>MPLV02166429.1_pt1 | contig 26497 bp, 26 predicted proteins | sample 1617331 | NCBI WGS metagenome assembly MPLV02 (sample SAMN05944802, study PRJNA350692) | marine metagenome | biome: marine; feature: ODZ; material: water; isolation source: 100 m water sample filtered on 0.2 um supor filter | place: Pacific Ocean | collected 2012-04-08 | depth 100m m | reverse complement strand
TACGCTCGTTCGAAAGTTTGTCTCAATACTTTTTCATTTCGACTAGCAGAGCAGCTGAAAAAAAGCGAAATTGACGTGTACGCAGTGTCACCAGGCTATTTTATTGATACTAATGTGCACAGACACATGCGGGGCATTTATGGTCTGATCGTGAAAATTATTCGACCTTTTTTGCAATCAGCGGAAAGGGGCGCTTTGAACCATATCGTGATGGCCTCAGAAGAACAATATCTTGGTCAGACCGGATTGTATTGGGAACATGGCAAAACAAAAGATGCATCCCCTTGCTCCTATGACCCTGATGTTATTGAATTTGTATGGAACTATGCTTGCAAGGCTGCCAAAATTGACAATTACTATAAGGAGATTGGACAAAATTAACCTAGAGTAGGATTTTTTTAATATCTTTTGTCAGTTCCTCTGCACTTGCCGTGGGCCTAAAAGACGCAACCAACCTGCCTTCCTCATTGGTCAAAAATATGGAAGCGGTATGATGCATAACATAAGAGTCACTGCCCTCATTCTGTTCCGCCTTTTCATAATAAACACTCATTGCTGAGGTGATTTTTTTGATCTCACTTTGATCACCCGTAATTCCAATGAATTCAGGATCAAAAAAAGTCAAATATTCACTCAGTGTCTCCGGATTATCTCTTTCTGGATCAACAGAAATAAATATTACTTGTGGCATCTTGGATAGCTTTTGGTTCTGATCGAGAAGATCATATATTTGTTTTAGTTTAAAAATTGTACTTGGACAAACATCTGGACACTGGGTATAGCCGAAAAATATGAGAGACCAGTGGTTTTCTAGGTCCTCAAATTGAAACGGCTTGCCTTGATGATTAATAAGATTGAATGAGCCTAACTCCATTGGTTTCGGAAGCATTCTTCCCGTTTCTAAATCAATGGGTTTGTGAATAAGATTAGGTGCGTTTATTGCCAGACCATAGATCAGAACGACAAGGAGTAGAATACTTCCAAAAATAAATTTGTTTTTATTATTAATGATTTGGCTCCATTTTCAGTTCATCTGATTTGATCTTCATCTTTAGAACAGTTGCTTGTACTGAGACTTCTTTTGCCATGCCTTCTGATTCAAAAAAAAAATGAAGCCCCACTAGCTCTCCTTGTTGGGGTACTACTTCAGGATTTGTCAGCATGATATGCCAAGATCCGGGTTTTAATTCAAGGGTTTGGTTTTTAAGTAAAGTCAAAGAGTCGAATTTTTCCATCATTGCCATAGAGTCTTTCATGGTCGTTTTATGTATTTGAGCCTTTCCAAAACCCTCTGCTGTGATTCTTTTGAGTTCAGTCACCGAGGAGTGATTCATAATCGTGGCGTAAGCAGCCATAGTGGTTGCGTTTGTAGGTCCAGCTCTGACCCAGGCTTCTGTAACTGTGATGTTTCCATGTACTGGGCTGATCAGCAGCAAGCACCCAAGAAGATATGTGTATTTTTTTGAGAACATTCCCATTGTTTAAGCCCTTGGACCACAGATCACGGCAACAGGATTATATTCAGGGAAAAAGATTGAGGATAAAAACCCCCACCCATTGAACACAATGAGAATAATGAAAGGAATCATCGCCACAGCTATTATGATGAAAAAATATTTCTTGTCTTGATTCATTATGATAGTTGGCATATTAAAGATATTTATTCAATTTTCAATTGAATCTTGAGGGTCTAAAATCTTCTAATAAACTACTAGGATTACCATCGAGTAATTCTGTTTGACATAAATTTCCAACTATCGGTGCAAGGGTGATGCCGCTATGCATTGCTGCCACATAGACGCCTGGCATTTTTGCCAAGGGACCGACCACAGGTTTTTCATCTTTTGGTAGCGGTCTCCATCCAATGGTTATTTTTTCGATTTCAAGTCCATCAAGCTTAGGAATAAATTTTGTTGCCATGTTTAATATTCTTTTTTTGTGTTGATTTGCATATTTTGTATTTGGAAATTCTTCCGGCTTGTTGCGTAATCTCCTAGAATGAAACATTGGAACACCCCGTTGCTCACCTATAAGTATTCTTCCATCCTGTTGTTGATGAACATGTACACCAGGCGCCACAATAACACCATTGATAATCTCTTCAGTTGGTCTACTGGTGAGAATTATTCCTGGTTTTGATGGTTTCATAAGATCAGAATTGAGATTACTGTCGGTGTTGATTCCGCACGCAAAAACAACTTGATCTGCATTTATTTCACCGCTGGAAGTTCCTACAGCCACTAATTTATTACCAAGATATACCAGTTTTTGAAAAGTTACTGGATACAATATTTCACCACCAAAGGCTGCAGTTTTTGTTAAGAATTGTTTGATTGCAGATGACGAATCAATCGCCCCATCAATTTTTGAATATGCAATTTTAAAACCTGCACCAAAATTTACATTCGTCTCTAGTATTTTTGCTTTATCGGCTTCGATTATCTCTACCTGCGCTTCATAGCTTTGTTGGATATCAATTTCTTTTTCCAGCATCCGTTCTTGTGATTTCGTATCGAACCATTCAAACGAACCATGCCATTTGATATCCAAATTCAGCTCATCTTGAAGATGCCGGTAATGATCCAGACTTAAGCGAGATAGATAATGGTAGCTAAATGGTTTTTTTGGATAGGATGCATTGATCCAAGAGAATGATTTGCCACTCGCATGAGCACCGGGCTGATCTTTTTCAATTAGGGTAACCTCAGCACCCATTTTTGAGAGATGATAAGCAATTGATGATCCTACTATTCCCCCACCTACGACAACAATCCTATCGCCCAGATCTGATGCGCCCAGCCCGGATCTGTGAGCTAGTGTAAAACTAGCTAGAAATTTCGTAAATAAACGTCTATTTATCTTTTGACTAATTGGGTAGCTTAACTTTTTGAAACAAAAGGATTTTCTTTTTCTATTTTATCTTTATAAAGTAGTTTTTCCTTTTTTAGAGTCCTCAATATTTGCCATGTTTCAGCACTACGATCATGTTCTCTTAGTTTTTCTATTTGATCAATTTTGTCTTTTAAATAGTTATACTCTTCAGTAATCTTTTTTTGTTTTTTAGAGATTTTCACAAATAACTTTCTGTTCCTCCTGCTTGATTTAATTTATTCCACATAAAAAATAAAATAGCTGATACTGCAATGATTGAAATCATCACTGCTGATGGGCTGCTTAATTCTTGACGAGCAGCATTATCAATTGCATCAACAAAAAATAAAATTCCTGAAGATGCTGAAACGGTAGTTAGGCCATGAAAGAATTGTGCTCCAGTATTAAGAAGTACGTTAAAGAAGTATACGGTCATGCCAGCCAAAACCAGCTGGAAGAAAATAATCGGATCCCCAAAGATGAAATATCCAATGATAGTATTCAGTAAGCCTGTAATGATGATGGGTAGAAGAGGAAACATTTGCTTAATATAAAGAATTGGAGTCGCTGCAATAACTATAACAACTAACCACAGAGTCCAGCCAGTATTACCTATCATGGCCAGCAATATCATTGCTTGTCCAACCACGATAAAAAATGTAAATAGACCATCCAAGGCACTGGTTTGTAATGCACTCGCTGTGTCGGCAGTAAGATACCAGCGATCTACACTATTTTGGATAACTTCTAAAAGACTCCCTAAAAATAAAAAACCCACAGCATAATACAGGAGTATGGGATGATCTATGGCTTCCTCTAAGTAAGACCAGTGATGGTTGGTTATAACAAGAATGGCCAGAGGAGGGAATACTAAAGCATAAAGATGAAGGGGCAGCACCCAAAGTGCGAGATACCAAGGCAAATTAATATATTTTTTTAGTGAGCTCAGAGTTATAGATCCAGAAAAACACTTTTTTAAAATGATACACCATAAAGATTTGTAATAAAAATCAATTATCAAGCAACATGACTTAAATAATTTTGTTCATTGTTTTCCTGGCATGGTTCTGGATCACTATTGATAAAGATCCGAAAATTGGCTCTATGCGGGTACGATTTCCACGAAAAATCATCCAATGAGATCACCACGATAAGCAAAATGCAAAAAGTGAAAAAATAGTTAGCGAGCATGTGAATTATTCTCCTTATATAACGGTGTAATTAAGATTTCCAGGGCAGTAAATATATGAGGTATTTTTAAAAAAATTCAAGGGAAAAAATTATTTATTTTTCCTGTAATTCTGTTAACTTAAATTAAAGGTTCTATTAGATTTATTTATGAAAAAAATACTCATGATGTTCGGGCTATTTGCGACATTTAATACATCGTCAGACACAATAACAGAAAATCCAATCCTGGATGAAAACCAGTCCTATCCTGTTATTGTCATTCATGGGGGAGCGGGATGGTCCAAAGGAAAAAATAAGCAAGAACAAGATGCTATCAAGATGGGCTTAAAGGAAGCACTTGACCACGGTTTTCATGTCCTAGAATCAGGAGGATCAAGTTTGGATGCCGTTGAAATTGCAATTTCCACCCTCGAAGATAATCCATTATTCAACGCTGGGCGAGGCTCGGTATATACCAAAGACGAGACACAGGAAATGGATGCTTCAATCATGAGTGGCAAGGACCAAAATGCGGGTGCAGTGGCTTCTGTTTCTAGGGTCAAAAATCCAATAAAACTAGCACGATATATTATGGAACATACTAAACACGTGCTAATGGCTGGACTAGGTGCTGAGAGAATTGCTAAGCAAGGCAAACTTGAATTAGTTGATCCAAGCTATTTTTATTCTGAAGAAAAATTGCAAAGAGTCAGAAAACAAAAAGCCAAAGAAATTGGCACAGTGGGTGCTTTGGCAATGGATAAGTTGGGCAATATTACAGCCGGAACATCCACCGGAGGTATGACCAATAAATTACCGGGAAGAATTGGTGATTCACCCATTATTGGAGCAGGCACTTGGGCACAAAACAATGTTTGTGGAGTTTCAGGTACGGGTCATGGGGAATATTTCATTCGATTCAATGTGGCTCGTGAAGTTTGTGCCAGGATGGAATATTTGAATCTTTCCGTTAGTGAGGCTGCCTCTCAAGTGATTGGCCAATTAACAACGTTAGGAGTCAAGGGTGGTGTTATCGTCTTGGATAAAAATGGCAACATATCGATGGAATTTAATACCGATGGTATGGCAAGGGCTTATAGAAATTCTAAAGGCGAGGAACTGATAGCACTATACAAGTAACTTTATACATCGTAATTATTTCGGACGCGAGAACTTATGGCAGTACAATGATGTTAAACTATAGTTAAGAAATAGCTGCTGTTAAGATTTCATCTAATAGCAAACTGAGAATACAATGAAAAAGTCGAAAGCCCGAAAACAGTATGATGCAGGCGAGAAAATACGGTTGGCTGGTGATCCTGTTGATTGTTATTTTTTTTGTGAATATGGCAGTGTCACTTTTTCAAAAACATCACACTTAGGAAAAAGACAAATTATTGGTTTTGCCTTCCAAGGAGATTATTTTGGCTTGACTGGATTGCCATATTTTCCATCTGATTTGCATGCCAACACAACCACTATCATACAGGAAATTAACCTGGATCATTTTCGTCACTTGATTGACTCGGCTCCTGAATTTCGGCAGCTTCTCTTTAAACAACTTCAGAGCTATAGTGATGGTTTTACTGAATTAATATTTAGCCTTGGAGCAAAAGACGCCATTGGTAAAATAGCTTCATTCTTTATTTACTTACTCATGCGTAAACATGGGTATGGCCTGAAAGAAAAAGTTATCGATATACAACTTACTCGTCATGAAATTGGAGATTTTTTAGGTCTTAATAGTGCTACAGTTTCAAGGGTTATTACTAAATTTAAGAAATTAAAGCTTGTGGATTTTTCAGTGGATGGGCAAATTCAAATCAAAGATGTTCAAATACTTTCTGAGTATGCAGATCTTAAGATGCAGATGGATCGATTGGGATATTTGGATAAAACTCCCCTCAAAAGTGAGACCTCCAAGACAAGGTGATTCATATCAGTGCAAACAATGTAAATGGTCACTACAATTGCTCACTATTTGTAGCGGCAAAAAAATAGGAGAATACCTTGAAAAAGAAAATTGGGTTGATTGTTTTAGTGATTGGTCTTGCGATAGTTTTCATTGGTTTTACTCAATATGAATATTATCCAGCCAATGAGTGGAAGCCAGCAGTTATACTTAAACCTTCAGGTGAGCCAGTTTCACTGCCTATCAAGGATAAACCCATAGTAGTGATGACCGGCTGGGGGACTCCTGAAGGTTTTAGTAAAGCTTATGACGACTATCTTTTCTGGAGAACCTCTGGAGGAGAAAGAATCACCGGACCAAACCAGGTATGCACTCAATGGCATGCTGGGACTTTTCCATTTCAAGTTGAAATATCCAGATTGCCTTTTGCCATTGGAAGAAAAGTTAAAGGATTGGAAAGACTCTGGGATAGCGTAGGCACCTACAGAATCAGTGAAGACGGTCAAAGTTATATCCCAGTTGTCGCTAATCAATTAGGCGATTTTCCCTATGTCGGAGGGGGTGCGGAAATACTTTATAAAGAAGATCTCGATGGGGTTGAGATTATCCCTATGAAAGACTATGTTTCTTTTTCATCCAGAGACACTGGAGGACTGCCCCTGATAAGGTACACACCTGACCCAAGAAATGGAATTGATCATTTGGAGGGATTTTTTCTCATCAAGAAAGCCAATGGAGTTAACGATTACTACGAAATAGATAAAGCCTATAAGGCTAGGATTGCAGGGATGATGGGCTGGGACCCCGAGGAACTCGCTCACTTCCCGGAAGATGAAAAGGTTGAAGTGCTCAGGGATCCCTTTATTCGAGATTACATCGGGAAACATTTTGACAACAAAATAAAGGTCAAAGAGGGCTATTATTCAAGTGTTCCCGGACAGACAGATCATTTGAAGGACACCATGCCTCGTATGGCAAGAAATGGGTATCGCAACGTCGTACTTGCAAAACCGATAACCGATCATAATAAATATGCTAATAATTTTTGGGATCTTCACCTGTCCCTTCAGTCCTTGTGTAGGGCGGGCTTCAATGTCAATGATTTTGATATCAATCAGGTCAGAATGTATGGAAGAACTCCCGAATATAATCACATCATGCACAAAAATTTACAACGTCATTTGAATCATATTGATCCTGGTAATGAGGTTGCGGTTATTTACACTACATTTGGCTTGCCATGGCCAGGAGCAAATCCTGTTGGCCCAATGTCGAATGCTCATCCCTTCATCCAAGAAGTATTTCATGAGAATGCATACCAAAATTTTTTAAGCTTCAAAAGATATATTGAGCAAAATGAGAAAGAACACAAGATCACATTTAACCGGACCGGTGGTATTGGCAGTGCAGATGCCAGAACCAATAATTTATTTGCCTATGCGTTATTTAACAGTAATCAGTTAGGCCATAAAGAAGATCCTTTGGCCTATAAAGATCTTAGGGAAACTATAGAGGACGCCATTCTCAATCAACAGAAGAAAGAAGTGATCATTCAATTATCGCATTGGGGTTATGACTATTGGATTTTGATCATCAATATGAGAGAAGCGTTGAATATACCCTTGAACACCATAGAAGAGATACGCCAAGGGGAATATAGGATGACTTGGTGTGAGAAACACCATGGTCCAGGGGATTTTGAGCAGAAACATGCAATTAATCATCAGTGTCCTGAAGGGTTCACTCGCTTACAATTAATGGAATCTTTCCAAGATTTTTCAGATGATTTGGCAGTCAACTATGTCAATAGAATCAGAGGTGGAATAGAGCGATTTGGGATTTTTCCTGATCTAGACATACAAATATTAGGAGAAGGAGAAGTTACAGAGCTAGAGGGGGGTTCTGTTGAAATAAATCAAGGACCCTTATCAGGAACGAGCATTGATATTCCAGCGGATCCCCAACCTGGGATTCCAGAAAACTATACGTGGAAAAATAGATGGACACCATCCAATGATGGTAATAGTGCTGTTCGAGCGATAAATGAATATTCTGATGTGGATGATTATCTTGATTCAGCCAAAGATGATTTCACTGCAGTGATTGGAACTCAAGGTAAGCGCACCCCAGATGAACCGATGCCCAAGCACACCAATGCAGTTTCACCAATGGTTTTTTTTGGGCCCCATAGAACCATATTCAATGCCCCTGCTACAATAACATTGCCCTACGATGCAACCAAGATCAATAACTTAGAGAGAGTCAAACCTTATGTTTTCAATGAGCTAACACAGGCATTTGAAGCACTGCCAAGGGTACTAAAGGATGCAGAATCTGTTTTGGACACAAACAATAATACGTTAAGTTTTCAGGTTCAGGTTTTAGGTCAATTTGTTCTAGTTGAAGAACGTTAGTCTGAATGCGATTATCTCGTAATTTTTTTTATCTCGACCGAATCGTAATAGGGATTGTTGCTCTCGTAATCACAATATCACTCTTATATTCAACAGCCGAAGTTGAAGCAGGAGATGAATCATCGTTATTACTTTATAGCCAGTTTGGTGAGTTTTGTACCATGTGTGAGGCCGTTTTGTTATGCGAGAATACGAACACGAAGGATGTACACAAAGCACTTCCTCAGTCTGGACAATTTACCTTGTATCATTTGAAAACCCGTACATTTTGGTCGCAGATCAGCACAATTTGGGAATTTTTTATAAAAAATTTTAATGATGATGCAGTTAGAGGACACCGAAGACCTGTCAGCATTATAAAAGTTGACGAGAACAACTGGTCTCATCCACGGGTCGGGGAAGTACAAATTTCAATTGATCCCAATACCATTTACATCGAAGAGAAAATGATCGATCGAGAAAACAATCAATGGATTGAATTAGATACTCATAATCACATTGGGTATTGCTATCGCCTACCTTTATGGGAGTCGCTCGAGATCATAGCAAAACATAATCCTTGAGGTAGACAGTATGATTCCAAAACGTCACCCAGCTGCTATGAGCGGTATTGTTTTTCTTCTTATCATGAGGACGTTATTTGCTATTTTTTGGTTAGCAGCAGGAGTCAATAAAATAAACAGTGGCTGGGTGACAAGCGATATTTTAAAAGAGGTTTTTCTCCAGCGTTTGACTGAACTTCCGCCTGATAGTTTTGCGGTATTGTATTTAAGCAGTTTTGCCATACCTCTTCATACGTTAATAGCATGGATTATTACTTTGGGTGAATTGTATAGTGCTATAGGGTTATTAATTGGATTAACCACTCGATGGTCTGCTGGGGTCAGTTTATTTATATTGATAAATTTTGCTATCGGAGGCTATTACGATGCTTCCCTTATCCCATTTTTTATACTAGTCGCTTTATTTATTTACTACCCTTCAGGTCGATGGCTTGGCTTTGATAAATTATTACATGAAAAATACCCATCAAGTATTTGGTTTAGGTGAATTACTGTAAAAAAAGTGTTCAACCGGAATAAATTTTGGTTAAATCACGGGTTCTATATAAATTATTGCTGAACAATAGGTAGAAGTAATCATAAAGGCAAAAAATGGAAATTAATTTCTCAGCACAAGATCATCAATTTAGAGAAGAAGTGAGAACTTGGATCAAAGACGATTATCCAGCTCACGTTAAACGTAAACAAGACAATGGAGAACTGTTAACTAAAGAGGATGTAATTGATTTTCACAAGGCAGTGTCCGCTAAAGGTTGGATGGGTTTTAACTGGCCCGTTGAATATGGAGGAACCGGATGGACATCGACTCAAATTTACATATTCCAAAATGAATTTGGTCTTGCCGGTTGTCCGCCTCTATTGGCTTTTGGCGTGAATATGGTTGGACCGGTTATTTATACATTTGGTAGCGAAGACCAAAAGAAAAGGTTTCTCCCAGATATATTGAACTTTAATACTTGGTGGTGTCAGGGATATTCAGAACCTGGATCTGGTTCAGATTTAGCATCACTGAAGACTAAAGCAGTTAAAGCAGGCGATCATTACATTGTCAATGGCTCAAAAACATGGACCACTCTAGCCCAAAGCGCTAATTGGATTTTTTGCCTAGTTAGAACGGAAACCACACAAAAAAAACAAGAAGGAATTTCATTCATTCTCATAGATATGAACACTCCTGGCGTTGAAGTGGAACCTATCATTACCATTGATGGAGCACATGAAGTAAATGCTGTTTTCTTTACAGATGTAAAAGTTCCTGTAGAAAACCTGGTTGGTGAAGAAGGTAAAGGTTGGACCTATGCTAAATTTTTATTAGCACATGAGAGATTTGGTATTGCTGCTGTCGGTGCCTCTAAGCGCCAATTAAATAGACTAAAAGAGGTTGTAGCAGTACTGGATAACCCTGATCTAGATAGGAAAGTCACTGAACTTGAGATTAATTTGACTGCTTTGGAAATGACAGAATTGAGATTACTATCTGCTCTTGAGAGCGGAGCTCATCCCGGAGCCGAGTCTTCCATCTTAAAAATATGTGGTACCGAAATTCAACAAAGACTTACGGAATTGTTTCTGGAAGCTTCAGGTGAATATGCTCTTCTTTATCCTGGGCCACATGGTTATGACGATCAAGCAAAGCCTGTTGGACCTGATTATGCTGCCAATTCAGTATTCAGGTTCTTAAACTATAGAAAAACATCCATTTATGGTGGCAGTAATGAGATTCAAAAAAATATTATTGCAAAATTTATTTTAGGGTTATAACCATGAATTTGAATTATTCAGACGAACAAAAAATGTTTCGAGATCAGGTTCAAAAATTCTGTGAATCAGATTATTCGATGGATAAAAGAGGGGAAATTATTAAATCCCAAGATGGTTTTGATAAAGATTTTTGGAAACTTTTTTCAGAACTCGGATGGCTATCAATGCCCTTCAAAGAGGATGCAGGTGGATTCGGGTATGGACCAATAGAGCTTTCCATTCTGTTTGAAGAATTTGGTAAGGTTCTTGTGATTGAACCTTATTTAAGTAGTGTTGTTTTATCAGGGATGATTCTTGATAACTCCAATTTTAAGAATCGAATTGAGCTTATCGAATCCATCACAAGCGGCACTCAACAGCTATCAGTTGCCTACATAGAATCAAATCAGAATTTTGATCATTCCCTACCTGCTACTACCGCTGTTTCTGATGGTGAAAATCTTATAATTTGTGGAACTAAATCCCTAGTTTTAAACGGAGGTAATGCCGATCAAATTATTGCCTCAGTAATGTTGGATGGAGAATTTGCGCTGGTGTTGATTGATAAAGAAAATACAGGCTATGCTTGCCAAGCATATCCTACTGTTGATGGTCAGACTTGTGCTGATATTACATTTAATAGTGTTAGTATCAGTAACAAATCCATCATTGCCAGGGGTGAAGAGGCTGTAAGCCTTCTGGAAAATGCGATCCACTTAGCTACCCTATGCATTTGTGCTGAAAGTATTGGGTGTATGACGGCTTGTTATTTAAAGACTGTTGAATATACCAAAGGTAGAGAACAATTCGGTCAACCAATAAGCAACTTCCAGGTGCTTCAACATAGAATGGTAGATATGTTCATTCATACTGAACTTTGTAAATCCTTATTATTCAAAGCAATGCTTGAGTTTGATTCAAATGCAGACACAAAAAATCAATCAGTTTCTGCACTTAAATTTCAGATAGGGATCTCGGGTAAATTTGTATCCCAACAAGCTATTCAGCTTCATGGTGGGATGGGTGTGAGCAATGAAATGTTAATTGGCCATTACCTTAAAAAAATAGTTGCCATAGACGCTTTATTTGGTAATGGAAATCATCATCTCAACAATTATTCAAGTCATGATCAGAAGATTCGCAGAGTCATCCCAGATCCTGTCTAAAATCCTCGAGAAAGATACTAGATTCCTTGATAAAGGCACTTATCTTCTAGAAATAATATCCGATCTAGAACAACCTGCATTCAAGATAGGTTCTTTAGGATGCATGGATCTCAATCCAGGTACTTATTACTACATTGGTAGTGCTTTTGGTCCCGGCAATCTAAAAGCAAGATTAGAACGACATCTTGCTTCTAATAAAAACAAACACTGGCATATTGACTACTTATTGGATCATCTTGTTGTTGAAACTATCTGGTGCTGTTGCGGAGACAGAGAGAATGAACACATATGGGCTCAAAGTTTTGCTTCCAAGGATGTCATGGAGATTCCTTTAAGGGGATTTGGCTCATCGGATTGCAGTTGTGAAACACACTTGTTCTTTACTCAAAAAAAACTATCTGGTATTCGCATAAAACGCTTGTTGTCAGGTACGATCAGTGGCGAAGTTTTTTCTTCTTAATTAGTTGTTGATTAAGTAAAGCAAATAATGCCGATTACCAATGCTACGATTACTGTTAAAGAAATGGTAACCAAGCTAACTAGATCATCCATGTCACCATGATGTTCTGAATTTTTCATTTTCATTTTATAATTCACTCATTATCTAAGATCCATAGACATCATCTAATCTTTAGCTCATAGAAGCATTGATTTATGTCAGAGACCATTTGATTCAGATCAATGCTCTGAAAATCTTCGCATCCTATAGTAAAATAAATAGTCTTTTGAATTATTGAGGTAGCAGGTAGCCTTTATGAAAAGCGTAAAAAAGATTTATAATAGTGGGGATGATGATCTATTCTATATCGATTACACCCCGCCTATGAAATCCAAACAGAAATTATTTGAGCCAGGAGCTATCATCCGGAGAATGGGAGAGCCGGTCGATATGATCTATTATCTCGAGTCTGGATTTCTCACGCTCTCAAAAACTTCCAATAGTGGGAAAAGACAGGTCATCAACTTTATTTTTCCAGGCGAATATTGTGGAATAACCAATCAAAAATATTATCCTTTTGATATAGAAACGGTTTCATTTGCTTCTATAATGCTCATTAGTATGGACGATTTTACTGCTGAGAGAAAAATCAATATTGACTTACAAGAACGGATTATCAAGCAACTTGTATATTGGTCTGACGGACTGGAAGAGTTAATTTTTTTACTTGGAGCAAAGAATGCCATAGGCAAAACGGCAACATTTCTGCTCTTTTTGAAGATAAGACAACGGCAATATCTGACGGATCCTGATTACAAAGAAATCCCACTGACTAGAGCCGATATCGCAGATTTTCTGGGACTAACCATTGAAACCGTTTCCAGAACAATCACCAAGTTTAAACAATTAAAACTGATCGAAACTGTTGACCAAGGTCGAGTTAAGATTTTGGATACCCATCGGCTGGCCGAAATTGCCGATTTGGAAGTGGCTTGGGATCGATGGGAGATTAATCACAAGAAAAAAAATCGCTAATCAGCCCAGTTTTTTCCCTTCCCTAATCATTTCTTTTTAATTAACTTCTGTTGCGAATGCAGCGCAATTGAAATGATGTCTGTCGGATACTTGATTTAAATCAAACACCCTCTGATTTAAATCAAGAAGCCCTTGTCTCAGATCAATGATTATTTTTTTCACAGGAATAATAATTAGTTCCATTAACCAATTAGGAGTTATGGTAATGAGAAAAATAATGAAAGCAGAAAATGTCTTGTTGGCATTTGTTGTCGCTTTCTTACTAGGCTTTCAAGCTGTCGCTATTGCCCAAGAACAAACCAGTTCTGGTATCCAATCTGGAGATTGGATTGTTAGAGCAGGGATGGTCAATGTTGATCCTCAGTCCAACAACGGTGATATTGTTACGGTCAGCGATGATACTCGTTTATCGATCAACTTTACCTACATGGTTACAGATAACATAGGCCTTGATGTCTTGGGTGCTTTGCCGTTTGAACACGATTTATATACGACACCAACGGTAGAAACAGCTTTGGGTATTCCAACAGGAACCTGGGCAGCCAGTACAGAGCATTTGCCGCCGACGGTTAGTGCGATTTACCATTTTAGTCCTGGTAGCAATTTCAGGCCATACGTTGGGGTAGGACTTAATTACACAAAATTTTTTCACGAAAGCACTAAAGGTGGAGTATTGGGTGACCTTGGTTTAAAACCAAAGATTGACTCAACCACAGGCCTTAGTTTTCAGATTGGTTTTGATTTTGATGTAAGTGACACCCTAATTTTAAATGTTGATTATCGAAAAATAGACATTGAGCCAGACGCAGAATTATTTACTGAGTCAACGGGAGTAACCTTTCTAGCATTCGATGCACCGCTCAATCCGTCAGTGTTCATGGTCCAATTGGCAATGAAATTTTAATTCAATAAATATGAATGAAAATAATAACAATAGTAGTAATTTAGGAGGAAAATAAAATGTATATTAATTTTTGGTATCCAATCGTTATTGGAGAAGAACTCAAGGCTGGGAAGCCCGAGAAAGTCAAAGTTCTCGGTGTTGACGTTGTTGCCTTTAGAGATAGCAAAGGTAATGCAAATGTCATAAGCGACACTTGCTGTCACCGAGGCGGTTCTCTAGGTGGAGCTTGGTCAAATCTTCCAACTGCCCCTAGAATCATCGAGGATTCAATTGTTTGTCCCTACCACGGTTGGGAATTCGGCGGAGACGGTAAATGTACAAACATACCTTCATTAGGATATGGTGCGAAAGTACCTGATCGCGCCAAGGTAGACGCATATCCAGTGCAGGAAAAGTATGGTATCGTCTTCGCTTTCTTAGGCGACCTTCCAGAAGAAGAACGACCACCTCTTCTTGACATTGAGGAATATGGAACAGATGAATGGCGGACCAATAAAGTTCTAGCTTTTGAAGTTCCCTTTAATTTCGAACGTTCCGTAGAAAATGGTCTTGATCCTGCTCACAACGAGTTTGTTCATCCTACCCATGGATTTACAGGGATCAACAGAGATACTTATATAGTCAATAAAATTACAGCAGAAGATCATCTCCAAGGATGGGGGTTCTGGTTTATGCACACTTTTGATTCTCCACCTTTGCCCGAAGATGATCATCCGACATCAGAAGGCACAACCCCATGGGGAGATACCAAGACGGAACGAAGTCCTGTTACAGCAGGGGGCGGAACTCATGGTCCAAATACCCTGATCACGCACATCAATATCACTCCTGAAACAGGGTTTAGGCAATACTTCTTTGAGCAGCCGATTAGTGAGACGAAAACAAAGATTTTCTTTGTGAATAATCGTAATTTTTTGATGGATCCCAGTATGGATGAGCCGATTCATGCACGGAATCTCGTTATTGCTCAACAGGATATTGATATTCTCATTGATGTTTATCCAACAGTGACTCCTTTCGTAGTGAAAGAGGAAGTTATCGTCCCTGCAGACGTTCCTATTGTTGCCTACCGCGATTGGTTGGCTAAATTCGATGCTAAGGGTTGGAGGATTGATACCAAGGAGTTCAATGAGAACAATGGTAAAGGCAAGGCCTACGCCATCCCTGGCCCAGGCAGGAACAAGTCCAAGAACTACCCACTCGACACGCTACCACTGGTCGAAGCATCTGACGATTCGGATCCTGCAGTAATGCGGTTAAGAACTGGTTAAGAGTATAAGAGCGGTTTGATTTGGTAGAAAGCAGTGCATTTGGGCTAGGTTACCCCTATTACCTAAACCCGGTGCACTGCCGATTATGATCGGCAATATTTGATTACTGATTAATCTTCTATAGAATCTTATTAATTCATTAGGGGAAATTAACAAGATAGAAGGGCGTGCCTTTGCTTGATAGCAATTCAAATTCGGTATCCAGTAGAGATGATTCCGTCTCGTATACGGTGTCTGCCAGAGGTAAAAGTCCAAATAAGCCGATGTTTGCTTTTTTGAGGGACTCATACGGCCATTTGCCTCTCGGTCAAATTGAAAGCGTTTTTGGTTTTGTTGAGCGATCCTCACTGTATGGAGGTCGTCATTTTATGAGTCCTGAACTCTCCAACAGAGACGTGCACCAGCTTAATAATGCTGGCATTGGTTTAAGGATTCCTTTCACTAATCACTTTGTTGATTATGAGGAGTACCAGGCGAATAAACCATTGATTTCAAAATACCACAACGAAATCAATTCGGTCATTTGCACAAATGATGAATTAGCAACGTGGCTGAGGGAGGATTTTCCAAAATTCTGCCATGTTGAAGCAAGTGTGATAAAAAATATAGATAACACATCGAAGTTAGAAAAAGCCCTTGGCATCTATACGTGTGCTGTTCTGCCAATGACCAGCAATGATGATTTAGATTTTCTAGATTCTATCACTGAGAAGGCAAGGATCCGGTTATTTGCCAACGGCGGTTGTGCGTATACATGCCCGTCAAAAATCTGTTATCGCTCTCAATCAAAACTCAATAAATTCAAAGGCGGTGAATTTAAATGCTCCCAGCCGATAAAAAAAAGAGAGCTCATAGGAATGATTAACTTTGATTTGGAGCTTTTAACTAATAAAGGATTTAATAAATTTAAACTCTTGAGAGCCAGACCGGGCCAAATGACGGGCCACTGATAAGATAGACCAGGTGTTTTGAATGTTTCGTGGATGATTGACACCCATCGGGTAGGCTTATTATCCAAATCTTTTTTTTAATCCATTTTTCTGGTTGACTGGTCAAATTGATCTAGATCAAGTGACTATTGATATAGATCAAGTGCCTCATGATCTAGATCAGTGAAAATAGATGTTGTTCAAAATATCATTTTATCCAGAATTAATATCAAAAAAGCACCATAAAAAAACTTGGAACCAATATGCTTGTTACATTGATTTTCTTACTCTTTACCATCGCAGTTGTAGCATTTCATTTCTATGCCCTAGAGCAAGGTTTCTGGTTCCCAGTATTGGCATCAAACTGGGCATTGATGGATTTAACAACCAAAATTACCTTAGCAGTCAGTGCTGTTGTCTTTATAGTCATCAGTGTTTTTGTGTGTTACTGCATTTTTCGGTTTCGTCGCAGAGAAGGACACAGCGCCGATCATGAACCGGAAAACAGTAAAGAAAACAGTAAACTTGAAGGGTGGTTGACAATTTTTACAACCGTTGGGGTTATTGCACTTCTTTCACCTGGATTGATGGTCTATCGTGATTTTATCAACCCTCCTGCCGATGCCATAAAAGCAGAAGTTCTTGGGGAGCAATGGACATGGAGCTACCGTTTTCCGGGAAATGATGGCATTTATGGCAGGACCAATCCCAAGTTCTTTAGTCTTGATAACTCATTTGGTCTGGATCCATCGGATCCAGCATCTCAGGATGATGTTCTCGTTAACACCAATACGGTTCATTTCCCGATCAATCAACCGGTAGATATTCAACTCAGATCAAAAGATGTGCTGCATGATTTTTACATTCCACAATTTAGAGCCAAAATAGACATGGTTCCGGGCCAAGTTACAAAACTATGGTTTGAACCTACATTAGAAGGCGAATATGAAATCGTATGCGCAGAGTATTGTGGTATCGCACACTACAATATGCGTGGCGTAGCAATTGTAAACTCGGTGCCCGATTTTCAATTCTGGCTAGATCAACAACAAACCTTCGGTGAGTTTCAGCAACAAGCAGCCTCATCATCAGGTGGCGTTACGGATAAGGATGGTGAATTGATTGCGAGAACAAAAGGATGTATAGCATGCCATAGTATTGATGGTAAACCTGGGATCGGTCCATCATGGAAAGGCATTGCAGGTGAGGACAGAGTCTTGGTTGGAGGTGGATCTATGATTGCTAATGATCTTTATTTGAAACGATCAATTACCAATCCAAACGATGAAGTCGTTCTCGGTTATGCCCCGATGATGCCTCCATATCCATTATCCGAGGAAGAGTTGGATGCAATCGTGGAATACATCAACAGTCTAGGTGAATAATTTGATGATGAAATTAATGGTTAAAACTAAAAAGGAGGGAGTTTGCCATGGAATATACTGACACCTATGAAGGTCAGAGGGTTTCTGATGCAAAGAGTTGGATAACAAAATACGTATTTTGCCAGGACCATAAAGTAATAGCGATTCAGTATTCATGCGTGGCAATGTTCACGGGCATAGTTGGAGTTATATTATCAATATTAATGCGTCTGCAGCTTGGTTATCCAGATGTATTCGGGATCACTGCAGCTGAGTATTATCAGCACACTACCATGCACGGCATGATCATGGTCATATACCTTTTGACAGCCTTGTTTTTAGGCGGCTTTGGCAACTACCTCATCCCTTTGATGTTGGGAGCACGAGACATGGCATTTCCATTTGTAAATATGCTCAGTGTTCATTTTTTTACACTTTCAGTGATCATACTGATGGGCAGTTATATTGTTCCAGGGGGGCCAACCGGGGCTGGTTGGACACTGTACCCTCCTCAAGTGCTGTTACCAGGCACTCCTGGATATGATTGGGGTATTATCATGATGATCCTCTCGGTGGCTGTATTCATTATTGCATTTACCATGGGTGGCCTAAATTACGTCACCACGGTATTGCAATCCAGAACTCGCGGGATGACCTTGATGAGGATGCCTTTAGTGATCTGGTGCATCTTCCTTGCCACTGTCATTGGCCTTTTAGCCTTTCCAGCACTGTTGGTTGCTGGGGTCATGCTACTTCTTGATCGTGTTGTTGGCAGTAGTTTTTTTATGCCGGATGTTTTTCAAGCCGGACAACACGTAACCAATGTTTTCGGTACCGAATATGAAGGTGGCAGTCCACTGTTGTTTCAGCATTTATTTTGGTTCTTTGGACACCCGGAAGTCTACATTGTTGCCCTACCTGCTTTTGGAGTAATCTCAGAATTAATCAGTTGCCATGCTAGAAAAAATATATTCGGTTACCGCATGATGGTCTGGGCATTGGTCGCGATCACGGCTGTGTCCTTTATTGTCTGGGCGCATCATCTGTTTGTGGCTGGGATGAATCCGGTACTGGGCTTCTTTTTTGCAACGACAACATTGATCATAGCCATCCCGACAGCGATCAAGGTTTACAACTGGGTGTTAACCCTTTGGAAAGGGGATATTCATATGACTGTCCCTATGCTTTATGCAGTGGGTTTCATATTGACGTTTTTAATTGGAGGTCTAGGTGGCCTGTTTCTTGGTAATGTTGGTACGGACATTGAATTATCTGATACCTATTTTGTTGTTGGTCATTTCCATGTGGTCATGGGGATTTCACCAGTATTGGCAATGTGTGGAGGCATTCATCACTGGTATCCTAAGGTTACGGGAAAAATGATGAACGATACCTTGGGAAAATGGCATTTCTGGGGCACCTTTGCTGGTGCATATTTAATCTATATCCCTATGCATTATTTAGGGCTCGCGGGTGTTTTGAGGCGCTTTTATGATATCCGTGGACTTAATTATATTCCTGAATCGGTTTCAGATTTAAACGTTTTTATGACATTGACCGCTATAGTTGTGGGGGCAATACAATTTTTGTTTCTGATCAACATAATTTGGAGTTACTTCAAAGGTAAGAAAGCAGATTCCAATCCATGGCGAGCCACCACGCTCGAGTGGCAAACCCAGGAGACCCCTCCTGGCCATGGAAATTGGCCTGATAAATTGCCCGTAGTCTATCGCTGGCCGTACGATTACAGTGTACCGGGAGCCGAGAGTGATTTCATTCCACAAAATGTTCCTGATCAAAGTCTGGAGGAACCCACCCATGACTGATACCCACACCACTGCTGTTCCAGATAACCTCAAAGGTCTAGTGGCCGATTGGTCTTCGGATGTGCAGACCTTCAAGGTACGCTGGAGCAAGGCGATGATGTGGATCTTCCTACTCTCAGACACCTTTATCTTTGGTTCCTTCCTCAGTGCCTACATGGCTGTGCGTTTGACAACTACTGAACCCTGGCCGGATACCAGCCAAGTCTTTGCCCTGCATGTTGGTGGCACTGAAGTGCCGTTATTATTAATCGCAATCATGACTTTCATCCTCATCAGCAGCAGTGGCACCATGGCTATGGCGGTGAGTTCAGCTTATAAAAAACAACGGGTGCGCACCGGGGTGTTGATTCTATTGACTGCCTTGGGTGGATTATCCTTTGTCGGTATGCAGGCCTTTGAGTGGACTAAGTTGATTGTTGATGAAGGGATCAGACCTTGGGGGAATGACTTTGGAGCCCAACAGTTTGGCTCCTTCTTCTTTATGATCACCGGCTTTCATGGACTCCATGTCTCGATCGGGGTGATCTATCTGAGCATCGTTGCCAAACGCGTCCTCAATGGTCGTTATGATCGTCTCGATGATTACCAGATCGTGGAAGTGGCCGGTCTCTATTGGCACTTTGTGGATCTGGTGTGGGTCTTTATTTTTGCATTCTTCTATTTATGGTAAGGAGTGACTATGGAACAACCGTTTAAACATCCCAGTTTCTATCCCGGTGATACTCCGGAGGCAGAACACCCGCTCAGTTTATACCTGAGTGTGTGGTTACTATTGTTTGTCCTCAGTGCTTTCTCCTACATGGTTGATTACATGGAAGTGCAGGGGTTTTTGCGGTGGTTCTTGGTAACTGTCTTTGCGTTATTAAAAGCCGGTCTCATTGTTGGCGTATTCATGCACATGGCCTGGGAGAGGATGGCGTTCATGTATGCGATTTTATTGCCGCCATTGTTTTTGCTGGCCTTAGTTGGCATTCTTTCCGTTGATGGTGCATTTATATATTACATTCGTGATTTATTTATGAGTGTCACCAACGGATAAATTATAAATTCTATAAAACCCTTCAGAACATGGGGCCAGTTACAACAAAAACAAACACAAAAAAGATCCTCTGGGTCACTACTTTTTTAGCTTTTTGTGTCGTTGTTTTTGGTGCCTATGTGCGCTTATCAGACGCTGGATTGGGTTGCCCAGATTGGCCGGGATGTTATGGCTATTTTGCTGTACCAGATTCACCTGAAGAGCTTTCCCTGGCCCAACAAGCTTACCCCCAACAACCTGTGGAAGCGCCCAAAGCTTGGAAAGAAATGATTCACCGCTATCTAGCCAGCACTTTGGGCTTCCTGATTGTGGTTTTGTTTTATATAAGCCAAAGAAATAAGTTTTACCACCGTAAACTAGGCCGTGCCTATGAGAAAACAACACTACCAGCCCTGCTGCTTGCTTTGGTTGTGTTTCAGGGTTTGTTGGGTATGTGGACGGTGACACTGAAAGTGCACCCTTTGATTGTTCTCGCTCACCTTTTAGGAGGCCTATCCACATTGGGGTTATTGTTCTATTCACTCAAACAAACAACTGGGAGCGCAACGACTGCACTTGATAAAAAACCAGTTGGGAGTTTCTCTATTGTTGCTATGACCATTCTCTTGATACAAATTATGTTAGGCGGCTGGACCAGTAGCAATTACGCTGCACTAGGTTGTCCAGATTTACCCTTTTGCTATGGACAGTGGTGGCCTGACAATATGAATTTTTTCGCTGGTTTTTTCCAGTGGCAGCCGCTGGGTGACAACTATGAAGGGGGGTTGCTCGCCCCGCCCGCAAAAACCGCCATTCATTTTACCCATCGATTAGGTGCTATTGTGACCCTCTTGGTTCTGGGTTGGTTTGGTCTAAAACATGCCTTGAGTAGCGCCCAGAAAACCAAGGCTGCTGCCTATTGTTTTATGGTAGCTTTGGTCGTGCAGTTTATGCTTGGAGTCTTAATGGTATGGTTTGAAATCAATATTTATTTAGCAACCGCTCACAATGGTTTTGCTGCCCTTTTGGTGTTATCTTTTATCAATCTTTTGTACGCAATTAAACAAAGATCAAGATAACATTACATCATGGAAGCTGAACACATTCTCAATCAGCTCAATGATCCTCAAAAAGAAGCTGTCACACATCAGGGAGGCTCTACCCTGGTTGTCGCGGGTGCGGGCAGCGGTAAAACGAGGGTTCTCGTTCATCGGATTACCTGGCTGATTGCGGTTGAGTCGATTAGCCCACATGCAATACTAGCTGCAACATTTACCAACAAAGCAGCCAGTGAGATGAAAGGTAGAATCGACCAGATGCTGCAAACCCCCACCCAAGGTATGTGGGTCGGCACCTTTCATGGCTTAGCTCATAAGTTTCTTCGTCTTCATTGGCAAGAGGCGGGGTTACAACAAGATTTTCAAATTTTAGATGCAGACGACCAACATAGACACATCCGGCGTCTTTTAAAAAATCTCAATTTGGATGAGACTTATTACCCACCGAAAGAAATTCAGTGGTTTATCAACAACCAAAGGGATCTTGGTCTGCGGTTCAATAATATCAAAACAGACCCAACAAAAACCAAACACATTGAGATATATCAAGCTTATGAGCAAAGCTGTGAACAATCCGGGTTTGTCGATTTTGGAGAGTTGTTGCTTCGAAGTTTTGAAACGCTTAAAAAAAATACAGCCCTTCTAGAGCATTACCACAATCGTTTCAAACACGTGCTTGTAGACGAGTTTCAAGATACCAATGAAATTCAATACCAATGGGTCAAGTTGATTTCTGGAGCTGAAACATCAACATTTATCGTTGGGGATGATGATCAATCCATATACAGATGGCGTGGTGCAAAGTCTGAAAACATGCAGCGTTTTCAGAAGGAGTTTAAAAACTGCAGACTGATTAAACTCGAACAAAACTATCGTTCGACCAAAACTATTTTGGAAGCAGCCAATGCTGTAATAGCCAATAACAAAGAGCGGCTAGAAAAAAAGCTTTGGACAAATGGCGATGTTGGCTCGCCCATAGAGTTGCTTGGGGTTTTTGATGAGTATGAAGAATCAAAAGCTATTGTCGATAAAATAACCTCTTGGCAATCGAGTGGTCGCGCTCTCAATGAAGTGGCGGTGTTGTATCGATCCAACGCCCAATCCAGAATAATAGAAAGCACCCTACTTCAGCACCAAATTCCTTATCGGGTTTATGGGGGCTTGAGGTTTTTTGACCGTGCTGAAATCAAAGATGCTTTGGCTTATCTAAGATTGGTCGTCAACAACAATGACGACTTGGCTTTTGAGCGCTCATCAAACATGCCCCCAAAAGGACTGGGTGCTAAAACCATGTCGCAAATTAGGATTTTTGCAATAGACCATAATTTGTCTTTGTTGGCCGCAGCTTCGCTGTTGGTTCAAAACAAAGAACTTGCCACAAGAGCCCACTCTGCGGTGAGTGATTTTATAACCTTGATTGCGAGCATAGAAAATGCGATTAAGAATTTAGGGTTATCTGATCAATTTAAAACCTGCATAGAAATGTCTGGGCTTATTCCATTTTTAAAATCAAAAAAAACGGAACGTGCGGAAACTAGGATAGAAAATATTTCTGAGCTGGTAAATGCAGCCTATGACTACCGACCTTTAATGGAAGATGAGGAAAACAAACTAACTCCATTGCAGTCGTTTTTAGCCGATGCCGCTCTTGCCTCAGGCGATAGCCAGGCATCAGAGTGGGAAGACAGTGTCCAACTGATGACGATGCACTCTGCAAAAGGCTTGGAGTTTAAGCTTGTTTTTATCGCTGGAATGGAGGACGGTTTGTTTCCACATCAAAGATCAATCCTAGAACCCGGAGGACTCGAGGAGGAAAGGCGTCTTTGTTATGTTGCCATCACTCGCTCGATGCAAGACTTGGTCATTAGCTATACAGAACATAGAATGCTCCATGGTTTCTCAAGCCCAAGCCAGCCCTCAAGATTTTTATTTGAAATTCCAGAAACTCTGGTTAATGAATCATCCCGATTGACTCGATTGGGCCTTAAAACAAAACAAACAAAGATAGAAAAAGCTGACGGCTCAATTAGTCTGGGTCAACGCATAGCACACCCTAAATTTGGGGAAGGAATTGTCATTGGGCTCGAGGGTGATGGTGACCATACCAGGGCTCAGATTAACTTTGAATCAGAAGGTATAAAGTGGCTTGTTTTGGGATACGCAAAGCTTAAATTGATGTAAAATAACACAATAAAAGTCATGAACATTTTAATATTAGGCGCAGGGCAAGTGGGCTCGACCATCGCGATTCAACTCTCGAAGGAAGAAGACAATGAGGTGACCATTGTCGATCTTAATCCAGATAAACTGGCCCGGCTTGCCAATAAGCATGACTTACGAACCATTGAAGGGCATGCGGCGCACCCTGAGGTGCTAAAAAAATCTGGCGCGGACACCGCGGACATGTTGATAGCAGTTACTACTAACGATGAGGTTAATATGATTGCCTGTCAAGTGGCTGACACACTGTTTCAAACGCCAAAAAAAATAGCCAGAATTCGGTCCTCTGAATACTTAGATAACCCAGATCTATTTTCGCCTGCTAACATTCCTGTTGACAAATACATCAGTCCGGAGGGGCTGGTTACCGATTACATCGCGGAGCTGATTTATCATCCCGGCGCTTTTCAGATACTGGACTTTGCCAACAAGCAAGTCCGAATGGTTGGCGTTCGGGTAAAAAAACAAGGGTTTTTAATTGATCGGCACATTGAGTTTTTACACACCCAACTCGATACTGAGCAAGTGCGCATAGCCGCTATTTTCAGAGATGGTGAAAGCATTGAAACAACAGGGGAGACCGTTATTCAGAAAAACGATGAGGTATTTTTTATTGCTGCCAGGGATGAGATTGACAACATGATTGAAGCCCTGCTTCACCAAGATCAAGAAGAAGTCAGGGGAGTTATGATTGCCGGCGGTGGAAAAATAGGGATTAGGCTTGCCAGCAAGCTTGAAAAAACCAACCAAGTCAAAGTTATTGAACGATCAAAAAGCAGAGCGAGAGCTTTATCTGACTTACTTGAGAAAGCCTTTATTTTAAAAGGCGATGCCGCGGATGAAGATTTATTGTTGGAAGAAAACATCGAAAATATGGATGTTTTTGTAGCGCTAACCAATTCAGAAGAGGCCAATATACTCTCATCCATGCTAGCAAAAAAGCTTGGCTGTAAAAAAGTTATGGCTTTGATCAACAAAGCTTCCTATTCAGGCTTAATGGAAATTGAAAGCATCGATGTGGCTATTTCACCACAACAAATAACTATTGGTTCCCTGTTGGAGCACGTCAGAAAAGGTGATGTTGTCAAGGTTCATTCGCTCAAGACAGGCAACGTGGAAGTGCTTGAAGCGGTTGCCCACGAACACGGCTCATCTAGGGTTGTCGACAAAAAAATAGAAGCTATTGAACTGCCTAAAGGAGCCTCTATTGTCGCTGTGATATCCAAAGATGGTGTTTTAAAAACACTTCAGCACACCACTACAGTTGAGCCTGATGATCATGTTATTGTGTTGATAACAGACAAACACAACATCCCCGAGATAGAAGCTCTCTTTTAACACCAAGCAGTCAGACGCACCCTTAAAGCATGACGTTGAAAAGCCTTAAATCCGTTCAAAAAACATTGGGCCTATTGCTCATGGTTTTTAGTATCACCATGCTAACACCTGTGGCCGTTGCCTTGATCTACCAAGAACAGAGCATTGCTCCTTTTTTATATTCATTTTTTGCTACGCTTTTTTTTGGTGGTCTTTTGTGGCTGCCGTCAAAAAATGCCTCTGCTGAAATAAGGCTGCGTGAGGGCTTTATGATTGTGGTGCTGTTTTGGGTAGTGCTGTCATCCTTTGGAGCGGTGCCTTTTTTGTTTTTACCTGAGCTTAATATCTCATTCACTAATGCCATATTCGAATCCACCTCCGGGCTAACCACCACAGGAGCGACGATTCTAAGTGGTCTGGATGAATTGCCTCGATCTATTCTATTTTACCGACAGCAGCTTCAGTGGCTGGGAGGCTTGGGAATTGTTGTTTTAGCTGTCGCCTTGTTGCCAATTTTAGGCATTGGTGGCATGCAGATGTATCGAGCAGAATCCTCTGCCATCAAGGAAACAAAATTCACACCCAGACAGGCGGAAACAGCAAAAGCGCTTGGGGCAATCTACTTGTTGTTAACTTTGTTGTGTGCGCTTTGTTATCGGCTTGCTGGAATGGATGGGTTTGATGCGGTTTGCCATGCATTTACAACTGTTGCTATCGGTGGCTTTTCAACCCATGATGCCAGCTTTGGTTTTTTTAGCTCCTACACTGCTGTTTACTGGGTGGCATCAGTATTTATGCTTTTAGCTGGGGTCAATTTTTCATTGCATTTTTTCGCCTGGAAAAATAAGTCCTTCGCTGGGTATTTTAAAAATTCCGAGTTTAAAACCTACTTTGTCCTGATGATGGTTGCTGTTTTGATTGTTTCAGGAACACTGTTTTTCTCTGCCAGCACAAGCACTGCTCAGGGTGGGGCCACTGAAACTCTTTTTCAAGTGGTCTCAATCGGTACCACGACGGGGTTTACCACTGCAAATTATGGCGCTTGGCCACTGATTCTGCCTTTTTTCTTATTGCTTTTTAGTTTGGTTGGGGGTTGTGTGGGCTCAACCGGCGGGGGTTTAAAAGTGGTTCGTTGGTTGGTGTTATTCAAAGAAGTTCGCAGAGAGATTCTCCGCTTAATCCATCCCCGTGCCGAAATCCTGATCAAAATAAACAAGCACTCTGTTGATCAGGCTGTGTTGGATTCGATATGGGGCTTTATAGCTGCTTACATTATCTTG
>MPLV02056248.1_pt1 | contig 28446 bp, 27 predicted proteins | sample 1617331 | NCBI WGS metagenome assembly MPLV02 (sample SAMN05944802, study PRJNA350692) | marine metagenome | biome: marine; feature: ODZ; material: water; isolation source: 100 m water sample filtered on 0.2 um supor filter | place: Pacific Ocean | collected 2012-04-08 | depth 100m m | reverse complement strand
TATAAAATGTTTTATCTGTCTGATTTTCATGAAAAAAATGAGCCACACATGCGGCCCAGGAAATAAAAATTAATAGGATTATTATTACATAAATATTTTAGTTAGAAAGAATTAGATTTATATAATATAAATGTGATGCAATTAGATCCTCTTATCTAATAATTGTAATGGATACTAATGCCTATTTCGCCATACTTCTTATCAAATTGATGCTCTGTTCTTTGGTTGAAAGTAATGGGCTGAAAACCGATTAAGTTATTTTTATAAACATCACCATAGAATTCAATTGATATTGCATTGAAATTCGTTCTTAAACCTAAACGAAGCTTGGCGTTGTATGAGGGAACATCATTAATCTCCTTATAATCATCAAACTTAAAGAATCTGAATTGTGTTTGGTAAAAAAGATCGAAACTTTCTTTGGAAAAAATTAACCCTTTCAGGTCAAGGTTCAGCTGATGAAGCTTCCATGGTTCTCTTTGTGGCAATCGGCTGAGTGTTTGATCAATGAGGCTTCCTAATGTTTGGCCATCAAATGACAACCCCAGTAAAAATGGTGAGGCTATGGCTTCAATGGGTGTTTTCCAATCATATTGATGGTCAGTTGATGTTATACCAATGCTAATTTCTTGGAAGAAATTAGCCTTTAGCTCTTTTATATATGAAGCGGTGTATGATTTTGTTTCAGCATTGAGGGTAATTAATGAACCGTTCATACCTTCATAGATTGGGTTGGTGGATGTAATCTGTATATCTGATTCATCACATGATCCAATAATTAAACTACCAAACCCATAACAATCAAATACTTGATCATCTGGCATTTGATTTGAATAACCAAAACGGAAATAACTTCCTTGATCTAAATTATAGTAAAAGTCTATTTCATCGGTTATAACATCCAGAGAAACATCTTTAGGCTCTGTGCTTCTCAATAACTCAAGCCCAAGATCTGATCGACCAATTATCAAGCCATATTTTTCGCCAATATATCCAATTGATAATTTACTGGATTTAGTAGATTCAAATGATTCAGGTGGCTCAGGCAAGAAACTCCAATCATCCTGCATGACTTTATACTCATAAGATAATCTTGCTCCTTCATTGGCTTTCGCATGAGAGCTGCAGAAAAGAAATGTGCCGAGAATAAAGGCGATTGTTTTTATATCTAGATTCAACAAAGCCAAATTTCTGTAACGACAACCCCTATAATGATTTAAATATTCGAGAACTCTATTTACCCTCTCACGGAATGGGTTTGGTTTTCAAGAGTAAAAAATCTGGATGGCAATAATCAATAAAGCAGACAATGCCAAACCGCTCCCAAACGGAACCCTGCCCTTATAGTCAGATCTTTTGAATACATAAATCTGAAGACTAAGAAGTGAGCCAAGGAGTATAACAAAGCTTAGCATTTGATACCCTAATAGAGCACCTATTGAAGCCAATAAAATAAAATCGCCTCCTCCTATGCCCTCTTTTTTTCTCAAAAGAAAATATATTTTATTAATCAAGTATAAAGAGAAATAACCAACCAATACACCAATAAGTGAAGATTGCAGATCCGTGAATAGACCCTGGCCTGAATTTAGTATCAGTCCCAATATAAGCACCTGAATACTTAGATAAACCGATAATGATAAGTGCTTAAAATCAATAATAAATTGGGCATAGAGCGATGAAACTACCAAAAAAAATAATATTGACTCTATAAGGGTAGGAAATAAATTCGACCATACAATCAATGCCATCAATAAAAGATGTAATATTTCATTGCAGAAATAAAATGGGCTGATTGATTTTTTGCAGAATGTGCATTTCCCTCTTTGTAATAAGAAGCTTAAAAGTGGAATCAACATGTAATATTTTAGGTTCTTCCCACATGTCTCGCATCTTGATCTTGGTGAATAAATGGTAACCCCTGATTCAGAGTCAATCATTCTCGGAAAACGAATGATGTAACTACCAACAAAGCTTCCATATGAGAGCCCAAGAAGGCATAGAAAAGCATTGATCAAAAACATCTGATTTTTTTACTACTGAGACTAGTCTTCAATATTTGGTAGTTGGTAATCTTTAAACTGTTGTCGTAATTCAAACTTTTGGATTTTTCCAGTTGCAGTGTGTGGCAATGAGTCGACAAAAACGACATCATCAGGAATCCACCACTTTGCAACTTTCCCATCAAACCAAGCAAGAATTTCTTCTTTTGTAACGGTCTCGCCTTCTTTGGTTTGAACCAAAAGCAATGGCCTTTCAGACCACTGTGGATGATAAACCCCAATCACAGCCGATTCGGCAACTTTAGGGTGATCGGTAGCAGTGTTCTCAAGATCGATTGAGCTGATCCATTCTCCACCAGATTTAATCACGTCTTTTGTACGATCGGTAATGGCCATGAATCCCTTTGGATTAATGGTTGCGACATCGCCTGTTTCAAACCAGCCGTCATCTTCCAATGTGGTTCCGGGCTCGGCTTTAAAATAATCGCTGAGAATCCATGCGCCTCTGACTTTTAAACTTCCGAAAGCCTCACCGTCCCATGGGAGTTCATTGTTGTCATCGTCTGTGATTTTCATTTCAGCACCATAAACACCTCGCCCTGCTTTCAGTTTCATTTCGAGCAATTCATCCCCTTCGAGGTCATCCATTCCATCTCTAAAAGTATTATAAGTACCCAGAGGACTCATTTCGGTCATGCCCCATGCAATGTGAACATAAACTCCGTGTTTCTCCTGCATCTCTGTCATGATAGAAGCAGGACATGCTGCCCCTCCAACAACCACCCTCTTTAATGTGGGTATAGATTTTCCAGACTCTTCCAAATACTGCAATACATTCAACCAAACTGTGGGAACCCCCATTGAGATCGTGACGTGCTCTGTCTCTATGAGCTGTTGCAGTGTTTCCCCGTCTCCCATTTTTGGTCCTGGAAGAACGATCTTGCTCCCAACCATTGGGCCGACATAAACCGAACCCCATGAATTGACATGAAACATTGGAACAATAGGCAAAATGATGTCTTTTGCTGAGACCCCAAAAACATCCGGCAGGCCAGCTGCATAAGCATGGAGCACGGTGGCGCGATGATTGTAAAGCACGCCTTTTGGATCCCCGGTGGTTCCAGATGTATAACACATTCCACTTGCCGTGGTCTCATCAAACTCAGGCCACTCTATCTCATCGGATTCTTTTGCCAAGATCGATTCATAACACAACAATCCCTTTAATGATGAATTTGGCATGGCCTCTTCAGAGGTTAAAACAATGAAATGTTCAATGGTTTCCAGCTGGTCTTGAATGCTCTCAAGCAGAGGAACAAACATGGGATCACAAAAAACAACTTTGTCTTCGGCATGGTTCATGATGTATATGAGCTGCTCAGGGAACAGTCGAGGGTTGACGGTGTGGCAAATGGCTCCGGAGGAAGAAATGGCATAGTAAAGCTCAAAATGCCTATGATCATTCCATGCAAGCGTTCCCACACGATCACCGATATCAATGCCGAGTGATTTTAGAGCATTGCCCAGTTGCCTTGTTCTTTGGAAAGCCTCTTTAAATGTATATCTAAAATCTGGTTGATCTGCCACGACCGATACAATCTCTTGATCGGGAAAGTTCTTGTCTGCGTGATCCATTATTGAACCAATCATTAATGGCGTATCCATCATCAATCCCTTCATCTTTTTTCCTCCGCTGTGAACTTCATTAGAACAATCTATCCGCCTATGTAATACATTTCTACTTTTTCGTTCGTTTTATCGCTCTTTTCGCTGTATCTCAATTCACTGTAGCGGTCTTTTCTGTCTTTCCAAATTGATGCAATCTCATTCCTGATGAAATCATCCGACTTGCCGCTACGAATCAAACTTCGTATATCCCTTCCTTCAGAGGCAAACAAACAATTATAAAGCTTGCCATCCGATGACAGCCTGGCTCTTGTGCAAGACCCACAAAAAGGTTTGGTGACAGAAGAAATCAAACCAATTTCAGTTTCACTGTCTGCTATCTGAAATCTTTCTGCGGTCTCTCCTTCATAATTCCTATCAAGTGGCTTTAATGCCCATTGCTCAGAGAGCTTTGCAATGATTTCATGACTGCCTACCGTTTCATTTAATTGCCACTGATTGAGATTTCCAACATCCATATACTCGATGAAACGAATGATCACGGATTGGCCTTTGAAATAATCGACCATCTCCATCACTTGATCATCATTGGTGCCTCTTTTTATGACTGCGTTGATTTTGACTTTCTTAAAGCCCACTGAAAGTGCTTTACTGATTCCTTCTATGACTGTATCAAGATTGCCTCTTCCACCGGTCATCGCGGTGAACTGCTCAGGATCAATGGAATCAAGACTGACAGTGATTCGATTCAAGCCGCAGGCTTTGAGCTCTTCTGAATATTTCTTCAGCAAAACACCGTTTGTCGTCAGTGCAATGTCCTCAATTTTTTCAAGGGTTGAGAGATCCCCAATCAACTCAGATAGATTAACCCTCAGCAAGGGTTCCCCGCCCGTGATTCTTACTTTGCTGATGCCCAAATCACTGAAAAGCTTTGTCACTCTGAAGATCTCTTGAAATGAAAGCCTTTCTGTGGATTTAAGGAAATTAAAACCTGAATGAAACTTTTTCTCAGGCATGCAATAAATGCATCTGAAGTTGCAACGATCCATCACCGAGACCCTCAGGTCTTTGAGCGGTCTTCCCAGATTGTCCCTTATGGGACTCAAGTGACTTAAATTGGACATTTATTGGCTAAGGCTTTTGATCAGCTCTATTGGATCATGGTGCTCATACTCAAGCTCATCAGCCACGGCTGTAATTGTTACTCGGCCAGCATGAATATTGAGGCCTTCACAAAACCCCTCGTCAAGGCTCAGTGCCTGATTGAATCCATTGTTTGCCAGACTTAAAACATAGGGAATGGTTGCGTTATTCAATGCATAGGTGGAGGTCATCGGAACAGCGCCCGGCATATTTGCCACACAATAGTGCAGCACCCCCTCTTCTTCATAGGTGGGTTCTGAATGGGTGGTTGGTCTTGAGGTTTCCGAACAACCGCCTTGATCAATCGCAACGTCAACCAAAACCGAGCCCTCCTTCATCGATTTAACCAGTTCACGACTGATTAACTTGGGTGCAGATGCTCCCGGAACGAGCACAGCGCCGATCACAATGTCTGCTGCTTTAATGCATTCTTGATTGTTCTCTTGTGTTGCAATCACAGCATTGAGTTTGTCTCCAAAGATCGACTCCAACTGATTCAATCGTGCGGCCGATTTATCAAGAACGGTGACATTGGCTTGCATGCCTATGGCAATCTCAATTGAGTTATATCCAACAACGCCTCCTCCGATCACAACCACCTCTGCAGGTTCGACATTGGTCACCCCCCCAATCAATCGACCGAGTCCTCCCTTTGCTTTCTCAAGGCATGTTGCTCCGGCCTGAACAGCCATTCTTCCGGCAACCTCACTCATTGGGGTCAATAAAGGATATGTGCCATCTTCAGCTTTGACAGACTCGTATGCGATGGCCCTGCAGCCAGAAGCCAGGAGTGCTTTGACTTGCTCAGGGTCTGGCGCCAAATGGAGGTAAGTGAACAAAATCTGATCGGGTCTCAATAATGCGCATTCGTCAAGCTGCGGCTCTTTTACTTTCACGATCATCTCGGCTCTTTGAAAAATCTCTTCCCGGGTTTGAACAATCTCAGCACCTGAGTCTTCATAGGCTTCATTGCCTTTGCCAATGCCAAGCCCAGCATTTTGCTCGATCAGCACTTCATGGCCGGATTGGGTCAGTTTTTCGACACTTTCAGGCGTAAGCCCGATTCTGTATTCATCCGATTTAATTTCCTTTGGCACACCGATTAACATGTCAAAACTCCTTTTTATTTAATGGTTGGCATCGAGAGATTGATTGATCCATCGTCTTCGACCCATCTGGCTGTAATTGTTTTGGTTCTCGTAAAAAATCTGATGCCGTCCATTCCGTAAATATTTGATGATCCAAAAATAGAATCCTTCCATCCGCCAAATGTGTAAAAAGAAAGCGGCACGGGTATGGCGACATTGATGCCCACCATGCCCACCTCAACCGAATGGACAAACTCTCTCGCCTTTGAGCCTTGATTGGTAAATATAGCTACACCATTTCCAAATTGATGCTCATTCGCCAATTGGATCGCAGCATTGAAATCTTTGACCCTGAGCACAACCAGAACTGGACCGAATATTTCTTCTTTATAGATGCTCATCTCTGGACTGACATCATCAAAAAGAGTCGGGCCAAGAAAGAAGCCTGGCTCGTTCGTCATTCCGTGCTCGCGTCCATCAAGCACAGCGGTTGCACCCTCATCGATGCCTTGCTGAATGTAATCCATGACCTTATTTTTATGTTCATTTGTAATGAGCGGTCCCATTTCATTTTCAGCCTGATTCCCTGGCCCAATCTTCAGCACGCCTGCTTTTTCAGCCAGGAGCTTACATAAATCATCTGCAACTCCTTCAACAGCAACCACCACAGAAATGGCCATGCATCGCTCGCCTGCTGACCCGTATGCAGCACCAATGATTGCGTTTGCCGTTTGCTCAAGTGATGCGTCCTCCAGAACGATGGCGTGATTCTTTGCTCCGCCCAATGATTGAACCCTTTTTCCATTGGCCGAGGCTTTCTCATGAACATACTGAGCCACAGGGGTTGATCCAACAAAACTAAATGTCTTGATGGCAGGATGTTCTAGAATTGCATCGACGACTTCCTTGTCGCCATTGACGACATTCAAAACGCCTTTAGGCAATCCAGCCTCGTGCAAAAGCTCTGCGAGCTTCATGGCACATGAGGGATCTTTCTCTGAAGGCTTTAGGATAAAGGTATTGCCGCATGCAATGGCAATTGGAAACATCCACATGGGGACCATGGCAGGAAAATTAAACGGCGTCACACCGGAACAAACTCCGATCGGCTGTCGGGTGGAATAGCAATCGATGCCCGTTCCAACTTGCTCACTGAATTCACCTTTAAGCAAATGTGGAATGCCGCATACAAAATCCACCACTTCAATGCCCCTTTGCAAGGAACCGGCTGCATCTGATGCAACCTTCCCATGCTCTCGGGTAATGAGGTCGACCAGTTCTTCTCTGTTTGTCTCAAGCAGTTCTTTGTACTTGAAAAAGATCTGAGCTCGCTTTGTAACCGAAGTTTGTGACCAAGTCTTAAATGCTTCAGAGGCGGATTCAACCGCTTTGCTGAGATCATCGGAATTGCCCATTGAAACTGAAGCACTGACTTCGCCGGTCGCGGGATTAAAGACATCCCCGTATCGTTCAGATGTCGATGGCTGCCGTTCGCCGTTAATCCAATGGTTAATGATTGATGTCATGGGTTGTCCTTAATTGATTGCTTCTAACGATTCTTTGACGGTATGAAGGATTGTTCGAACATCATCAGCACTAGCAATGAATGGAGGACACACTGCAATCGTATCGCCCGTGGTTCTGATTAGAACGCCTCTGTCAAAACACTCCCTGAATACACTCATTGCTCTTGCGGTTGGTTTGCCTTCTATGGGTTCCAGCTCGACAGCGCCCAATAAACCAAAATTTCGTATATCAATGACGTGTTTTGTGCCTTTAATTTTGTGTACTTCTTCCTCCAATACGGGTGCAAGCTCTCTGGCATTTTCAAAGAGTCCTTCTTCTTCATATGCATTGAGCGTCGCTAATCCTGCTGCTGCAGCCAAGGGATGGCCTGAATAGGTATAGCCATGGAAAAACTCAATGGCATCTTCCGGCCCAGTCATGAAAGTATCGTATATCTCTTCTTTGACTAAAACACCACCCATAGGGACTGCTCCACTGGTCATGCCCTTGGCAATGGTCATAATATCTGGTGTAACACCGAATGCATCTGCGCCAAAATTGCTTCCTGTTCTTCCAAATCCAGTGATGACCTCATCCAGAATAAGTAAAATGCCATGCTCGTCACAGATTTTTCTGATTCTATTGAGATAACCAACGGGCGGAATATAAACACCGGCTGAGCCAGCAATGGGCTCCATGATTACTGCGGCCACTGTGGATGGATCGTGCAACATAAGTATTTCTGTCAATTGATCTGCAAGATGATCTCCCCATTTAGGCTGGCCGACTGAAAAAGCATTGTGCTCAAGATTGTGGGTATGCTTGAGATGATCCACACCGGGCAGCATTGCACCAAACATTTTTCGATTGGGTGACATACCGCCAACAGAAATTCCTCCAAACCCGACTCCGTGATAGCCCTTTTCCCGTCCAATGAGTCGAGTTCTATGTCCCTCTCCTCTCGCACGATGATATGCCAGTGCAATTTTTAAAGCTGTGTCTACCGCTTCGGAACCAGAATTGGTGAAGAACGCATGCGTCAATTCTTTTGGTGCAATGTCTACCAATTTTTCTGCCATTGCAAAAATGGTTGGATGTCCAAGTTGAAATGCAGTTGCATAATCCAATGTTTCTGCTTGCTTTTGAATGGCTTCAACTATCTTTGGATGACAATGTCCGGCATTGCAACACCACAGACCTGAAACGCCATCAATGACGGTTTTGTCATCGTATGTTGTGTAATGCATTCCGCTGGCTTTCTTAAGCATTCTTGGATTCTTTTTAAAATATCGATTGCCAGTAAATGGCATCCAATAATGTTCTAAATTTGGTAACGCATTGCTCATAAAATTGCCCTCAAAAAAATATATAGCTATTGTACTCACTAATTTCTTACTCAATCAATGGATATGTCTCGAAATGTCAAATAAACTATTGGAATGAACAGCGATAAAAATAATGAATTTAAGGCAATCAATATTTCTGTTTTGACCATTTCTGATAGCAGAAGTATTGATGAAGATGACTCAGGCGAATATCTGGTTTCTGCATTGCAAGAGCAAGGGCACTTTTTAAAGGATCGAAAAATCTGCACAGACAACACTTATGAAATCAGAGCAATCGTCTCGCAATGGATTCTGGATGAAAACGTTCATGGAATCATCACCACTGGTGGCACTGGAATCACGGGCAGAGATGGAACGCCAGAAGCGATCCTGCCTCTTTTGGATAAAACCATTGACGGCTTTGGCGAAATGTTCAGATCGCTTTCTTATCAAAACATTAAAACATCAACGTTGCAATCCAGAGCCTTTTCAGGGGTTGCCAATGGGACATATATCTTTTGCCTTCCCGGCTCACCGGGTGCATGCAAGGATGGTTGGAATTTCTTAATCAAAGATCAATTGGACAGTAGAACGAAGCCCTGCAATCTTGTGGAATTAATGCCTCGATTAAAGGAGGAATAAACTCAAATGAGTGAACGACTAGAAGTGTTCATGTTTCCCTGTTTGTCGGATAACTATGGATACCTCATTCATGATCCTATCCAAGATGTAACAGCATCAATTGATACGCCGGATGTTCATGCCATCGAGCAAGCGCTGAATCAAAATAATTGGAAGCTGAACTATATAATTAACACGCATCATCATTATGATCATGCGGGGGGCAATCTGAAACTAAAGAAGGAAACAAACTGCATAGTCATTGGGCCGATGCAAGACAAAGATAGAATTCCTGGCATTGATCGAACCATTGAGCATGCAGAAGAATTTGAGTTTGGGTCTTTTAGAGTTAAGGGATTTCATACGCCAGGACACACCACTGGGCACATGGTTTATCATTTTGAGGATCAAAATATTGCCTTTGTTGGCGATACTTTATTTGCAATGGGTTGTGGGCGACTGTTTGAAGGCACTCCTGAGCAAATGCTTGATTCTCTTGACATCATCATGTCATGGTCGGATGAAACCATGCTTTATTGTGCTCATGAATACACTCAAAGCAATGCTGAATTTGCGATCACAGTTGATGGAAAGAATAAAGATCTTCTCAAGAGGAAATCTGAAGTAGATGCCCTGCGAAAAAAATTCATTCCAACCATCCCAACAAAACTTGATATAGAGAAAAAAACAAATCCTTTTTTGAGATCTGATGATAAAGAAATTAGATTAGAATTAGGTATGATGGCATCAAGTAGATCCGAGGTTTTTGCAGAGATAAGAAGTCGTAAAGATCAATTCTGAATCGCTGATATCAATCTTATTCCTTTATAATGGAATTATTGCGCCCGTAGCTCAGTTGGATAGAGCGTGTGGCTACGAACCACAAGGTCGGGAGTTCGAATCTCTCCGGGCGCGCCAATAACTGATATTTTAATTAGCTCTTTAGTTAGTCAGTATTCCCTATCGGGACCTGCTCAGCGTTTTTTTCTTTCCTAAACACATAGATTGCAAACATGCTAACGATGATGTTGCAAATGCCCATAAATACAAAAGGTGCAGAAGGATCGATGGCATCAAATATTCGACCTCCAATATATGAACAAATCAATATCCCTAAGGCGCCAGAAAGATTAAATACTCCGACTACTGCTCCTCGTTTAATTTTAGGGGCTTCCTGACCCAAAAGGGTTGTTGCTGCAAAAAATGCGCATTGCTGACCCACGCCTAAAAGCATAAAAAGAGACAGAAATTTTGATTCCAAAGGATTTTCTACAAACATCATGGAACCATAACCAGCTGCAGCCATTGCCATACATATACTGACACAAATAATCCTATCCCCCTTGTCCATAAGATAACCAATAAAAGGTGAGGCAACTAAAGCTGCGCTTATTGAGGCAACAAATAATAATCTAGCCTTAGAAGTAGCTTCAGGAAGTTCTAGGCCACTTTCCATGCCACTGATAGTTCCCCAAGCAACCAAGAAAGCACCAAGAATAACTAGATCGCTACGAGCAACAAAAGCGGCAAAGTAAGCAAGTAGAATTCTCAGATTCTTTCCTTCTGCCAATCCAGCTTTGATTTGTTCTGAATATGGAATCTTCTTTTGCTCCTCGGTAGGAGTTCCCTTCTTTAGGCCAAACGCAACAACAATTGCTGTGATGAAACACATTCCTGCTACTATCATCATCGCAAATTTTCCCGAAGTAATGTCATCGTAGCCCATACTTTTAAATGTTTCTGGCAATCTTGCAAAAACTAAGGTCACAAAAATAATACCTAAAGCATTCATGATCCCTGTGAGCCCAATCATCTTGCCGCGTGTTCGATCTTGAGGATAGTCTGCAGTGACCGTTCCTAACATTCCAGTTGCCGCACCCATTCCTACGGCATAAACAATTCTATAGACAGTAAGCTCCGTGATACCAGTCGCCAGAGGATAAAGTACGTAAGAAAGCCCCATGGTTAACATGCCAAAGGCATAAACTTGACTGCGACCAATCTTATCTGCAATGAGTCCGACTGGGAGAAAAATCAAGAGAAGAGCAATCTCACTAACCACCTGTAGGTCTCCAACTGCTCTTCCTAATTGACCTATGTATCTCCCTGCTTCATCAAATTCTTTCGCATAACCCAGGTTGGCAACTAAAACATAGGTAGTGGCAAATGAAATAAAGGTGAGCAATCCAATAGTTGTTAATGCTGCATAACATATAGAGAGAAAATGGGTTTTCGTCACTCCATCAACCATATCGATTCTAAATTTACTACTGCCTAAAACTTTGATTGAGAGAAACGAATTACTCATAAACCAACCCCCCAAAGCCAACTTCAGCAAAGAATTGCACCGCTTCATCAATGATCTCTTGCTCTCGATCGCTTGGTGTAAGTCTCTTCCTGGTCTTCAGTTTGGTCAATTTCGCCATAAATACTTACCCCTTGAATGGCTCCTGCTCGATGGCATAAAGCTCAAGGCTGGATAAGCTCGGTGTTTTTGGATCATATGTTTCTGGAGCAGTAAAATACTTGGGATAATGTTTCTCAACATAATCCAAGACTTGTCGACTATGTACTTGCTCAAGATCTTCTCCAGAACCCATAAAAGCGTTATAGAGCATGTGTCCAGGAGTTTGGCCCATCAGCATCCATGGAAGCCATGGCGTGACCCTATTCCAAGTTCCTGAATAAGGAAGAGTGGTGTAACTCGAGTCTTGCATCTTGGCCGCGTCAATATGAAAGGCAAAACCTTCTGAGACTTGTACCATTGGTCCATTTGACTCCCTCACCCATTTCTTGGGATCCAATGCGTTTGGATAAAAAAGGTTGATATGGATTTCCATGTCCAACCTATCTCCTCTTTGTTGCCATGGAAGGATAAAAGGAATCTTAGGGATTTCTTCTTGATTTCGATCTCCAAATTTAGGCGGCTCAGGAAAATGATCTTTAATAACATAGTTGAAAGGGTCATTGGCAATATGAACCACTCTGACATCTTCATTGGTCATAGGGTTCTTCCATTCTTCCAAAACTTCTCCGGTTCTGAGATCAGTATAAAGTCCCACTTCTCTTAAGATTTTTGCATATGAACCGTCGGCCTGTTTCTCTAATCGTGAAACACCAAAGCCTTGGAAACCCACAGTATCCAAAATAGGCTTGTTTGGTCTAATGGCCATAACATGCCCTTTAAACCATCCGATTTTCTGTTTTGATTCATCAAGATCGCCATTCAGCCTTGCGTAACCGACTTTATTACCAGGACCCGTCGTGAGATCAAGATACGGTCCTTTCAGGCTTTGGCCCATGGACTGACCATATGAAGAAGCCGAATCACCTTTTGCTTGATTTGACATCATACTGAGAGCCATAGCTCCCGCACCAAATGCTCCAACATTTCCAACATTCTTAAAAAAATCTCTTCTTTTCATATTTACCTCAAATCAGTTGTTATTTTTTTACGCTCTACAAATAATAGTAACAGTGCCAAAAGTAAAAGTACGATATTTGCAATCCCAACCAAAGTAAACGGTGCGGTTGGGCCAATGCTATCAAATATCTGCCCTCCAATCCCAGCAACAAGAAAGATGCCTACTGCTCCAAAAAAACTGAAACCACCAATAACGGCACCTCTTGCTTTTGCAGGTGCAACGGTCCCAATCAAAGATATGGCAGAAATATTTGCAAATATCTCACCCAAGCCAAGAAGGCCTACACCAAAATACATTTGATTACTTGTTACATCATCTATAAATCCTAAATAGAGATAGCCACAAGCTGCAATAGCCATTGCAATTGCGAGTGCCACGACCCGATCAAACTTATCAATAAAAAAGTTGATCAACAATGCCCCTGGAATTGCACATGCCTGGACAGCAACATATAAAAGTGCTGCCATTTTTTGAGCTTCCGGCTTGCTCATGCCCATTGATTGAAACTCAATACCCAGCCAAAGTGCAAAAAAAGTGCTGACAACTGCTAAATCGCCTCTAGAGACAATGCCTGCTGTATATGCCAAGGCGACTCTGGGATTTTTGGCCTCTTTAAAAGCAATCTTTAGCGTGGAAAAGTACGAGTCCTTTTTTGCAGTAGCTTCAGCGGCGCCTTTTTTGAGATTCATATAGAGGACCACAGATACGATAAAGACCATGGCGGAAGCAGACCAAAAGGTATACTGAGCCCAATTCGCTGTATCGTACCCAAGATTAATTAGGAAATTGGGTGCCTCTAACTGCTCATAAAAAGTAGCAAAGTTTCTGAATGTTGAAATAATAAGAACCAAACCAAGACCGTTCAATATCGATGTAAAAGCGATTAGCCTGCCTCTGGTGCTATCGTGCACATAATCGTTCGCAACGGTTGGCAGCATAACGGTATTGGCAGCACAGCCAAGCGCAACGAAAATTCTAAAAAATAATAATTGCGAAATATTATCTGCCAAGGGATAAATAAAATAACCGATACCCAATAAAAAGAAGCCCATCGAATATACGATTCTTCTTCCTACTCTGTCAGATAAGGCACCAAAAAAACCTATTACCGAAACAACTACGACTTCTTGAACGGCAGTGAGGCTACCGGCAAGCCTTCCGAATTGATCTTCTGGAAGCTCTAGTGCGCTGAAAATTGAATAATTAAAAACATTTACAAATGACATACTGGCAATTCCAAAGAATGCCCCAAAAAATAACGTATATAGATGTCTTTTCTCAATATCTGGCATCAAAACTATTGGCCCTATCTTAAGTCCCATTTCTTGATTAGTATTAATACCTCTCTCCCTTTCTAGTTTTATGGAATGATTTTGAATTATATTTTCTAATAGATAACAATACACCAAGTCTTATGTTAAAAAAAATTACAAAATTAACACTTTGGATCATTGCGCTCATTTTGGCTTTTTCATTGCTTATGGCATGGAGGTTGGGAGTATTTGTCACCATAAATGAAAAGAAGCCTGAGACCTGTAAACCAATCTACCTCGCAGGTAGCGCAGAAGACATTGAAATAGACTATAAAAATGGAATTGCTTATCTATCCATGCTTGACCGAACAGGCTTAATTCAGGGAAAAGATGTGCAAGGCAGCATCGGTAAGATCGATTTAAAAAACATGCCATGGGTCATTGAGAATGCATTTTCAGGTAATGGCTTGGAGAACTTTAGACCCCATGGCTTATCCCTATTTGGCAACACAGTTGCTGCAATCAATCACCCGAAAAATAGAGGCGATGCATTGGAATCAATCGAAATATTTTCCATTGAAGAGAGTGGAAAATTAATCCACCAAAAAAGCATCGCTTCTGAACTCATTGACAGTCCCAATGATGTGGTATTGATTGATGAGAAAAAATTCTATGTGGGCAATGATAAGGATCTCAACCTCTCAAGCTTGGAGAAAATACAAGAACAGATGGGCAGACCCTATTCAAGCATTGCATATTATGATGGTAACCAAGTCAGTATTGCGATTGATAATCTCTCCAGTGTTTCTGGGATTGATGCAATTGATAATCAATACATCCTTGCCTCAGAAACAAATGCCAAAAGACTAGCCATTTTAAAAAGAGATTTTGAAAGTGGCCGATTGCAAAAAGTAAATACGTTTTCACTGAATGGATCGCCAGACAACATCAGCACCAATGGAAACTCAGTCATCGTGGCACAAATACCAAGTGTATTCGCATTGATTCAACATTTTATAGCCATTCAAAAAGGAGAATACATCCCATCTCCATCAAAAATAGAAAGGTTAACATGGTCAAAAAATAAGAATGACTTAGAAGAAGAGACCGAGATTCTATTTCTCAGTAAAGGCGTTGATTTATCGACGGCCAGTGTTGGAGCAATCTGGGAGGATACATTGCTAATCGGATCTATTACAGATGATAAAATGTATGTTTGTCGATTGGGTGAATAATGAACGAGAATAAAAATAGTTTTGAGAGCCATGTTTCCAATGAGAGGACACATCTATCTCAAGTAAGGCGTGCTTTTTCTGATGCCCTAGAGATTGATAGAAAAGATCCCTCATTAGCCAGTTTTTTGGTTGCCTGCTGTAACTATTTGATTTTTTCTTTAAGGCGACTGATTGAACAAGATCTTGTATTGCATGAGCGACTTCATCCTCATGTTGATTCGGATAATTCAGAATATCTAGATAAACTAGAAAAACTAGAATTAGGATTAGTTTCCATGGAATCATTTATTCTTAAATTAGAAAAATCAAAAGAGCGATTAGTTAAGAATGGGCTATATGGATTGGAAGATTTTAAAAAAAATGCCAATGATTTCTTAGAAGCATTCCTATCAATGCTTGCATCGAATAGACACTCAACCTACAGCTTAGAAAAGAAGGTCTTCACGAATGACGATTGGGAGGCGATTGCCTGTATTTCGAATGAAAGCATGGAGTCGGAAAGAAAACTATACGATGATGTCACTATGTCTCCGCCAGAAGGCTGTAACCCAAAAGACTATCCTCCTATAGGCCATAACCAAGCTGTTGAGTAAAATATGAAGAAAATAATTTCATTAGTTTTTATTTCTCTCATAATTTCTTCCTCTGGCTTGCACTCATCTGAGGAAGATGTCTCAACAATTCTAATTACAGGATCAAATAGAAATATCGGCTTAGAATTTGTAAAGCAATTCTCACAAAAAGGATGGAGGGTAATAGCCACAACACGATCACTGGACTCAGCAGATGATCTGATTGAATTCTCAAATAAGAATCGGAATGTCATTGTTGAACAATTGGATATCACTAATGATGCGCATCTTCAAAATCTAAAGAAAAAATATCAGGATGATGTTGTAGACATCTTGCTTAATAATGCAGCTTACACTCCCAGATACTTTTCGTCTTTCAGAGGCATTGAAGGGGTTGATATTGAGGCAACACGAAAAAGCTTTGAAGTTAACAGCATTGGAACCATGAGAGTCATTCAAACATTTATCGAAAATGTAGAGCGATCCAAAAGCGGTAAAATAGTAAACCTTTCAACAAAAGCCGCCTCATTTGACGAAAGACCAGAGATTCCCATGATGTATAGCTATGCAATGAGTAAGGCTGCTTTAAATAGCATGATTAAAACGCTATCGTTTGAAACTGCTGAAAGCAATATTATTGTGGTTGCCTTATCGCCAGGAATTGTAAATACAACCATGGGCATGGGATTGATGGGTGCAATAGATATCGATGAAAGCGTTACAAAGATGATGCTTGTAATTGAGAATCTATCAATGGATCAGAATGGTCTTTTTCTTGATTATGAAGACGGAAGAGTTATTGAGTGGTGATGCTCAAAAAATTATAATGACATTCATAATAAAGGGTTGCAAAACATGAAGATCATCATAATCATATTTCTCCTAGTAAATGGCTCCATTCTTATGGCCGATAATAGGCCCATCTTGTCAGAAAAGGATGGCCTGCTATATGAAGAGACATCAGACCTACCCTTCAATGGAGTTCATACTATCTTCTATGAGGATGGCAGTATCAAAGAAAAAAATTCATACATCAATGGCAAGAAAGAAGGGGAAAGAAAAACATTTCACAAGAATGGAATGGTATTTGAGGATGAGATGTATGCTGATGGAAAATTAGAGGACGTATTTAGAGGCTACTATGATAATGGGGCTCTTTGGTGGGAAGGCACTGCTTTGAATAACAACAGACATGGAGCCATCAAAGTTCTTCATGCTACGGGTGAAATCAATTATCGAGGTCATTATGAGTTTAATTTAAAAGTTGGGCTCTGGGAATTCTTTGATCTGGATGGAGAAATTGAGAAAATTGAATGTTATGAAGATAATCTGATTGTTGATCCGACTGCATGCAACATGTCAGTTTCAAACAAATAAAAAAATGCTTTTTTTCTAAAGATCAACGATTTCAAAGAATGCCCTTTCACCTGATTCTAGAGCTCCTTCCATGCCTCGATTGGCAACCGCTGTATGTTCACCACAAAAGTGGAGGTTTAAATGTGGGTTCGAAACTGCCTGACCAAATCTAGATACCTGACCAGGGCCCCAATACGCCCAGTCGCCTTTGGAGTAAGGATTCAGAGACCATGAGTGATAAGCAGCAACCTCGAGCTGATTCTTCGAGCTGGGTCTAATCCTTTCAATGGATTGAATGACACTGTTTATTGCATCTTCCTGCTTCATTCGATCCAGCTTTTCCGCGATTGGGCCTCTTAACCAAACGGTAAGACTGTCAACTTGCTCTGGGGTTGATGCTTGTCTTTGAGAAAGAATCATTCCTGCAAGTTCATCGGTATACATGTTTGGGCTCATCTCATCTAATTCCCAAAATGGTGTCTTTGGAATGAGATGAAGCATATTAATTTTTTGGGATTTAAGGGATTGAATTGCCTCTGACTGTGCACCAATTATTTTTGGATATATTGAAATATCTTTTAAGACAGAAAATGGCAATGAGCATATTATTTTATTGGCCGAGTACGATGTCCCGTCTTCGCAATTGACTTCAGCTCTATTTTTTGAAGCATCAATGGATACAACCCTTTTGCCGAAGTAAACCTCCTCGCTGAGGTTATTTGCCATGGCCTCTACAATTGAAATATTCCCTCCTTCTGCCACAAGGCTTGTTTGAAAACCCAGTCTGCTTTGGGAAGCGGCAAAAGCATTAACAAACATCAGCATCAAGACTGAAACATCTTTGGCGCTATAGCCATGACTGATATTGAGGTTATATGCCAAATCAATTAAATCATCTGAGAAACCTTCTTTTTTCAACCATTCATGGACCGAGATATCATGCATAAAGTGATCTTCATTCATCCATTCTTGCGGTGCACTCAAAGGATTATTTTTCCCAAGATAAGTGTGAAAAAAAGCATTGGGTGGCATATTCCGATAGTCTTCAGGTAGTGCATTCTTAGGATGACTTGGCCAATCATTTTTATGAATAATCTTTCCGCCCAAAGCAAGCGTTCTCTCTCTGAAATAAGGGATGACAGGCTTAAGATCTATCAGATTGACCCCAAATCTATTGGCTGTATCAATCACCCTTGCGTACCCTGAGCCGAATGCGGTTCCCCCGCTTTCTGGACAGCCTGGTATATGTTTTTGAGTGAGCACCCTGCCCCCGACCCGATCATTGGCTTCAAGCACCCTTACATTATAACCTTCTTCTTCTAGAAGATTGGCTGCATACAAACCAGAAAGTCCAGCACCAATAATGAGTACATCGATTGATTCATTTGATTTGATGATATTTGGAAAAGTTAAAATGGGTGCATATCCCATTGCTTTGAGTAGCCTTCTTCTGAAGTTAGAGTATGAATTTTGGTTAAATAACTTAGGCATAATTTACTCCTCGATGGTGATGGTCTGATTGACTGATTGATTTTGAATGATTGATTTTTTTCCACTGGGCCAAATGACTTCAATGAAATCTATTGCGGATTTATCTCCTAATCCAAAATGCAGCCTTGGATCATTTCCTGAGTTATATCCGTGTGCGCTTGTGGCCTCTCTGTACTGAGTGAAATCATCTGAGGCCAAGGTCACGCGAGCCCCGTAGCCATTCGTATTGCTTTCTTTGCCGATGAGGTTAATCTTCAACCAATTATTTTTATTGCCTTTATTAAACAACAAATAGTTTCTGTCAGATTCTGTAATTTGTTCGCCGCCGGTATAAAAGGTTCTGTTGGTGAAAAAAATATCGAGAAAACCGTCTTCGTCTAAATCAGCTGTTCCAACACCGCTTCCTACTCCATATCCCTTGGCTCTAGAACGCCAAGTCAGATCTGAAAAGGTTAAATCTCCATTATTCCTAAAGAGCTTGTTGTAATCGGGTTCAATGGCGATATAAAACTGCACAAAAATAGGAATATCAATCACATCATTAATCAATGTGTCTGACAGCCCACCATTGTTGACATAAATGTCAATTAATCCATCGTTGTCAAAATCACCCATCGCACATCCTCTTGCTCCTGATTTGTGACTTACTCCAGATGAGAGAGTGATGTCTTTGTAGCTGAGCTGCCCGGTATCATTTAGAAGACTGATATAAAGGCGATTTGCTTGATCAGAGGTGGGGAGAAAAACATCCATGTCTCCATCATTATCAATGTCTCCAACACAAGCGCCGTTTGCATTTCCAGGATTCAGGAAAGCAACCCCTGAAGGCGGCCGAAAAGAGTTTGTAATATTCTTAAAAGAACCCTTTTGATCATTCAAGAACAATATCTTTTTATCCCCCTCGTTGGTAACCAATAGATCCACATATCCATCATGGTTTATATCTGTCCAACTGGGTGCGCCTTGAGAGTTCCCCTCTAAAACAAATTGTAGTACTCCGGTACCGGTTTCATCAGTTACATCTGTAAAAGTACCGTCACCATTGTTTCTAAAAAGCGCATTCTCTATATCAAAGTCTGCACACTTCCAGTAGAGATCTAAATCACCGTCGTTATCATAGTCAGCCCATGCAATTCCAGCGCCAGTGTTTCCAATCCCACCTATTTTGCGATCATTTTCATTGCCCTTCCTAAATAACTGAGCCTCTCTAGTCACGTTTTTAAAATTCGGCTGGCCTGTTTCTTTGAGAAGATTTTTATAAAGGGTTGTTGGAATATGCGTGCTCTTGTCTGTTGGAGGTAAATTTGAGATGGCTAAGTCCATATCGCCATCATTATCATAATCACCCCACGATGCACCGCGACCGAGAGCATTGTTGTTATCAACTCCTCTTAATTGTGCGACATCAACAAAAATGCGATCGCCCTGATTCTCAAATAATCGATTGCCTTGTCCTTCGCCGTGATATTCAGTGACAACATAGATATCAATATCGCCATCGTCGTCATAATCAATGAAAGTTGGTCCTGAAGCATTCACGCTCTCACTGGCTATTCCTGATCGGAAACTCTCATCTTCAAAACGAATTGGTGACAAGCCAACCCAGAGGTAATAGCCAAAAGTATTGAGAATAGTAATTAAGACAATGACATTGATTATTTTCTTCATGGCTATATAAATATTTGCTGTTTAAGCAAATATCATAGCATCAAACATTGCGCCTAATAAAAGAAGTCCAAGGTGAATTATTGATGAGAAAAATGTTTTTCTAGCCAAAGCTTTGCTTTGTTCTTTGAGCAAAAGGATTGAACAATACAAAAAGTATCCGCCACCTATGACCGCAAAAAACAGATAAATCCAACTCATCCCATAGAAAAATAAAGACCAAGAGAGAACAACCAATATCAGAGTATGCCAAAAAATAGCTTGGCTGGTGACTCGATCACCGTAAACAACTGGCAACATGGGGATATCAGCCTTTGCGTATTCATCTTTGAAGCTGATCGCTAATGCCCAAAAATGTGGAGGTGTCCAAAAAAATAGGACCGCTGAAAGTATCAAGGGAGCTTCTGAAAATGCATTGCCTGCTGCTGCAGATCCGACAAGAACCGCAAAACTCCCTGCCAATCCTCCAATAACAATATTCATCCATGTACTGCGTTTTAGCCAGACTGTGTAAACAATGCCATAAGTAAAAATCCCAGCAAAAAGATAGAATGCTGCCTCAAAATTACTGACTTGATATGTGGCATACAGTGACAAAAGGCTAATGATTACTAACCAAACATTCCAAGTCTTTGTAGGAGTCAATTCTTTGGTGACAAAAGGTCTTTCTTTTGTCCGATCCATGATTGAATCAATGTCACGTTCATACCATTGATTGAATGCCCCGGAAGTGGATGATGCAACCAAAACGTATGCTGCCAGTGCAAAGATTTCTAAAGCTGACAATGAAGATGAAGGAGATACTGCAATGCCAGCAAGTGTGCAAGCCATGATCAAAAAACCCAGACGAACCTTCCCGGCTTGGTAAATCAAGGCAATATTCTTAGATAAGGCTTTGTTTTGAAACATTTAATTAAGAGTTTGATCAATTGAGGTCGTATTATCGATGATCTGGATCAAATTTAAAGAAAATATTGATCAAATTCAGTTTTTCTTCTTGATAGAAATACCCAATTCATTCAATTGGCCTTTTCCAGCATGACTTGGTGCATCAGTGAGCAGGCAACTGGCCGTTTGTGTTTTAGGAAATGCAATCACATCTCTGATGCTGGAAGACCCTGTCATCAACATAACAATTCTATCGATGCCAAATGCAATCCCACCATGAGGGGGGCATCCATACTTTAGCGCTTCTAGGAAAAAACCAAATTTCTCATCTGCCTCTTCTGCATTGATGCCTAGTATTGAAAAGACAGACTGCTGCATTGCTTCTGAGTGAATACGAATGGATCCTCCACCAATTTCATGTCCATTGAGGACCATGTCATAACCTTGAGACAATGAGTCCTTGGGATTCGTTTTAAGCTCCTCAGGGTCGAGGTTTATTGGGGACGTAAATGGATGATGTTCTGCAGACCATCTTTTTTCTTTCTCGTCCCAATGAAACATCGGAAAGTCAGTGACCCAGAGTGGAAACCATCCGTCGTGGATCAAGCCAAAGTCTTCTGCCATTTTGACCCGAAGGGCGCCAAGCGACGCATTTACAATTCCTTTCTTATCAGCACCGAAAAAGACCGTATTGCCGTTTTCCAATGAGAGTTTCTCAATCAATTGGCTGATGACTTCATCATTCAAAAATTTAAGTATTGGAGACTGGAGGCCATCAATTCCTTTTTCAATCTCATTGACCTTGATATAGGCCAATCCTTTTGCACCGTAGTTTGAAACAAAATCAGTGTAATCATCAATTTGTTTGCGAGACATCTCCGATGAATCCCTAAGTACGAGGCATGCTACTCTTGAATCATCATCATTTGCTGGACCAGAAAAAACCTTGAATTCAACCTCTTGCATCAGGTCGCTGACTTCAGTCAATTCCATATCTATGCCCAGATGTGGACTGTCTGAACCGAATCGTTGCATTGCTTCTGCATGCGTGACTTGAACAAACTCTTTGTCGAGATCAACATCGAGCACGGATTTGAACAACTCTCTTACCATGGACTCCATCTCAGTCTTAACGTCTTCTTGCTCAACGAATGACATCTCAACATCGAGTTGAGTAAATTCAGGCTGGCGATCTGCCCTCAAGTCTTCGTCCCTGAAACATCTTGCAATCTGATAGTAACGATCGAACCCTGACATCATTAAGAGCTGCTTAAATAATTGCGGGGATTGTGGCAAAGCAAAGAAATTGCCCTGCTGTGTTCTGCTTGGCACCAAATAGTCTCTGGCACCCTCTGGGGTCGCCTTGGTTAAAATGGGCGTCTCAATTTCAAAATAAGAGGCTTTGTTTAGATACTCTCTCAATGATCTGGTGATTTCATGTCTGATTTTAATGTTCTTCGACATCTCTTCTCGCCTGAGATCAAGATATCTATATTTCAGGCGAATGTCTTCATTGGTTGCTTCATCATGATGGAATGGGGGTGTTATTGAAGCATTGAGAACCTCCCCTGATTCAACCAACAATTCAACTGCTCCAGTTTTCATATCATTATTGATAGTGCCCTCAGGTCTTTCTCTTACGACACCAGATACAGAGAGTACAAATTCACTTCTCATTTTTTCGGCCGTCTTGAAGAGATCTTCATTTTCGGGATTAAAAACCAGTTGCAGTATTCCTGAGACATCTCTTAGGTCAATGAATATTACACCGCCATGATCCCTTCTTCGGTGGACCCATCCTGATACCGATAACTCCTTTCCGATATCAACAATACCAATGTCTTCACACAAGTGAGTTCTGTATTTTCCGTTCATATTTATTCTTTATCAATTAGTGCGTCAGGGTCGGGGACCACTACGCCAAGCGAAATAATCATTTTCAATGCATCTTCAACACCCATCTTAAGCTCTTTAACCTCATTTTGAGGAACCAAGACAATGTAGCCTGATGTTGGATTAGGCGTTGTTGGTATATAGACACAAACCAACTCCTCTCCAGTATGATTTTGAACTTCCCCTAACTCCTTAGACGTTTGAAAGCAGAGACTGTAGACTCCTTTTCTTGGATATTCGATTAACAGAACCTTTGAGAAGGATTGCGTTTGATCGGAAAGCACCAGTTCAGAAAACTTCTTAAGCGGAGAGTAAATGCTTCGAATCAATGGGATGCGATCCAAGAAAGCATCCCAGGACTTAATGATTTTGTTGCCAAAATAGTTTACTGCAGTCAATCCGGTTAGCAAAACTAAGACGATTGCAGTCACGACCCCAATACCGGGTATTTCTATACCCAATAAGTTCTCTGGTCTCAAGGCAGACGGTACCAGAAGATATGTCTGGCCCAATAAATCAATCAGAAGCTTGATGACAAAAATGGTCAAGCCAAGTGGGATCCATACCAAAAGGCCAGCAACAATAATGGTTCTTAACTTTTTCATCTCAATCTATATTAATACGTTCAATCATTCTTTGATGAATTATCTTTCTTTTTCTCTTTTTTCTTATCCGCTTTGGAATCAGAAGATTGCTGACTGGATTCTTTTTTCTTAGTTTCTGCTTTCCCGTCTTCAGCGATGTTCTTTTTGTTCCCCGTCTTAAAGTCGGTTTCATACCAACCGTCTCCACTCAATCTAAAATTTGGAGCAGAAATGAGTCTCTTTAAGCTCTTCTTCGAGCAATCAGGACAAATTTCTAAAGGCGCTTCATTTACCCCTTGAAGCACGTCCAAAAAATGTCCACATTCACTACATTTGTATTCGTATATTGGCATTTCTTCTTGGTAATTAAAAAATCAGTATGTGAAAACGGAGTATATTACGACAGCAAAGAAAAATATTCTAAAATTTTCACTCGGGATAATTGAATTCATTGATGGTTTTGGAATCCAATCTCTGATCTGAAAGGGCAATAATCATAGATTCCATGTCATCGGGTATTGGAGAGGTCAATGAAATCATTTCACGGTTGGCAGGATGCATAAAACTCAAGCGAAAAGCATGCAATGCCTGTCGATTAAAATTGACCAGCATTTCTCTGCTCCCTTCATCTAACTTCTTAGGAATCGCCAACCTTCCGCCATATAGTTGGTCCCCTAGTATCGGATACTTGATATGTACCATATGAACTCGAATCTGATGCGTCCTTCCGGTATCGAGGCGAATGGCCAATAATGTATGTCCTTTTAAGCGGCATAGAACCCTATAATGGGTTCTGGATTCCCTGCCTTTATCCGAAACCTTAAATTTCAATCGATTATGCGGATCCCTTGCAAGATTGACTTCAATCATTCCTCCGGCAACCATCTCACCTTTGCATATCGCTCGATACTCTCTTTGGATTAATCTTGCCTGCATGTCTTTGACTAGTTGATTGTATGCATCCGTCGTCTTTGCTGCCAAAATCAATCCTGTTGTATCTTTATCCAATCGATGAATCAAGCCTGCTCTAGGAAGAATGTTTAGATCTTCATTGTAAAAGAGCAATCCATTCTGGAGTGTGCCACTGAGGTTGCCATGGCCTGGATGAACCACCATTCCTGATGGCTTATCAATGACTAGAATATCCTCGTCTTCATAAATAATGCTTAAATCGATTTCCTCTGCTTTGGCTTCTTCGCGGTCTTCAAATTGAGGATGAACATCAATCACTTGCCCAGTTGAAAGCAAAGTTCTGGGTTTAACGCTCGCATTATCTAGCAGTATATTTCCTGATTCGATCCAAGACTTGATGGACGACCTTGAAAATTGAGTCAACAAGGTGCTTATGTACTTGTCTATTCTTTGACCTTTCCCTTCTTCATTGACCGTCAATTTAATTTTTTCTGTTTGCTTTTCCATCAATAAAAATTATCGTTCATGCTCTTTTGATTTCATTTTAGGCTATAATTCATCGAATATTTAGCAAATAGAAGAATGCATAACAAACTATTTTATTTTATTTTCGTACTTGTTCTCTTTACAGCTGGTTGCAGCAGAGAAGATGAGCAAACCGATACGAGATCATCCTCTGCAATGATTTATGACAGAGCTGCCAAAGCGATGGCAGGCGGAAACTACCGTAATGCAACAAATTACTTGGAAGTGCTGACCACGTCATTTCCATTCAGCAATGAAGCCAAGCAAGCACAACTGGATTTAATTTTTGCTTATTACAGAAGCAATGCAATGGAAGAAGCAATTGATGAAGCAAAACAATTTGAAAAAGAAAATCCGACTCATCCAAGGGTTGATTATGCGCTGTATATGAGAGGGCTATCGCTGTTTGAAGGGCAGCATAGCTGGTATCACGAATGGTTTGATGTTGATTTGAGTAAAAGACCTCCCTCGAATACAGAAGAAGCTTTTTCTATTTTTTCTCAACTCATCAGAAGATACCCAAACAGCACTTATATCGATGATGCAACGCAACGGATGACTTTTTTAAGAAATCGTCTCGCAAAATATGAAAATCATGTTGCGGAACATTATATGGAAAGAGGTGCATACGTCGCAGCTGCGAATCGTGCAAAATATTCGCTTGAGCAATACAGTGGCGCACCTGAAACAGTCAAATCTCTCGAGATCATCACCAGAGCATATGAAAAATTAGGCATGATGGACCTGGCAGATCAAGCAAGAGAAATATATGCCGTCAATATACCTGAGGGCTTTGAATCAGACTTAGACGTCGATGAAGAAAAGCCTTGGTATCGACTTTGGTAAAATCATTGATCAAGTAACTCTTTCATCATCTCGCCAATCATGGCGGGAGAATCAGTTGTTCTTACTCCAGCATCATTCAGGGCTTTGTATTTGCTTGAAGCAGTTCCCTCATTGCCAGTGACGATTGCTCCAGCATGGCCCATTCTTTTGCCTGGAGGCGCAGACACACCAGCCACATAGGCCACAACAGGCTTGCCGATATTATCTTTAATAAACTCTGCGGCCTTTTCCTCATCTGAGCCACCAATTTCACCAACCATAACAATCCCATTCGTTGCCGAATCTGCCTCGAAGAGTGACAAGCATTCAATAAAGTTCAATCCCTTGATGGGATCGCCACCTATGCCAATACATGTGCTTTGACCCAAGCCAGACATCGATGTCTGATGGACAGCTTCATAAGTCAGAGTTCCGGACCTAGAGATTATACCTATGGAACCTTTTTGATGAATGAAACCAGGCATGATCCCAATTTTTGCTTCTTCAGGCGTTATAATGCCAGGGCAATTTGGACCCAGCAGAATGGAATCAGAACCATTGAGCATCGCTTTAACTTCAATCATATCTTGAACAGGGACGCCCTCGGTAATGCACACAATAAGTTCTACTTCAGATTCAATGGCCGATTTCATGGCATCTGCTGCAAATCTTGCAGGAACAAATATCATACTGACATCTATTTCTGTTTCTCGTTTGGCTTCAGCGACAGAATTAAAAACCGGAACATTCAGATGGGTCGAGCCGCCCTTTCCTGGCGTCACTCCAGCGACGATATTCGAGCCATATTCTATGCATTGTTTTGCATGGAAGGAGCCTTGCGATCCTGTGATCCCTTGGCAAAGGATCTTTGACTCTTTATCCACTAATACGCTCATGTAATTTATCCTTTGACTGAAGACACGACTTTTATTGCTGCATCTGTAAGATCACTTGCTGAAATAATTTTCATCCCAGATTCCTCAAGGATTTCTGTACCCAACTCCACATTGGTTCCCTGCAATCGAACCACAATGGGAATATCGATGGCTGTCGACTTCACTGCTTCAGTAATGCCTTGAGCAATGACATCACAGCGAACGATCCCACCGAAAATATTGATTAAAATGGCATCGACATTGGGATTCGCCATAATGATCTCGATTGCCATCTTGACTCTCTCGGTTGTCGCGCCTCCTCCAACATCAAGAAAATTTGCTGGTTCTCCACCGTGGAGCTTAATTAAATCCATCGTTGCCATTGCTAGCCCTGCCCCATTGACCATGCAAGCAATGTTTCCATCCAAGGATACGTAGCTCAGATCATGCTCGGATGCTTTCACTTCAAGTTCATTTTCCTGAGAGTCATCTTTAAATGATAAAAGCTCTTCTTGTCTGAATAATGCATTGCTTTCAATTGAAATTTTTGCATCTAAGGCAATGAGTTGATTGTCTTCATTCAAAATAAGCGGATTGACCTCGATTAGATTTGCATCTTTGCCTTTTGCAATTTCAAACATCTTCTGAGTGATCGAAATGAATTGAGATTCAATGTCATCACTGAAACCCATTCCATTTGCCATTTCATGCAAGGATGACATTTCTAGGCCCTTCAATGGGTCAATAGTATAGTTGATGATCTTATCCGGAGACTCTTCGGCCACGGCCTCAATGTCAACCCCGCCTTCTCTTGATGCGATGTATGTCCATGATTCCTTTGTTCGATCAACCAATAAGCTTAAGTAATATTCACTCTTGATTGACGTGCCTGACTCTATATAGACCTGATTCACAGGCAATCCTTCGGCATCTGTTTGTTTTGTTACCAGATTTGTCCCGAGCATTTCAGAAGCCCTCTGCTCAACTTCAGTAATGCTTTTTGCAATTTTTACCCCACCGGCTTTTCCGCGACCTCCAGCATGAACTTGTGCCTTAACCACCCAAATATCGGACTGAAGTTTTTCTGCTGCTGATTTGGCTTCATCGGAAGAATTGGCTATTTTTCCATTTAACACAGGTATTCCGTGTTCAAAAAATAGTTTCTTCGACTGATATTCGTGTAAATTCATAATTTGAAACTCAAAAGATTGGTCGTAGACTCATAACAACTAGGATATTTTGATCTAAACTGTAATCTATTGAAACCTTTTTTCTAATAATTTATGTCTAAAAGTATAAAAATAGGGCTGACGGGTGGAATAGCATCTGGAAAATCAACTGTCAGTGATTGTTTCAAAAAAATCGGTACACAAATAATTGATGCCGATGTCATTTCTCATGAAGTCGCTGAACCAAATGGCTCAGCATTCAATGAGATCCTGTCCTCATTTGGATCCGATATTCTCGATGAGAATGGATTGATCGATAGAAAAAAAATGAGGGCAATCATCTTCGATGATTCGGCCAAGAAAAAAACTCTTGAAGAAATCATACATCCAAAAGTCAAAGATCAGATGTTCATGTTAATCAATCAATCGAATGATCACTACCTGATCGTATCCGTTCCTTTATTGG
>MPLV02009761.1_pt1 | contig 29551 bp, 23 predicted proteins | sample 1617331 | NCBI WGS metagenome assembly MPLV02 (sample SAMN05944802, study PRJNA350692) | marine metagenome | biome: marine; feature: ODZ; material: water; isolation source: 100 m water sample filtered on 0.2 um supor filter | place: Pacific Ocean | collected 2012-04-08 | depth 100m m | reverse complement strand
CATATGAAAGTAGATATTAAAGAACTAGACTGTGACTTTTATGCGTTCTCTGGGCACAAAATGTTAGGTCCTACTGGCGTTGGAGTATTAGTTGCCAGAAAAAATATTTTAGAAGGAATGGATCCATTTATGGGTGGAGGAGAAATGATTGATACTGTAAAAATGGATAAATCTACGTGGAACGAAGTTCCATGGAAATTTGAAGCTGGAACTCCAAATATTGCCCAAGTGATTGGACTAGGAGCTTCAATTGATTATATAGAAAATGTTGGCATAGACATGATCCATCAACATGAGCAAGAATTGCTTCACTATGGATTAGAAATCCTATCCCAAAATGAAAATATTACTTTGTATGGTAAAGCTAATAAACGCGGTGGAGTCATTCCTTTTAACGTGAAAAATATTCATCCCCATGACCTTGCAAAATTCTTAGATACAGATGGAATCTGTATACGCGCTGGACACCATTGTGCTCAGCCAATCATGAATAAGTTGGGAATATCAGCAACAGCGCGAGCAAGCTTTTATCTTTATAATACCAAAGAAGATATTGAATCTCTAGCGGAAAGCATTAAAAAAACAGTCGGTATTTTCTGTTGATTTTTGCTTACTTTTCGTATAGAACTTAAAGTCTATAAAGGAGTTTGAGAATGAGTGATAATGGAAGTGAATCAAAAAAATATAAATATCTCGTAACCATGAGATGGTATGTAGAAACAGATGAAGAATTAGTTGCTGGAGCAACTGAAACAGATGAAAAATTATTAGATCTAGTTCGTCATCGCAGCAATGGTGAGCCTTGCGCTCCTGATTGCCCTACTCGTAATAATGAAGGGTACGGAATTCTAGACTATCACTACTTTATGGGTGATAATAAAGATACATATATGTCTACAGATAAGATCAAAGGTTAAATGGATACTATTTTTCTGAATGATTTTTTAGATGATGGCATATTGAGAGAAAAAGTCTTTCGCCAAAAGGTTGCTGATATTGATTGGTCTCAGTACAGTGATAAACGGGTCTTAATAAAAGGGTGCTCTGAAGCCCCAATTCCAACTTGGGCATATCTTATATTAACTGCAAAATTATCCCAACATGTTCAAAGAATTTATTTTGGTGAATTAAGATCTGCTGTGAAAATATTTACAAAAGGAGAAAATTAGATTTGCCAAAAGAACGAGTAAGTTGGGAGCAATATTTTATGAATATTGCAAAAGAGGTCGCAACACGATCTACTTGTGATAGAAAACACGTAGGTGCCGTAATTGTTCGTGGGAAAACTATTTTATCTACAGGCTACAATGGATCAATCAAAGGATTAGATCACTGCGATGATGTTGGACACGAAATGGAAAATACACATTGTATCCGGACCATTCATGCAGAGGCCAATGCAATCGTTCAAGCAGCTCGCCATGGAATTCGTATTGAGGATAGTGAAATTTTTGTTACAGCTTCCCCTTGCTATGATTGTTTTAAAATGATTGCCAACGTGGGGATTAACAAAGTCTATTTTGGTGAATTTTATCGAGAGCAAAGAATATTAGACCATGCTAAGGAGTTAAATATTCAACTAATCGATCTTTCTACTTAGAGATAACCAAGCAATTTGTTCGTTTTCTCTAATAAAATACCACCAAACAAAAAATCCTAAAATAATCAGACGAAAAATTTGAACTTCCATTGAATATGGGTAAATAGCTCCAATTACTTGTGGAAGCCTGTACCAATAATAAAGTGAAATCGCAGAAAAACTAAAAAATAGTTCTAAAGAAAATCTGGTTTTATTTTTCAATATAATGCGAAACAATTCAAACAGTACGAATGTGGCGACCATACTAATCAAGGGTGTTTGATATGATTGAATAATTGATTTATAATCAATCAATCCTGAATGATTCTCAACTTGAAACCACCCCCAAATTAAACCTGGGAAACCTCCAAATAAAACACGATCAAGTATGGATTTCTTTTTCAAATTAGATGATGGATCATTTTTTATTAAATCCAAACAAGGTGATACACAATGACTGCATGGCTTACAATAGATGCTATTAAAAGACTTGAGTGGTTTTATTCCATATAATTTTTCTACATGAATTAATGGGCATAATCCATTACACCATCCTGATTTACTTTTATAAATAAAACCGCTTAATAGAGCAATTAATCCCGTAGTAATCAAAACAGAAACCTCAACTATACTTGTATAATAAACATGTCTTAATGGAATTAGGATTACCAATAAAATGAATCCACATAACAATAATATTGACGATTGATGATATGATTTATGATCTGAATTAACTTTAAGATTGGCTGGGAGCAACGATAAAACACCCACAGGGCAAATATTTCTCCAGGCTCCAGGAATGATTAAGAATATCATTGGTGCAGAAAAAATAATGATATCCCAATAAATTTTTTGACCAATACCTACAGGAAAAGTTGAAATAAATTGGAATGAATCATTCAACATTAAAATAACTACTAGCACACAAGCTATTAAAGTCAACAACTGGGCCCTTTGCCAATAATTATTATTTATAATCATTGTAGAAAACTATTTTTCGTTGAATCCATATCTATTAATCCTTTAGATCGATATGAATATATTATGATATTCTGATGCTTATATCTTTATTTATTTGTCATTTATATTTTGGAAAAATTTGGAGCTCTCTCAATTAGCTAGATGTCGAAAAAATAATCGAAATAAACAATAATAAAGATTCTATTTTAACAAAACCATTTTTTTTGTTTTCACAAATTCTTTTGTCTTTAGCTGATATAAATACATTCCGGCGCTAACTGAATTACCATAATCATTAGTTGCATTCCAAGTAATGGAATGATAACCAGCAGATATTTGCATACTGCCAAATACCTTAATCTTCTGTCCTAACATATTATAAATCGTAATTGATACATCTGTAGTTTTAGGAAGGTCAAAACGTATCGTTGTACTAGGATTAAATGGGTTAGGGTAATTATCATGCAACGCAAATTCTTTAGGTAATAACATTGATTTTTCATCTTCAACTGCAAGCTTTGCATCATTTTTAAATGAGATCCTTGGCCATGATCTTTCTTGAGGAGCAAAACCAGACTGAAATAAATTTAGTACGGGATACGAGCCATCAGTTATCATCTTCTCTTTGCTATAAAAAGAAACATCGTCATCATCATCCAATCCTCCTAACGCAAAGGATATTTCACCAGATGAATCAAAATAGGAACCTATATTGAACGTTAATGGTTCATTTTCCTTTATATCAAAGACAGTATCAATTGGTGTCAATAATTCTTTGTTTACAAGACCAATATTCTTGGTGCTCAACATAGATTCATTCCATCCTTTAACATTATACTTATAAAGGACGATTCCGCCTTTTAGTGATTTAATTTTTTCTGGAAAAATTGATAAGGTACTTTTATAGCTAGTATCAATAGTAGATGGAACGCTAAACCGAAGAAAAGATCTATTATTTTTCTTTACATGTAATGATTTGAATTGAATGGGATGATATACGCTATCTTGAATTGTAACATCTAATGAGCGATCATTCATCGGATATACTTTATCTTTCGTGGTAAATGTCCAACTGCCACCGGAAACCCCATCAACATAAACAGACCAATGATAAGTTGCTCCAGGCCTTAAGCTAACAAACATAACATTATTTGGATATTGAAAGGTCCTGGTTTCTGTCAAACCTGGACCACTGATTGCAACAAGAGCAGAAGTACCACTATAATCAGTTTTCCACGGATAGTTCCAAGCCAGTCCATATTCTAACGATACATTTTTTGCTCCATCTCTAGGTATTGGTACCGATGGATGCTCATATCGAAATCCAGGTATCCAATAAACAGAGTCACCGTATTCATATGGTCCGATATCAGGAGCCTCACCAATATATTTTCTATTTTGACCTGAGTATGAAGGTGGATGATTAAACACTAGGTCTTGACCATCATTAATACCTGGTACAAGTTTTCCAGCATCAATTAAGGATGATCCTTTTCTTGGACGGAAATCATAATTTTGCACAGGATCATCTTTCCAAGGATTTTCACCGAAAAGATAATCAAGTTGTTCATCTGATCTTCCGCGACCTTCAACAAAAGGATCTTCCAGTTCTAATTGTACAAAAGAATGGGAAAGCTTTCTATTATCTATAGGAAAGGATCTACCATACCAAATGCCTGATTTTTTAATTAGAAACTCTGGATTATCGAAAATTTTGGTGGGCTCTCCTCCTGTTACATAAGGATCACCGCAGTCTGGAGAATTGCACTCCAATGACCATCCAGAAACAACATTTTTTACTTCCGTATTTATATTTCCTTTATTATTGAATTGATCTCTTCCAGAAAAATTGCTCATCAAACTATCTCTCTCGGCACTCCCATGTACACCACAATACTTTATGCTGGTTAATGAAATATTGTGTGAGTAAGTATCGTATCCCATAATATTATATATTTTGTGCCTATCCCCTTTTAATCTATATCCTCTTTTCTGGCCAGCAGAAACCATATTATGTACTACAGCGTCATGACCTGCACACCAACTATCAAATCTCATACCATTTGTATTTGTATTTAGAAGCCAACTAAAGCGTGTCGTGGATTTTACTGTGTTACCAGTCGTTCTTTGAATTCCGCCAGCATCGGTTTGCATATACTGATTTTCAATTCGAATGTATTCCATTAATCCTCTTAATCCAGGATTTAGACCTCCTAGCCTAGTGGTATTCATCGTGACATAGCGCCATGTGCTCGGTGCAATTTCATCATCATTCATTACATCGTATTTTTTAGTTTTGTAATTACTTCCTGTGCTGGGAGAAAATGTGGTATTAACAAACCAGTCATTGTAGCGAAGCAAAACATTCTCCACTAAGGGATATTCAACATTCGTCATTTTAAAAGGATGCGCATCGACAACATATTGAAAAATAGAGTTTCTAATAACACTTTTTGGACCAGCATGGAAAACATTTCCTCTCCAGTTCCACATGATACCAAGCTCGTGATGTCTTAAGCCAGGCTCCCAGCTATGAGAAAATTTTGAATCTTCAATAGTAATATGAGAAGAATGATCAAAATAGACAGCGCCCGCATAAAAATGAATGTTTTTAAAAATAAATCCAGGTGAATATGCAAAATCTAGAATATTAGATCTAACCCGTACCCTGACATTTGTTGGAGTTGGTATATTTTTCCCAGGATATAAATAAAGCGAGTTTGTTTCAGGAACAAATGACCATTCTTCTAGCGTATCTAAATTAGCTATATCTCCCGGCGTATATAAAGGCATTGTTCTTTTTTCGTATTCATAGGGAGCAGTATACTGTAACGACCAAATTGTTCCTGGCTCAGGATTATCTTGATTTCCATTCGTTAAATCAGTCGGATTCTTGAAATTAACAGGCATAGCTGGTATCATATATCTATCATCAACCCATACACCATAAATAGTATCAATCTTAATTCCCGCTTGCATGGAGATATCATGCATATCCAGTACTGCTTTATATACACTATGTCCGTTAATATTAGAAAGCTTCCATTCAGCTTTTGCTTTTACAGTCCCATCAAAAACAACATTCTTATTATCTCCTTTAATAGTAATCTTTAGTCCGCCAGCTTCATAAGAATCATTTAGCTTATCCCAAAATAGCAATTCAGAATATCTACCTTCTTTAATCAGAATCCTATCCCCGGCCTTTACATCATATAAAGCATCATTAACCGTTGGATAAGGACAATCATAGCTACCATCAGGAGATGGACAATTATTGGAATAATATCTTTGTAAAATTTCTGCATCTTGAATGGTTGCATGATTTTGGTTTGAGGTCCGATCGATAAGTTTCCAATCAGCATCTGTATCCATAGGATAATAAGCAACCAAACCGTTTTCATTGCCTTCCAATGTGTCATTCATTGTAGAATGAATTTCTGCCTTAGATCTAACAATGTTCCATACGCGAACTTCATCAATCTTGCCAAGCAACCTATTCCCCAAAATAGAAATAGGTTGTTGAATTGGCGTCATATCTTTAGCTATATCAGTACTATCTACTATAATTCCATCTACAAATAATCTAGAAAATGTTCCATCAAAAGAATAGGCAATATGGTGCCATACATTATCGGTTCTTACATTCTCTACCGTACGCCTTTTATGTTCAGAACCAGTGCCAAAACCATATCTAATTGATAAATCGCCATTCAATGTGATCATGGGTGGACTATCTACGGGGTTATGAGCTGGATTTGACTCATCACCAATAATGGTTTTGTGGGTTGGAATACTTTTACTATAAACCCACGCTTCTAAAGTAAAGGTGTTACCTAGCATAGGAAAGGTTTTAGGTAATAATATCCGGTCGGTGGGATACTTTGGTTCATATCCATCAAAGCCTCCATGGTAATCAAAACGATCAAATTTAGCATAATTATCCGTTTGATAATTTTGAGTGGAGTTTTGATCAACAATTAAATCTTGAGCAAATATGATTGATATTATTGTTTGTGATAGTAAAATTATTTTTTTCATTTTATCAGCACTCCAAAGTTTTCTACATCTGGAAGAAGCGATCGATTTTAATAAATAATGAATTAGATTTTGATGGACTCCAAGCTCCATCTTGATAAGAGTAATAATTGTTGTCATTCAAATTATAGACAGCATAAATCAAACTACCTGGTAAATATTCCCATCTAAATACAAAAGTGCCAACGTTATTATCAATCTTGAAGTCTTTATCTTTAGTATAATTATAGGGTTCTAAATCAAATGATTTTTCTCTTACTAATCGGCTATAATCTTCATAATCCATATGAACTTTGAATGGTTGATAGTATGCCTCAAGAGTCATTTTAGAAGAAAATGCAACATTTAGTCGAAATTCCATATTCGTTTGTTTTCGTAAAACATTAGAATATATAATGTTAGGGCCTTTTTCATCTTCAACTATTCCAACCCACTGCATCGATCCTGGCTTATGCTCAGTAGAATATTCCATAGAAAAATTTATATAATCTGTGGGCTGTAATATTATATCTAAACCATATCTTCTACCAGGCCCCCTCAAACTTCCTCTATCAAAGTTAAGTTTAGGTCTAAACATAACTTTTTTGCGCCGATCGGTTCGAAACCAAAAATTAATTGACTGCCATGCTTCATCTTTAATAATTACTGCTCGTGAGTCTCGATAAACGTCATCATCTTCAAAAGTTTCGCCAGCAGCAGAAATAGACCAACCCATTCCCCAATAATTTATAAAATCATTATCCTGTTCTAACTCAATCTTTTTCCTTGTAAGCAATGCTTCTCCTCGATCATCTTTTCCCCGACCTCCTGTATCAAGTTTTAATTCGAGTTTCTGATTTAAAAAAATTCCTTTTGGAAAATCGCGACGAATCGAGCCTCTTAGCCCAGAGTACCAATTGTTATTTTTTTCTTGATAACCCATATCACTTACATCAAAATGTTTATTTTTATAACCGCTCCACCAACTGATATCCCACCAAACTGGATCTCGATAGCTTAACAGAAAACGACCAGCATTACCAGTTTGATCAGATGTGATTGAATTTGCAAACTGCCCGGTGAATGATAATTTATTTTCCATCAATTTTAAACTCCAGTCAGCATTTAATACTGTAGCCTGCGATGTTTCATTTTTTCGACGGAGATCTGTGGCAAGAAGGCCAATGGTTGAAAGCTCATTGATGACTGGCTTTTCAATTCGTCCAACAAAATAATTTGTGTATGGCTCAATAAGAAATTTATTTCTTTCAATTTTTCCGCTAACATCTTCTTCAATTGTCCCATATTCTTGATCAGTGATGGCATTGATCAATCCATATTTTAATCCTGATGAAGTTTCACCTAGAATTTTAGCTGCACCAATAATTGTTGTCTCATTAGACCTATCTATAATTGAGCCTGAATCAGGTTCATAATACCCTGGCCTTCTACCTATTCGTCTTGAATTAAAAAGATTGAGTCTGCTTTTAAAAAAATTTGCTCCTTGAACAAAAAAGGGTCTTCTTTCATTTAGTCTAGTTTCGAAGGCTGATAGGTTGAGAACTGAAGGGTCAGCTTGAACTTGACCAAAATCCGGGTTGAAAGTCATGTTTAGGGTTGTGTTTGAATTCAAATTATATCGTGTATCTAAACCAATATTTTCAATATTTTTATTTTCATTTGTCTTAGTACGACCTGCTAAAAAATATGGGACTACCTCAATATTTTTAGGTTGAGGAATATTCTCAATACCTTTTAAAATTCCAAAGTGAGGGACAATCCCTCGAACACCTTTGGCTCTACCCGGCCAGTTGACTTCTTCTTGCTTCTCAAAATGTCCTCTTTGGAATGTTACGCCCCACTCTTGTACTGTCTCCTTGTCATATTGGAATACATTAAATGGAACTCTTATCTCTACAGACCAACCTTGATCATGAAAATATACTTCACTATCCCAAACTGCATTCCATGTTCCATCAAATCCACCATAACCATCACCAGAAATAGCGACATCCACTTGAACTTCAGCCGCGTTCACAGCAAACCAATATCCAGTTTTATCATCATTTCTCGAATCAATACCAAAGCCTACCCAATCAGAATTAGATTCAAAGCCAGCCATCCAGTCATCGCGGCGAGACCGTCGAGCCATTATTTTATCAGGATTTGGGTCAATATTGTTATAAGCTAAATATAAATATTTATCATCATATAATACTCGTACCTCAGTCTCAATAGTGGGAAGTTCTAAATTGTATGGTTCATTTTGAAGAAATCCATTAACTAAAAGAGCCTTCGACCAAATTTCCTCATTAATTTCGCCATCTATAACAGGTGGCTTTTCTGTACGAACAGCAGTAGCTACTTTAAATTTTAATTTGGTATAATCTTTAACAACACCACGTGAATTGGTATCATCTGCAAAGATACTGGTAACAAATAAAAAGGTTGAAATGTATTTCCGCATCAATTATTAGTCCATCTTTTATTAAATAAATTAATGAAAAACTTAGGGCAGATTTTAAGCCTCAATCTTATTAATTAGATTATAAAATAAAATCATTTAATTATTAACTAGGTTTTCAGATACTAAATCAGCTACATCTTTCACTTGGATTTCTGACCGACCCTCTGGCGTTAAAGGCTTTAAACCCTGATTCATCATTCCATAACAAAAATTACATCCAGTCACCACAGTATCTGCTTCTGAGTTAACCACTTGTTCAGCGCGAACAAGGTGTGTTCTTCCTGTCGTCTCTTTTTTCCACCATAATCCGCCACCTGCACCACAACATAATGTGTTACGGCCCGATTCTTCCAGTTCAAAGAATTCATCAGTGGTCGCATTGATGGCTGCCCTAGGTGCATCAACTTCATCAAGCATTCTGGATAAATTGCAAGGATCGTGATAAGTTACTTTTCCATTCGATCCTTTTTTTACTTCAATACGACCTTCTTCAATTAGCTGTGCAATAACTTGTGTATGATGAGAAACATCATAGTTCACTTCTGAGTACTTTGCATATTCTTTTTCCAAATTCAATGCACAATGTGGACAAAGAGTTACTACTTTACTAGCATGTGCTAATTGTTCCATATTATGTTCACGCAACATATTATATGTTAGTTTATCTCCCAAACGATTAGCAGGATCCCCTGAGCAATGTTCATTCTCAAGTACACCATAAGTAATACCGGCAACATCTAAAATATTTGCAAAGTTTTCAACTGATTTGGTGAAATTGGGGTCAAGCTCGTATCGTGCAAAACAGCCTAACCATAAAACATATTCTTTGTCAGTTGTATACGTAGGTAATCTTTCAGCAAGTGGGCTATCGGTACGTCCTTCTGTATTACCTGACTCCTGAAGATTCATAAATAATTTTTGATATTCCTGAGGCACTTTTCCTTCTACTAATACTTCTAAGCGACGAATTTCATCGGATTTTTCTACCTGATTTCCAACAGGACATACTTCTGTACAAGCTTGACAGGTTGTACACTCCCATCCTGCTTCAACGTTAATTTCAGATAAGACATCAACGCTCCCTTTATCTAAAAGAGGCTGACGTAAATCTAAAATAAAATGATTCTTGGGATCCAAAAGACCTCCACCTCTATTTGCAGGACAAACATCGATACATCTTCCACACTCAACACATGAAAAAACATCCAAAGCTTGATTTTTTGTCATCTCAGTTAAATCAGCTAGCATTGCATCTAGTTCATCTTCTGATCCATCTAAATCAATATTAACTGGTGTATGGTCTGGAAGATCGAATGGTTTGAAGAAAATATTAATCGGAGCCAAAACCAAGTGTAAATGCTTAGAACGTGGAATAAGAAATAAAAAGGCTAATATAATGAGGGAATGTATCCACCAATTAATTCGCCAAACGATAGGACTAAGATCTGTCTCTCCCAAAAGATATGTAATCATGAGTACGGATATAAATAGAGCAACAAAACCTGAAGTGGGAGAAATTTTCCCAAGTGCTTTAGGCCTTGAAACAAAACGTCTATATGTTAAGGATCCAATCCCAATTAGAACAAAAATGGAAAATGGGATTACTATATAACTGTATAATTTGTGCGTTTGGGCATTCATTAACTCATGCCCAAAACCAAGAGCAAAGTGGTCCACTGTAACTAACCCAAAAACAACAAAACCCCAAAAAACCAAGGCGTGCATAAATCCTGGCCAAAATCGACCTCTGATTACTTTTTCATGAAGAAAAACTTCTCTAAATACTCGCCATAGCCTAGCTCCAAAGCGATCTAAGGGAAATGATTGTTTTCCTTTGAACACAATTCGAAGGCGACGCCATACTTCATAGATAAAAGATCCAAAGGTAGTGAGAATACCCAGGCTTAGTATTGTTTTTTCAATAACTGTGAATTCTATTTGCGTCATTATATATTAGTTTATTCTAGTGCTTCTGAGAGTTTTGGCACTATTTCCAAAACATCACCTACCACTCCATAGTCAGCAATTTCAAAAATAGGCGCTTCAGGATCTTTATTGATCGCAACTATATTTTTTGAACCTTTCATACCGACTACATGCTGAATGGCGCCAGATATACCTAGGGCTAGGTACATCTTTGGAGAAACTGATTGGCCAGAACTACCTATTTGGTGCGTGGAGGAAAGCCAACCTGCATCTACAACAGGTCTAGATGAAGCTAATTCTCCACCAATTGCTTTCGCTAAATCTTTCGCCATGGGAACATTTTCTTCCTTGCCAATACCTCGACCAACTGAAACAATGATTTCAGCTGACGTAAGGTCCACACCGCCAGATTCTTCTTGGAAAGGATCTTCCGACTGAGTTTTAATCATGGATGAATCTAAATTAATATTGACATCCCGAACAGAAGCTGACCCCGATGCCGCATTATCTGAAGAATATGCTGCAGATTGAAAACTAATTAATAATGGACCCTCATCCATTGCAATCATATCGGAATATAATTTGGCATTAAACATTTGCTTTGTAAAAACAGTCTCTTCCTCATCACTATTCATCAACACATTATCTACAAGGAAGGGCTTCATCAATTTTGCGCTAATCTTGGGTACATAATCACGTACTTGATATGTGTGACCAAAAAATACATACTTAGGACTTTCCTTTTCCACGACTTGCTTTACTGCCTCAGCATATCCATCACTAGAATAACTTGATAGAAGGTCATGCTGTAATTTCAAAACTTCACCTATATCATAATTAGAGACTTGGGTGGCTAACTCATCTGCATTGGAACCCATTACCAATGCAGCAATGGAAAATCCACGACCTTTCGCCATCGTTTGAGCTGCGGTTATGGACTCTAATCCCATCCGATGAACTTTGCCATTATTCTCTTCGATAACGATTAGTATATCCATCTAAATCACCTTGATTTCATTTCGAAAAACTTCGACTAATTTATTTACGATCTCGTCAACTGAACCGTCTATCATGACTGTTCGTTTATCACTTTGAGGGACATAAACTTTTTTTGCAGATTGTTTTACATCATGACTGCCAGGAGTAACAATATTAATTTCTTTTTTCTTTGCTCCCATAATTCCCTTCAAGGATGGGTAGCGGGGAGTATTTAGTCCTGATTGTATTGTAATGCTTGCAGGCAATGCCATTGAAACCCATTGGAAAAAACCGGCTTCTAATTCTCTTTTTACTTTTATTATACCTTCAGATAATTCAGTTGCCATTGCTAATGATGCGGTCGACATTCCAAGCATCTCGCCAATAATTATTCCAGTTTGTCCCATTCCTAGATCATCGGATTGCAGTCCAGAGAAAATAAGATCAAATTTTTCATCTCTGATCGCATCAGCAAATAAGGTTCCTAGGCTCAATGGGTCAGCTATACTATCTGAATTCATTTGGATATGGATAGCACGATCTGCTCCTTTAGCTAATCCTTCTCTAATCACTTTTTGGACACGATCTGGACCTAAGCTAATCACAACTACTTCCCCATCACCATTTTCTTCCTTGATCTGCAGTGCCTCCTCCAATGCGTAATTATCACATTCATTCATCACATAGGATATGCCATTTTCGTCTAGCCAGGATTGATTACTATTTAAAGGGAGTGGAGAGTCTGACCCAGGAACTTGTTTAACTAATACTGCGATTTTCATTTTATTAAGAATCTATTAATTTTAATTATTAATGAATTTGGGAAAGTCTTTATTTATGTTTTATTAATGAAATAACAAAAAAAATTTATAAATATCCGGTATCAATTCAAATCAATTGCCATAATTAGATATAATAAATAATTATTTGTATAATTTCATGTCATTGATGTACCTTTGTCACCTACAGAGATTTATTTCTAATAAAATTATAAGTAATAACGAACGATAACACTTAACTCGAGGAGTTTATGATGAAAAGAAATTTAACAAAATACCTATCATTGTTTATGGGTGGTATTTTACTTTTTTCCGCTTGTGAAGAAGATAAAGTTGTAAATCTGGGCGATGCCGTTGGCACGTGGGATTTAGTAGGATTAACTGGTACGTATGAGCGTAAAATAATCACTAAAGATGGTGTTGCTAATTCTGCTGATGTATATAAATTAATTGCGAATTGGGTGGACGCTGCTGGCTTTGCAGCTGCTGCTGGAGTTGACGCAGCCTTTGTTAAAGCTGCAACCAGCCAGAATCTCACGGGCGCATACCCAAATGGAGGCCTTTCAGCTGGTATGGATGCCCCTGGTTTTCCTAGAAAAGCTGTATTTAATGCTGCTCAACTTGCAGCCACTGGTATTCAAATGACAGTTGATCTTCTTGATAGTAAATCCAAAGATACGCCTGGCACTTACACTGTTAAAGGAACCTATCCTTCTTTGCGTTTGAATCCAGAAAGATGTAATACTTACTTAATGCTTCCACCTCCTCAGATTAATGATACTGGAGACTGGACCGTGAATTATGATACAGGTGTATTTACACTTTCACCTGTAGTTGATATTGATCAGGTTTTACCACCATTTCCCGATGGAAAATTCAAAGTGAACAGAGAGGTTGATCCTGCGACATTTAACCTTGATTTTTTAGATCGTGATGGTCATGATGCATTATATTCAGAAGTTCAAAATTCTTGGAATGAAGCTGATGACAGAGTTATAAGTGGACTTGACGGACTTCCAGTAAATGCAGCAGGCGGCTGGGACCCCGCTGCAGAAACAGACCCTAGCTCTGAAGCTTATATAATGCAAGCAGCACTAGCACCTTGGGGTAGTTATCTAACTTGGTATGCACTAAATGTATTAGGTGAACTGGCAGCTAAAGTCCAAGATGTTAAGAACCCTTTAACAGATTTAAATGCTGATACAAAAATTGACGCAGTAGATTTACTTATGTATATGATTGCTGACGTACAAGCTCAAGGTGGCGGGAAAACAGGTTTTGGAGTTCCTTATTCACTTCTTGTTGACCTTTCAGACGCAGCTAATGGTAATGTTGGTTTTGCAAATGATAGTGGAAGTGATTTTGCGCTTACTGGTTTAGCAACTGGCGCTGGTGGAAAATTAAAATATAGAATTGATAAGGGTGTATGTATGCCTGTCAATGAAACTATCAAATTCGAATCACTTTGGAATGAAAAAGTAGAATAATTATTTACACTTCATAAAGTAGTGTATCGTTCAAAGTAGAATAGGGACAGTTAATAGCTGTCCCTATTTTTCTTATTATGAGTATCATAAAAAAAATTCATTTAATTATTTTTCTCTCCTGTTCTTTTTTGTTTTCACAAAACATTAACCTAACAGGTCAAATCACCGATTCTGAAAACGGTGAACCCCTTATTGGAGCAAATGTTATTATTGATGGAAATGGAGTGAATACCGGCGCAGCTACTGATTACAATGGTGATTACCGTATTGAAGATATACCTGCTGGTTCTTACAAAATAAAAATTTCTTATATCGGATATAGTGATTTTACCTCTGATATAAATATTTCATCAGATGCATCTACTTTTGATGCAAAGCTAAGTATTTCTGCTATTCAGTTAGATGAATACATAGTAACAGCAAGTCGTGGAAGACGCGAAAAAATCACTGATGCCCCTGCAGCTATTTCTGTAATCTCTGAACTTAAGATCCGAAATGCAAGTAATCCAAACTTAGGAGACTATTTCAAGAATGTTAAAGGGGTTGATTTTACTGCATCTGGCCTTGATAGCTATAATCTAAGCGCTCGAGGTTTTAATTCAAGTTTTAGTAGCCGACTACTTACACTAACTGATGGCAGAATGGCTAATGTCCCTTCCTTACGTTTAATTGCCTATAATGTCATCCCATTAACATCTGACGATGTAAGGCAAATTGAAGTAGTTTTAGGCCCTTCCTCTGCACTTTATGGACCAAATGCTCATGCAGGTGTTGTAAATATCATTTCTAAACGACCTAACGAGTCTAAAGGGACGGTAGTTGGATTAACAGGTGGAACGAGAAATTTTGCAAAAGCTCAAGTTCGCCATGCTGGCACTATTGGAAACATTGGTTACAAAATGTCCTTTGTTCAATTTAATGCCGATGACTGGGAGTACATCCAAGATAATGAAAAGAAAGCACATTATAAGCAATGGTTGAATGAGGGTCTGGATGGGGAAGATTTAGATGATTATTTTGAAGATGGTCTTGCTTGGTGGGATGGTTGGGACATCAAAGTAGATCGTGATGGAGATGGCATTGTTGATACGACATATTTTGCTAAAGATAATAAGGTCAATGATAGGGATAATGATGGGCTTGATGATATTCCTCATTTTAAAATAAATAATACACGATTTGATATTAGAACAGACTATAATTTTTCACCTGATCATTTTATAAGTTTGAATTATGGATTTGCGCAAGCAACAAATATTAATATTACGGGTATTGGTCGGTATCTTGCTGATGATTGGGTCTATCAATTCTTTCAAGGAAGATGGGTATATAAAAACTGGTTTGCACAGGCTTACTTGAATACTTCTATGTCTGGTGATACTAGAAATATGCGAACAGGTGGCATTGTAACTGACCATTCTAAATTTTTTCACTTCCAGTTCCAGAATAATTTGGATTTCAATTTTCTAGATACAAAACTGATATGGGGAGGAGACTACCAGCGAACCATGCCCAAAACATTTGGTACTATTCTTCCTGATGGCAAACCGGGTCGCAATCCAATCAGTTTTGATGAAGATGGCATTGATAATGATGGAGATGGTGAAATTGATGAATGGGATGAGTTAATCGTAACCAACGAATTTGGTCTTTATGCACAAACCCAATCTAAATTGAATGAACAATTTCAATTAATCCTTTCGGGACGCATTGATCTTCATAGTGGTCAACAAAAAGATGGGGGATTTAAATTTTTAGAAGACCCATTATCAGGCGAGACCATGGAATACTTTCCACAAATCTCACCCAAGGTAGGGTTATTATACAAACCAAATGAAAAACAAACATTTCGTTTAACTGCCGCACGAGCTTTTAATACACCATCATCGCAAGGATTATATCTGGATGTACTGGCAGCTCAATATTCCGTATTCCCAGTTGTGGCACGTGGAAATGCAGATGGTTATAATTATACAAGAGATGCGTCAGGCGAACTCATGATGTTTGATGTCCGCGCTGGTTCTACATCTGAATTTAGATGGGCAAATATGCCAGAAGGTTCCGCGCTGTATATCCCTGGCATTTTAGGTAGGTCAGGACAATTTGTGAATGGAGAAGATTATACAAAGATTGAACCAGTTCGATCTGAAGAAATTTGGACTTATGAATTTGGGTATGCAGGTTTCATTGGACAAAAGATGCGTGCTTCATTTGATCTCTACTATAGCTCCTACAGTGATTTTGTCAGTGACCTCACCTGGGTGACCCCTGTGGTAATAGATACATCAGATGGGTTCTATACAGTCGAAAACCCTGATCCCGCGATATTAGGCTTCCTACCAACTGCTGAGCACAGTGGTATCCGAGATGGTGGGGATGGTATACCTGGGTATTATTATATTGAATATGGATCATCTGATTGGAATTCTTTGATCCCTGCTGGATGGTGGTCACAACCTGTTGAACAGCGAAATGGCACAAAGTTAGAGGTTGCATATGGTGACACATTAGGAGCTTGGTGGACTGATGATCTTACTGATTTTGATAATCCTGTAAACCTCATGTTAACTAATATTAATTATGGCCGAGTCAATTTGTGGGGGATGGATGCCAGTTTGTATGCATTTATTACACCTAAAATCACTGCAGATGTAAATTTTTCATTATTAGGAAAAAATAGATTTTGGAATTTTTTAACTCGATCTTATGATCCCGTTAATGCACCCAAATACAAAGTTAATGCAAAGTTAGCATATAATTCTGATAAAGGATTTCATGGGAATACAGGATTTAGGTATATCCCTGAATTTGAATGGGCGGCCGGCGTACATTTTGGAGTTATTGATGAATATTTAGTGTTTGATACCATGGTTGGATATCGATTTGCTGAGAAATATGACCTATTGCTAAATATTAACAATATAAATGATGATGTGCACCGTGAAATTATTGGTGGACCAAAGCTTGGCCGACACATCACTTTAAAATTAAACGCTAGATTTTAGTAAAGATATCACAAGGAGGAAGGTCATCAATATTTTTTGAAATTATTTGGCTTGCAAATGATCCATCTTGGTTTTCTACAATAGTAAATGCTTGAAATGAAGAATCCATTAATTGTGATTAATTATTTATTTAGGCAAAGTTCCCATATGTTTACAAATAATCTTTAGCATAATTTCATCCGTTCCACCTCCAATAGAGTTCAGTCTGCCATCTCTATATACTTTTGATATATAATTTTCCCAAGTAAAACCCATACCGCCCCAAAACTGTAAACATACGTCAGAAACTTCGCGGATTAGCCGACCACTTTTTAATTTAGCCATAGAAGCAAGATATGTTACATCATTACCATTAATAAGGTCTTCACATGCCCGGTAAACCAATGAACGTAATGCTTCTATCTCTGTTTGTAATTCGGCTAATCGAAAATGAATAGATTGATTAAAAATTATCGGTTTATCAAAAGCTTGTCTTTCTTTACAATATTCAATTGTTTTGGAAACGCATTGATCAAGCATGACTAAACAACTAACCGACATAAATATTCTTTCTTCTTGAAATTGCTGCATTTGAAGCTTAAACCCTTCACCTTCAGGCCCAATCCGATATCGCTGCGGAATACGCACATCCTCAAAATAAACTGGGGCCGTATCCGAAGTAAGTTGCCCTAACTTATCTATCTTATCTCCAATACTAACTCCTTTAAGATTTGAAGGAATAATCACTAAAGATTTATTGTTATGCGGACCATTATCATTACTTGTATTTAATAAGGTGCAAAAATAATCTGCTTGGGTAGCATTCGTGATCCACATTTTATCGCCATTAACTATATAATCATCACCATCTTTTCTGGCACTTGTTTTCAATGCCGCAACATCTGAGCCTCCCCCTGCTTCACTAACGGCAACAGCAGAAACAAAATCACCACTTACGCTAGGCTTTAAAAATTCTTTTTTTATCTCAGCACTGCCATATCGATCTAGGGCAGGTGTAGCCATGTCAGTTTGTACACCTATTGCTGTAATCACACCTAAATCAGCTGCATACCCAAGTGCCTCTGCAAATACCATTCCAAAACTATAATCTAAATCCATTCCACCGACTTCAGAGCTTTTGGTAATTCCTAATAAATCTAAATCTCCCATCTTTTTAAATAATTCATGAGCAGGAAATACCTTATTTCTTTCCCATTCATCTGCAAAAGGTTTTATTTCATTTTCTGAGAAATTTTTGACTGTTTCCGATAATGATTGATGTTCTTCTGTAAATTTCATACTAATCCTCTATTTCCCAAAATGGTTTTCTTTTTTCAAAAAAAGATGCAAATCCATCACGACCTTCCTCGTGAATTATACAACTTGCAAAATATTCTGCAGCGCGTTTTGAGTTGTCTATATAATTATCAGAGATAATTTCTTTAGTTTTAGCTATGGCGTTAGGTCCACATTTTTTTACTTGATCTTTGATATCCAATAGATATTCAATTAATTGTTTTTCTGAATTAACAATATGATCAGCCATCCCAATTTTAAAAGCTTCTTTGCCATCTATATGGCTTCCTAATAGCATCATTTTCCTAGCTTGTATAAATCCCAAACGATTTAATACGTAAGGTGCTATCTGAGCAGGGGTCAATCCTATGCGAGTTTCAGTCAAAGCAAATTTTGCATCTGTGAAAGAAACCAAGAAATCACAAGCACAGATAATTCCAAAAGCGCCTGCCATTGCTGCTCCCTCAACAGCAGAAACAGTTATTTGGGGAGTTTTACTTATCATTCTAAATAGATCACCTAATTCCATACTCATTTTATATGACTTTGAATAAGATTGATCAGCATCAGATACAATTGTCTTTATTTCATTTAAATCAATTCCTGAACAAAATATTCCACTTTTCCCTCGAAAAATAATACCGCGAACACTTCTATCATCACTAACTGCTACTAAACTATTCTTTATATCTATGACTAAATCACTAGAAAGAGCATTCCTTGTTTCTGGACGATTAAACCAAATAGTTAACCAACCATCTTTTAATTCAAGTATAGAATCTTTCGTTTTAGGTAATTGTGCCATAAAAACTCCTAGTTATGATGGATTACATGCGAGCAACGCCAAAGCTATTTGGCTTTAATTTTCTTTCTTTAGCTTCAGAACATGTTTTTAAAGTAAAACTAAGAACTTTTCGCGTATCACGTGGATCAATAACTCCCTGATCAAGTAATAGGCCAGAAACATAAAATATATCTGATTGTTTATCAAAATCATTAATCATTTGCAGCTCTTTTTGTTCTAATTGTTCTTCATCTAATTCTTCATTTCTTTTCTTAGCTGATGATTCAAAGACTTGTCTCATAGTTGAAGCTGCCTGGTTACCACCCATCACACCAATTTTTGCATTGGGCCACGAAAAGAGGAAATCAGGGTCATATCCGAGTCCACACATACCGTAATTTGCTGCTCCAAAACTTGCGCCAATATAAAATGTTATTTTTGGAACACGTACATTTGAAACTGATTGTATCATTTTTGCCCCATGTTTAATCATACCTGCTTGTTCAAATTTTTTACCAACCATATAACCTGTTACATTATTTAAAAAAACTAATGGGGTATCTATCTGATCACACAGTTGAATAAACTGTGTTGCTTTGTTTGCACCTTGAGTATCTATTGGGCCATTATTTGCAATAATACCGCATTGTTGTCCTTCGATTTGTGCTTGAATACAAATCATAGTTGGCCCAAAATTGGGCTTTATCTCCATAAAATCTGAGCCATCAACAAGCCTCGCGATGACTTCTCGAACATCATATACTCGTTTATAATCAGATGGTACAATTCCAAAAATTTCATCAATACTATATATTGGTTCATTATTTTTTTTATTAGACTTATTCTGATATTTTTTTTGCCAGTTAAAACGTGCAACAAGATCGCGTGCTATATTTACGGCTCCAAGGTCATCATCCGCTAAGTATTCCACTAAACCAGTAATAACTGAATGCATTTTGACACCCCCTAATTCTTCATTGGACGCATCTTCACCCGTAGCAGCTTTTAACAATGCAGAACCCGCTAAAGCAGCCATACCATTATTTTTTACACCAATAACATAATCACTCATACCAGACTGATATGCTCCTCCCGCTGTAGAGAGTCCATGCAAAACAGCAACAGTAGGTATGCCTAAGGCACTTAAACGCGCCTTCTTGTAAAAAAAAGCACCAAAATTTGACCAAAGTTTGACTTTATAATTAAGGAGATTAATTCCAGCACTCTCAACAAGGTGAATAAAGGGCAACTTTTGTTTAATGGCAATATTAATGCATCCCAATGCCTTTTCAATTGTTTTGTCACTTGATGCCCCAGCACTGATACCACTATCATCAACTAAGATCATACACCGAACCCCGCTAATAAAACCAATGCATGCTAGGATATTTCCACCAGGAATACTTGTATCCGGATCTGGATCATCCACTAGATAATTTGCCATGTTATATAAATCTAATAATTCAGATTCAGGATCGATCAAAGCATCAAGCCTTTGCCTAGGGGTCAATTGTCCACGTTCCTGAAATCTTGATTTTTTTTCATCGGATTTAGTTTTAGCTCGATCCAATATATTTTTTCTTTCTTTAACAAGCATCGACATATCATCATTATTTTGAGTGAATTTATCCGATTCCAAATTCACTTTTGATTTATAAACTGGCATAATATTTCCTATGAATTTATTTTTATCATTAGTTTTATTAATTAATCCAACTGGTCTATAAGTTTCTTATTAACTGGGATTGGAATCTCCAATAATTGTTGAGCATAGGCCTTCCCCTGGGGATCAATCCTCAAACTAGACATACCACCACCACCTAATGAATGTTTAAGTAAAATATTTAATCCGTGAATTCCAGGGACATCCCAAATATAAATTTCTCCTTTTAGCAAATGAGAAAAATATTTATTAATAATATTTAATTTTAAACCATTTCGTACATAGGGTAAATAATCAGCTTTTCTAGCAATAACTCCAATATTAGCATGATCACCCTTATCTCCACTCCTAGCATACGCTAGTTTAAAAAGAGGAACACTAGTATTTGTTTCTAGTTCTTCATAGATCATTTTATTATCTTTCTCTTCACACTGAAACACGCCATCTAATGGAATATCAACAGAATATTTCTTACCATGACAGTCTATTTCAATAGAAAAATTGGACTTGGGAATTAAGTATGAATGTAAACGAATTGATTTAGATACCGAAGGTCTTCCACCTAAATAATTCATTACCCCTGAGGCCATTCCAGTTGCAGCTTGAGCTACTTCTTTTGATAAAATTATTAGAGCTTCTTTCTTTTCATGTGTTGCCATAAGTCTTAAAACAACTTCGCGAGAATTTTTATTATATTTATCTGGGCCATAAATAGAATCTGTACCTAAAGTAGATAAAGAATGTTGCCTAATTTTTTCAAAATTTTTATTAAAAAGAATTCGATTAGTCTTATTAATAATTGCTTCACTTATTATTTTTGATTTTTTGTATGCATTTTTCCCACCTATAACTAAAGTAGCTACAATACTATATCCATCCATATAAGTTGCAGAAACTTTGTACGTAGAAGTAGGTGGTAGACCTTTCGCTCCAGAGACAAATACTTTATTTTTACCTATATCTTTAATTTTTACATCAGAAAAATTGCAAACAACATCTGGTAATATATAAGATTTAGGGTCACCAATTTCATATAAAAATTGTTCTGCTACTGTTCCAAAACTAACTAAGCCACCAGTATCTTTTGGTTTTGAAACAATAAAATCTCCATTTGATCTAACTTCAACAATAGGAAAACCCATATTATCAAATCCGTCAATCAAATGCCAGTCAGTAAAATTTCCACCAGTACATTGAGCACCACATTCAATAATATGCCCAGCAAGACTTCCACTCGCTAAAAGATCATAGTCATTTTTTTTCCAATTATACTCATACATTAAAGATCCCAGTACTAAAGCACTATCTACACATCTTCCAGTAATAATTATATCAGGAGCTTCTTTCAAAGCTTCCTTTATTGGTATTGCTCCTAAATATGCATTCATACTTAAAATATTTTTAGGTAATGGAGAACCTGTTTCAAAATCTAATATCTCTTTTTTTATAAACTCATCTTGACGGTCAATTATATTGTCTCCATGAATTAATGCAATATTTAGATTTATATTTTCTTTTTCAGCTTCTTTAATAAGTGCATCTCTACATGATTCAAGATTAATTCCACCTGCATTGCTAATAACTTTGATTCCTTTTTTCTTTATTTCAGGTAAAAGTGGTGCAAGCTGATTAACAAAGTCTGTTGCATAACCTAAATTATCATTTTTCATTTTAGCTCCAGCTAAAATAGACATCGTAACTTCAGCAAGAAAATCAAATACTAAATAATCTAAATTTCCAGCATGAACAAGTTGCTCTGCTGCAGTTGAAGTATCTCCCCAAAAAGCAGATGCACATCCTATTCTGATTTTTTTATCATTATCCATTATAAATCACTATTAATGATCGCTTGACCAATTATCTTTTTCTCACCTTGTAAATCTTCCACTTTTAAACTGATAGTTACAACCTCCTTGCCATCAATTGAGTCCTTTTCTAATACTTTTCCAGTGCAAATGACTTGTTGATTTAAATGTGTCATATTTGAGAATTGAACGGTAAAATTTTTAATGCTTGATTGTGGTATGAAATTGGTTAATAATCGCCCTAAATAAGACATAATTAGCATTCCATGAGCAATTACATTGGGAAGACCTGATTTTTTTGCAAAATTCTGATTAATATGTATTGGATTTTGATCTCCAGAAGCATTCGCATATAATACGAGGTCATCTTGATTAATAGGCCTTAATGTAAGTGGAGGTAATTGATCACCGATTTCAGCAATACTATAATCCCAATCAGGCATTCTATCTTACTACCAATGTTGACTTCGACTTAGCCACAATTACTTTATCTTGATTAGTGTAAGTCGATCGAAACACAAGGAATTGAAGTCTTCCTCCTCTTTTATCAAAAAGATCAGATAACTTGCTTTCCATTTTAATTCTATCACCTGCGCATACTGGCGAAAAGTATGTATACTCTTGGTTCGCATGGAGAAATTGGCCCAATTCAATGTTTAAATCCTTTAGGTATTTATATGGGTCTTCCTGCTCATAGCTAACAGTAGTTAAAAATGTTAATGGCGCAAGCAATGATGGATAGCCTTCTTTCCTCGCACTTTCGATAAGAAAATGAATTGGGTTTGTTTCCCCGATAGCTTTAGCAAAAAGTCTAATCTTCTCTTCTGTCACTTCAGAATAAAACGGAGGGTATGTTTTTCCAATAAGGGATCTATCAATCATATAATTATTATTATTTTAAAAAGTCTCACCTTTTTTAGACATTTGATTTAATAATTTTGGAGGAGAAAATCTCTCACCATATTTATCTGCCAATTCCTGGGAACGATTTCTAAAGTTTATTAAACCATAATCATTTGCAAATTGTAATGTTCCACCTTTTAAAGAAGGGAATCCCCAACCAAGAACACTTCCAACATTTGCATCTTTCACAGATGTAATCACATTTTCTTCATAACACCGAATACTTTCTATAACCTGGGAAAAGTAAAATCGATCAATCATTTCTTCTTCCGATAATTGATTTTCTGAAAGAGGGAAATATTTTTTTAGGTCTGGCCATAAGAATTTTTTATTATTTTTTGGATATTCATAAAAGCCACCACCACCTGAACGGCCTGTTCGTTTAACTTTTCTAATCATCAAATCTATAACTTGACCCCATGGGTCTGAAGATAATTCTTTACCTTCAGCTTTTAATTCGTTCCGCATTTCACCTCTGATATGTTCTACCAGTTCAATGCTAATTTCATCAATTACTGCTAATGGACCAATAGGGAAACCAGCTTTTTTGCCTGCTGCTTCAATTCTTTCAGCAGAATTTCCTTCTACAAGGAGTGCCATACCCTCTGCGGTGTAACGTTCAAAAACTCGCGTAGTATAAAATCCGCTACTATCATTTACTATAATAGGCACTTTATTAATCTGTCTTACAAACTCAACTGCTTTATTTAGAGTCGAGGAATTAGTTTTTTTACCTTTGATAATCTCAACTAGTTTCATCTTATGTACAGGTGAAAAAAAATGAATCCCGATAAATTTCTCAGGTTGTATTGATTTTTCAGCTAGTCTTGTAATAAGAATTGTTGATGTGTTTGAAGCAAATATACCATCAGGTTTCAAAAACTGCTCAGCTCTAGCTATTACTTCAGCCTTTAAATCACGATTTTCATATACAGCTTCAATAATTAAATCACATCCGGACATTAGAGTGTAATCATCTGTTGCATTTATCTTCGCAAGTGTTTTAACCATCCTTTGTTCAGTTATAAATCCATCCTTTAGACTTTCATTAAGTATTACTTTGATTCTCGCCAAACCACTATCTACCTGTTTTTGAGAGATATCTGTCATAACAACATCAATCCCTGAAAGTGCACTTACATAGGCAATCCCATGTCCCATAAGCCCTGAGCCTAGAATACCAATTTTTAGATTATTAGTAGTTTTAGAATGTGATAATTTATGTGACATTGTTTAGATATTATTTTTTGATATAAGAATTACCATTATTTATGAAAATAATTAATGCTGAAATCTATGAATAGATATCTATTATTATTTATATTTGAATATGAGTTCTCTTGTTTCAATGATTCTATAAATAAAGGGTGATTTTGCAGTCAAAACTAATTCAATATATTACTGATCTCGTTGCTATTAATTCTGTAAATCCAGATCTCTCAACAGAGGGTCAAGGAGAACGGGAGATTGCACAATACGTTCATGAGCATTTTCAAAGACTTGGGATTGATACTAAAATTGATACAGTTCAAGGCGACCGGTGCAATACTACAGCTTTATTAAATGGAGAAGACTCAAATCAAATCTTATTAATGAATGGACACCTTGATACTGTTGGAATTGAAGGTATGGATGATCCATTTACTATTCGAAAAGATGGCGACCGTTTATATGGTAGGGGCACTTATGATATGCTGGCCGGATGTGCTGTTCAAATGTGTTTGGCTGATTATTTTACAGATCAACCCTGTCCTATATCATTAGCATTTACTTTTGTTTGCGATGAAGAGAACAAAAGTATGGGTATGGAACATTTAGTTAAGAATTTTTTACCCTCACTATCATCAAAACCTTTTCTAGGTATTTTTATGGAGCCTACAGAAGAGAAGGTTGGCATTAGCCATAAAGGATATAATTGGTATGAATTGAGAATAAAAGGATTAGCAGCTCATGGAAGTCGTCCTGAACAAGGAATAAATGCCATTTTTCCATTGCAATATGCTTTGGAAACACTTGATGATATCAATAAAAAATTATCCAAAAAGGAACCCCACCCTTACTTGGGATATGCAACCCTTCACCCTGGTTTAATTAATGGAGGGACTGCTCAAAGCGTTATTGCTGCAGAAGCAACTTTGAATTGGGAACGCCGAACACTACCAGGAGAAACACAAAAAGAATTAGATCAAGAGTTAAAACAAGTAGTTGAAGCTGTAGAGAGCGCAACTGGAGATCATCAAGTTTCCGCTAAACAAGTATATAGTCGTCCACCAAATCAATCAGGAGAAGATTCTTTGATTAGAATGTTACAAGAGGCGACAGGAAATAAATCATACAGTGGAATGTCATACTGGGCTGATTCAGCACTAGCAGCACAAGCAGGAATCCCTTCCGTTCTTTTCGGCCCTGCTGGACACGGAGCGCATGCAATCGATGAGTGGGTAAGTGAATCCAGTATGATAAATTGCTATAAATCTTTAAGAAATTTTATTTCAAACTTCTAAATTACGATTTCATAATTTTCCCAATTAATTCTTTCATCAATTTGGCTCCGGTAATAGCTGTTATATCGTTAATATCTTTATCTGGATTATACTCAACAATATCACCACCGATCACTTGCCCCTTTAAAGAATGAATAATTTTAATAATATTTCTAGTTGATAAGCCTCCAGGTTCAGGGTGTGATACTCCTGGAGCATACGCAGGGTCAAGCCCATCCAAATCTAAAGAAATATATACTGGGCCGGTAAATTGAAGTACTAAATCACTATCAAAATCTTTCATTTCAATAACTTCAACTCCAAATCTATTCACTTGATCTATTTGATGGTCATTCAATGTACGGATTCCAATCTGCACTAATCGTTTTACTAAATTATTTTCCATTATTCGAGCAAACGGTGAAGCATGAGAAAAAGGATTGTTATCAAAATCATCATATAAGTCAGGATGAGCGTCAAAATGGAGAATATTTAAAGAATCATATTTTGCTGAGAAAGCTTCAATAATGGGAAATGTAATTGAGTGATCTCCACCAATTGATAGGACATGATTACTTTTTTCTAGTTCTTCTTTAACTGTGGTACGAATTTTTTCAATGGCCAATTTCCCATATGGAAGTTCAAGATTATCTAATATTTTAATTTTTTCAGTATTTCTGCAATTAAACCCATTTTCAGAATAAGCATTTGACGAATCTGAGTAAAATGCTTCCATGATTTTTTGAGGTGCTTTGGCAGAACCTTTTAAGAAAGATGAATTCTCATCAAATGGTATACCTAATATTGAGAGCATATTTATTATTCTATTATTTAGTTTGATTTATAAAAAAATTAATGCTGAAATCTATGAATAGATATCTATTATTATTTATATTTGAATATGAGTTCTCTTGTCTCAATCATTCTTGGAAATATACTATTTTTCGTTGGCACGATTGTACTTCTTTGGTCTATTAAGCGTATGATCGAACGAAGAAAGTAAAAGTACCCCCATGTACAAGCTAATATTACCCCCTAAAAAAGAAGCAGGACCGCTGGAATCCTGGGAGCGGGGGAACAACCAGTCTTCTTTAATAACGGTCCCACTAAAATCTTATAAAAACTTATCTCTTCATTTATCCTTGGTCAAGTATTATTTATTTTACAATAATATCGATTAAATATATGCTTGAAAACTTAATAAATATTGATAAATCTATTTTTCGTTTTTTTAATTCGACTACTGCAAATCCATTTTTTGACATTATAATGCCAATTATTACCAATCAAAACATTTGGGCAATACCTATCCTTATTTTGATAGGTTACCTTGCAATAAAAGGTGGTCGAAAAGGACAAATAACATCAGTAATATTAATAATCGCTGTTTCTTTAGCAGATTATTCATCCGCTCAAGTTTTAAAACCATTTTTTGCTCGCCTAAGACCAAGCCATGAAATGTTAGAAGGAATAAGAGTTCTTATGGGTAAAGGTGGTAAATATGGATTCGTTTCTTCCCATGCAGCTAATATTTATTCAGCAGCCGTTGTATTAGGTTATTTCTATCCAAAAAATAAAAAGATATTTTTCACTATTGCTGCACTAGTAGCTTTTAGTCGCGTTTATGTTGGTGTCCATTATCCTGGAGATATAATTTTTGGAGGACTGTTAGGATACGGATTAGCATGGACAGTACTTAGCCTATGGGTAATTATCAAAATGAGAGCCTTAAAAAAAGGAAGTAAATGGGTTATTTACTAATTAGGCAAGGACCCTTCAGGGGGATTTATTGGATAATCTCCAAACCCATCTTGCTCAGGAGGAGAAATCTCTCCATTTGATTTTTCGAAGCGTTTGATATTATCACTTAGTGCTGCCAAAAAAGCTTTAGCATGCTGAGGTGCCATAATCACTCTTGAATGAACTCTAGCTTTAGTTACTCCTGGCAGTATCTTTGTAAAATCCATTACAAATTCTGCTGGTGAATGTGTTACAACAACAAAATTAGCATACTCACCTTCACTAACTTCTTGATTTAGCTCGATATTGATCTGTTGAATATTCTTATCTTCTTTCATAATTATTTTTTGCTCTTTGACTTATCGGCATCTCTTTTATTAAAATCTTCCCACTCCTCTTCTATCCCCTCAAAATCTTCATAACCTTTAATTTCTTCATCTTCTGCTTTTTGCTTATACATTTCCATTTCTTGCTCATATAAGCTAAAAATATCTTTTTTCTTCTCAAAATCATTGGGGTCTACATCTTCCTCATCATCAGGCTCAAGTCGTTCAACATCTTCACTATAGACTGTTTGGTCAAAGAAATCCAAATCTTCAACTAATCCATTAGCCATTAAAAATTCAAGAAAATCCAAAAATCGGCGATCTTTAAGATCTGTTTTACAATTTTTGCAAGTCAGCGACTCTTTAATTTCTATTTCTTCTATGGTCGCTTCACAAGCGGGGCAAATAATACCTTCTAACACTAATTTTTTCCTCTAAAATAGTTGACGAATATAGTTGGGACAATACCACTCGTCAATTACTTTTAAAAATTCAAATAATAATTTTTTGTACAAGTTCTTTTTCTGCTTTGGAAAATTTTTGCCCTCTTCTTTTCTTAACAAGCGTTTCTGTCGCAATAAATTTTTCAATATTTACATTTTTGTGCTTTCCTTTAACAAACCATGTAAATGGCTTTATTGTCTTAGGAGGAAACCCTTCACTAGCAATCATTGATCCTGGGCCAATTACAGTACCCGTGTTAAGCAATGTACCAATCGCTGTTTTAACATAATCTCCAATAAAACACCCTATATGAAGTCTATCTGAATCAACACTCTTTCCATTTATTTGAACTTTTACACTAGTATAATTATTTTTTAGGTTACTGTTATTCGTGCCCGCCCCCAAATTGACCCACTCTCCTAAAAATGCATCACCTAAATGGCCATCATGTACCTTATTAGCATATCCCTGCATTATAACTGAATCAACTTCACCCCCAACTTTACATACTGGACCAATCACAGAATTTTTTATTTGAGTTAAAGGTTTAATTATTGTATCAGAACCAATATAAATAGGGCCTTCCAAATATGATGGTCCGTAAATCTCCACACCAGATTCTATTAATACGGGGCCATAAGTTGCATTAATGGTAACATTGGGTTGAATTGTAGCTTTATTAATTAAAATATGATCAGGGTTAACCAATGATAATCTGTCTCCATCTTTTTCATCATAAGTATTATTAAAGGTTCCCATTTCATATTCAATCGTATTTGATATACAATGGATAATTTCCCACAGGAATTGACAAAGAGTTACATCCACATCAATTTTATTTTTTATTTGTGGAAGTGATTGAGTTGGGCCACCCGCATCCAGCCATTCTTTTCCTTGATTACTATTTAAATTTGCTCCGATACATTGATTTTT
>MPLV02117768.1_pt1 | contig 29994 bp, 23 predicted proteins | sample 1617331 | NCBI WGS metagenome assembly MPLV02 (sample SAMN05944802, study PRJNA350692) | marine metagenome | biome: marine; feature: ODZ; material: water; isolation source: 100 m water sample filtered on 0.2 um supor filter | place: Pacific Ocean | collected 2012-04-08 | depth 100m m | reverse complement strand
GAGAATGGGCAGAGCAAATGCTGCCGTTTTACCTGTGCCTGTTTGTGCGCCAGCGAGTATATCAATGCCCTTATTGATAAGAGGTATTGCTCTTTCTTGTACCGGCGTTGCTTCTGAATAGCCTTCTTTTTGAATTGTATTTAGCAATTCATCTGAGAGACCAAGATTTTTAAAAGACATTGAATACCCCTGTGAGAGGCTCACAGTGTATAGATTTTTTTTTAATATACTCCTTATTTATTGATAATCTCTAGGTATAGTTTCCTCCCAAACTTTCTCCCTGATTAATTTACCGTTGACAGACACCCAACGATGAAATATTAGATAAAAGTTTTCTTCATCACTTTTGAACTCTACATTTTGATGAAAATCAAGGGTACGATCTTTTAGCTCATGTGAAATTTTATATTTTCCAACTACGGAAGTGAGCGCAGGATTAGTATCAGAAGTTCGATGTTCTATTTCCTCTTTATAGTGTTCAACACCCCAAGGATATTTTGTAGCAAGACCATTACGAGCAATACCAAATGCTTCTCCGGTTTCAGGATCAATCTCAATTGAGTCGATAGCTGCATACCCAGTGATGTTTCCAGAGTCTAACGATTCATAACCAGGAAGCATGGGGTTACCCAATGGTTCTTTGAAATTAGGTGATTTTTTATTTTTGAATGGAACGACAGGAAATTCTATTTTTAATCCATGATTGCCACCTATCAATAGTTTTGTCTCCATTGGAAAAGGTGTGGGCCAGAGCATTGGCCAGATGGCATTATTGACCGCAACACGAATTCGGTGACCTTTTGGAAAAACCCAAGAAGTAAAATGAAGATTAATGTTTAAGTCAAATTCCTCTCCTGGGATAATATCATCGGGATCACGTGAAGAATTCCTGTGGGTTCCATTAAAGGCTGCCGCAGCCACCTGAGTAACTTGTCCATCTGGTGCGATGTCTGAAATTCTTACAACCCAATTTGCTCTTTTTGCACTGGCTGATACTCGAAGTCTAGCAATTGGTCTTCCCAAGATTTCGAACGGCGAATCTAAGACCTCGCTATCATAAACCAGACTCAACTCATCCATAGGCTTTTGATCAGGCGGAATACTGCCCCACCACATTGTAGGACCACCACCTTCGAGCCCTGTTGATGCTTTGTACTTGAGGTGATGCCTATCTTCGTTTCCAGGATTTCTAGATAAGCTGTGATCTGGATGTGCATGCCAAATGTGATTTTCTATTCTCTTTAAAGGCCAATCATCCTCCCATCTCCAGAATCCATCAATTTCTTTTAGTGAAGAATCAGGAGGGTGGTAATTTCTTACGAAGACAGCAAATTTTGGCTCTTCTAGAATCCCAGTATCAATTTCTTTCAGCCACTGATCGAACCAGCGAACTGCTTCATATCTCCATTCTACTTGTGGCTCTGGCCAGGCGTTATGAGGAAAATAATGATCCCAGGGACCAATCATCGCTTTAACAGGAGCCTCAACATTCTCTAACATTCGAAGCAAGCTGTTTCGATAGCCATCATACCATCCACCTATATGATAGCCGGGTATCTTTATTCTATGATACTGACCCTTTGCTGATGCCCGATCCCAAAATGTTCCATCACGTTGTTGTCGCATATAACTAAAAACACTTGGACTAACATCAAAACGCTTTTCAATCCACTCATCATCCATTTTAAAATCTGGAGCTCCAGGAATACTATTATCGAGGTCATGTCTCATCATCCAAGAGTCTCCTGCGACCATGATCCCATCCATATAATGAACATCTTCTTGATATAGATATTCTGTCGCCATAACAGAAATAAATGCCTTCAGAGCAGGGGGATTTCGCATCGCCATTTGTATTGAGTTGAATCCTCCCCATGAGATACCAAACATTCCAATATTTCCGGTTGACCACTGTTGTCTGGAAAGCCATTCAATTACTTCCTCACCATCATCTAATTCAATGTCTGAATATTCATAAGGCACAGTTGTACCTTCGCTGTTCCCTGTTCCTCTGATATCAACTCGAGCAACAATATAGCCATTTTCTAGAAAATAAGAATAGAGGGCGTAGCTTCTTGCTCTTGATTCATCTTTTCGATAAGGGAGATATTCAAGCAGTATTGGATATTTGCTTTCATCATTCGCATTTGAGGGCCAGTATAAGTCTGCCGCTAACCTGACTCCATCTGACATAGTTATCCAGGTTGTAGTTATCTCAAAGTTCTGAGAACTATCCTCATTTAAGGAAAAAACGTTTAGACTCAACAAAAGAGCAGAGAGAATGGCGAACTTCCTCATTGAATATTTATTCCTCTCTTGGTCACTAAATATGTTGCAAAACTACCCAACCAATGTCCGCCTTCATAAAACTCACTATTAACACCAATCAGTCCTGATGCTTGATGCTCTGCTGCGGCAGCATTGAGAACTTTAATCCTTAAATCTTTTGGGGGTAGCCCACTTGCAATGCCTTCAAGCATCCAAGCTCTACTCAGATTCAATCCATCAATGTGTGCAAGTTTCGGATCCGATCTATCACTGACTATGGCCGGTTCTAGCCAATCGGTATTTGAATTGGGTACATCAAGGAAATCATTCAGCCAAATCGCAAACTCAGAGGGGCTCATCACTCTTCTGATGAGATCTGCTTCAGCCAAGCAGGGGGAGAGAAAGTCAGAACCGGATGGTTCATAATGGATTGGGCAATTTTTATCCTCAGCGTAGAAATCTAATATTCTATTTCTGATCAGTGTCTCTACATCTCTATTGCTTGTTGTTCGCGACCAATCGAGCATTAGCCCTAAAGCAAAGGCCGTTTGTGAATGTTGACCGCTTCTCACTGGGTAGGTCAGCTTAGGCAGCCATTCGGCAACTCTGTCAACCAATGCTTCTTCCAAAGGTCTAATATTCTCCCTCCAGGCCTTCGCGGAGGGATGATTCCAGTCTTCTAGTTCAGCAGCCAGTTGAAGTAACCATGCGATCCCATAGGGCCTTTCAAATGATTTTCTACCCTTCCCAGCTACGTAGATGCTTTCTTGCAGAAGATTCTCTTTAGATAGACTCTGTCTGAGTGCTGAGATGGCATCAGGCGCAAGCTCACTATCGGGTTTGAGTCTTGCAAGCCGAGTCAGCAACCAATGTCCATGAACAGAAGAGTGCCAATCATAGCAACCATAAAAAGACGGTGTCAGCTCTCTTGGAGGAAGGACATCTTCATCGCTTTGCATGGTATGAGATATATGATTTGGATATTCCATGTGAGCACAATCGAGGGCCAATCTTGCAAAGTTCTCGGCATTGATCTTTTGGTCGTTGGCATAAACAGGGTTTAATGAAGAGAACCAAATGCAGAGAAATATCACCAAAAACTTCATTCTAAGGATTGTCATATTCAAGAGGTTCTTCGTCATACTGTTTTAGATCATCATTGATGTCATGCCAAGGCGCCTTGGATCCCACATAAATGTGGTGAGCCTCGGGCAATTCTGGATCACCGTTTACCAAACCAAGGGCAACAAAGAAGCTATCGGGAAGGTCATTAACAATGACCATAATATTGGAGCCGCAGTTTTTACAAAACATTCGCTGACTATTTTTTGATGAAGCATAAGTTTTGATGCTGTCCTCACCCAATTTATATGTAAAGGAGGGCCGATTTACTTGTATAAAGCTTCCATATGCTGCGCCATGCATTCGCCTGCACTGCGAACAATGACAATGTGAAAAGTATGTGATCTTTTGTTTGATTTCAAAAGAGACCTTTTTGCACTCACAGTGTCCTTCCATCTTATTTATTTTCTTGAAGATAAGGGCTTGCTTGATCAATGAGCTTATCACCGGTTTCTATGCCAAGGAGAAATCTTCCAGTCGGTGTAGTGGCATTTTCCCAGTGGACGCCACCATGCATCGACATGGTTCTCAAATCTCTAAAGTGCCTTTGTGCAGCATTTCTTCCCGCCTGAGATGAAACCCCCATCATTCCTGATAGTCGATTCCCGGCAGACATACATAGTTTTGATGCCATCGATGTCTCTCTTCTTACCTTTAGTCGGTCACTGCCAGTTATGGTTTCATCTACTGCCCCTTTTTCATGAAGAAAGTCACACAACTGATCGATAATCATATCGGCGATTCTAAGTTCCTCATAGGACTCCCCAATCTTTTGTTGAACAGATTCTTGCTCAGAAACTTTTTCACCCAACATCGTGCCAAATCTTGACCGTGTTTGCTCTAAATACTCAAGCATTAAACCGTGTGTTGAACCAAGTGCGGGACCTGAGAGTAGAGTATTAAAATACATGCCCATCTCAACTCTATAGATATAACTCTCATGTAATGCTGATCCAGGAGGGTTATGACCACTCATTTCAATTGATTTAATCGTTCGGTATTCAGGCACGAATGCATTGACAACCTTGATATCCTTACTGCCTGTTCCTTTGAGGCCTTCTGCATCCCATGTATCGATGATTTCATATTGATCTGGCATGATTAGTGCCATTCTATAATCAAGTGCAGTACCAGACTTAGAATTTGCATTCTTAAATTGGCCTGCAACAATTGAAGCATCAGAATGATCCACGCCACTAGCGAACTTCCATTGGCCATTAAGTATAAAGCCACCATCTCCTTCCCTCATTTCACCTCCACCAGCGAAAGCGGTTGCAATGACTGCATCTGGACAATTTGGCCAAAACTCTTCTTGTGCCTCCGCTGGAAACCTTCCAAGGTTCCATGTATGAGACATTACTACAGAAGACATCCAGGATGTTGAAGCACAACCTTTGCCTAGCTCTCTAGCAACGTCAACTTGTGTTCCCCAATCCATTTCATATCCGCCATACCTTTTTGGAGTGAAGATTTTATGGATTCCGGCTGCTTTGAGTGCATCCATATTTTCCTCTGGCATCATCCGAAGATCTTCAGCTTGCTGGGCTCTTTCTCTCAGTTCAGGGATTAAATCCTTTGCAAGTTGTGTGATCTCTTTCCGAGTTGGGATGTAACTTGGTTCTTTATTTCTTTCCAGTACCATCTCTAATTAGTCAGCAAGCTCTACCGTGACTTTGCCATTTTCATCCATATCAGAGATCTTGAACTCTACACCGATTGCTTTTCCATAGCCTTCATACCTGGGTCTCCACCATTTATCGAACAGTTCTTTCTCAGTGAGATCAAATTGCCCTAGTCTTGTTGCAGCATCGAGGACTTTTTTAAATGGAAAGGTGAAAGTTCTCTTACCGGGTTCGATTTTTGCATCCAAGCACATTTGAAAAAAGCAACCCGTTCTTTCATAAATCATCACCAGTGCCAATTCTCTATTGCCTGTTTTATCGATCATGTTTTTTGTACGATCCAGTAACGGTTGCATAGTTTTAAGGTCATGCTCTACATATTGTTCAAGCATTCCATTATCCTTAGCAAATTGAATTGCGTTTAGATGTGCTTTAAGTAGGGCATCATTCGTATCATGGGGATAAGGGATTTGAATCTGAATGGTTCTGACTAGAACTTGCATTGCTTGTGCTAAATCAGCCTCACGCCCTTCCATCCCTGTGGGAGGTGCAAGCACTTCAGGTTTCATCATTTCAACGGGTGGACCGCCCATAGGTTTCCCTTCTTTTTTAGGTTTATTGCTTCCTTGCATCATTGCCATTTTCAGCTCCTCTTTATAAATTCTATATTTAATATACATCAACGATGATGCATATTTTAAGAATCCTTTACCTTATAATATTCGTATTCTAATATTGTTTACGGTCTTTAGTTAGAATCAGAATATGATTTAGGGAGTTCAGTGTGTATATAAATTTTTGGTATCCAGTAATTTTAGGCGAAGAACTTAAGGACGAACCAGTAAAAGTTAAGATGCTGGGTCAAAATTTCGTGGTTTTTAGGGACTCTGAGGGCAATCCAAATACATTGCATGATATTTGCATACACCGTGGCGCTTCTCTGTCTGAAGGCTTGATTAAGAAAGATTGTATTCAATGTCCATATCATGGTTGGCAATTTAATGGGGCCGGCATTTGCAAGAAAATACCCTCCTTGGGAAAGGATGCAAAAATTCCTAAACGCGCCAGAGTGGATGCGTATCCCACTGAGGAGAAATACGGAATTGTTTTTGCATTCCTTGGAGATCTTTCAGAAACACAAAGACCACCGATCATGCCAGTTGATGAATTGGAAGATGAAGAAAATTGGAGGGCCAATTATTTAACCTATCAAGCAAATATTAATTATGAGCGCTCTATAGAGAATGGGCTTGACCCAGCACACAATGAATTTGTTCATCCAACGCATGGCCATGAAGGCGAGGATGATGATTACAAAGTCAATGACATAAAGTTTGAGGACAGCAGGTTCGGAATAAAGAAAAAATGGGGATTCGGTTTTTGGCATCCATTCAAATCACCTGCTTCAAAGAAGGAAGGCCCTCAACTCAAAGAAGCGAGCGAGCAAAGATGGGCAGGCTCTGGAATAGTCGGACCCAATCAAATGTGGACTTATATCGTTTTCAATGAGAAGTCTGAATTCAGACAATACATGTTTGAATGCCCAGTTGATGAAAATTTGGTAAAAATATTTTTAGTCAATATGAGAAAAATGATGCTTGATCCAGCCATGGATAAGCCCATAGCGGATCGTTGCATGGTGGTTGCACAGCAGGATATAGATGTTTTGGAGAAAGTTAATCCAACTTTTACCCCTGTAAGCAATACAAAAGAGTTTCTCGTTCCAGCCGATGAACCTTGTATCAAATACAGGAAATTATTGAGCGGGTGGGAGAAAAAAGGCTGGAAGATTGATTCGGATGCAGTAACTCAGGCAGAAGGCAAAACAGCATATGCCATTCCTTCACCGCTTAGAAAGAAGCAGAAAGGCTGGGTTATAGACAAGATACCTCTTAGTTAACCCAATCAGAATGAAGTCATTTAAAGAGAATCTCATTATTTCAGTTGCTGCATTTGCTATGGGTTTGTCAATGACCTCTTTTGCAGAAGAAGACATTGGAACAGTATTCATCACAGGCGCCAATCGAGGCATTGGATTAGAGTTCACCAAGCAGTATTTGGAAGAGGGCTGGACCGTGATTGCAACTGCCCGAAAACCTGAAAAGGCAGAAGGGCTCAAACAATTTAAGAATCAATACCCAAATCATCTATCAATCCACCAACTCGATGTAACCGATCATGACAGGATTGATGCATTGGCAAAAGAACTGGAAGGGCAGGCCATTGACTTGCTATTGAACAACGCAGGTGTTTCCGGGTATATCCCTGATCAGATATTTGGTCGTCTAGACTATGAATCTTTTGAGCAGGTATTGGCAGTCAATACCATTGCACCACTTAAAATGGCAGAAGCATTCTACCCGCACATCAAAAGCAGTAATTTAAAGAAGATTGTGAGTGTTTCGAGCAGTGAAGGATCGATCGGTGGAGCATACGATGATGAATCTGGTCGGATGTACTTTTATCGATCAAGTAAATCAGCCCTAAATATGGTCATGGTGAATTTGGCTTTTCAGCTTAAAAGCAGAGGGATAGCAGTAGGACTTGTTAATCCTGGGCCAACAGATACAGATTTTATGCGAGGCATACCGTTCCCTTTAAGATCCACTGAGGAAGCCGTAGAGGACATGATTGATAACATTGAGGATATTACACTTGATAATACGGCTGCATATTTAAACTACAACGGTAAAACGATCGACTGGTAAAGATAAGCAATAGATTCAAGCAGACTGAAGATTGTCTCTCGATTTTTTAAAAAAGTTAAATAGATTGTAGGCTAAAAAATACTGACCAATAAGAATTACGAGAGTGATCAAGCCTATCATACCGTTTTCACCAAGCGTCTTTAGTAAGTCAATCAGATTGGGTAATACATTCGACACGTATGGCATATTTGGGAAAAATACACTGAGATAAATTCCTATAAATATAGCAAATAAACTCACCACGCCACTCATATAGTACAGCCAACAAAACCCCATCAAGACCGATAAGATTAATTTTTTTATTGAATTGATCATCTTCTTAAAAGTTTATCTCAGAATTCTGCAATCCCTGCGACTGATCTCTCAACCTCCGTTTCAGCGCTCGCGATCATCTGACCCGAAGCTAAATCAATTTTAGCAATTTGACCATTGAAGAAGTTACCAAGGATGGCATGCATGCCGTCTTCACAAAGGCACAATGTTGCCCATCCAGGCCCGGGCAGCATTTTCTCATCAAGAATAGATCCCGATTCAACGTCATGACGACAAAGCGAGAAACCTTCTCTGAAATTGGCTTTGATGGAATAGAAATCCCCTGTATTTGAGAATCCAATTGCAATCACCATATTTCCACTATCAGGCTCATAAGTGATGAGATCATTCATTTGTTTGTTGTTTGCAATATCGAACTGAAATATGCAGTTCCCCAACTCTGAGATATAGATTATTTTTGATTCATCTGGCGCAAGGGCAGAGGCGGTAACACCCAGAAATCCGGGCATGCCCCCGTTTGTTTCTGTTTCATACGTTTCAATGGGCTCACCATCTTTAGAGAACTTATGAATGTTTCCATCGCCATATCTCTCTGTGCCTGGCATGAAAGGAAGAACCGTACCTAACTTTCTAGGGCCTTCAAGTGCTTTATTATTGCTCTCGTCACCCGTGAGGTGCTCACCCAGTAAAATCTCTCCATTGCTCAGAAAATTGACATTGGAAAATGAGCGATCGCCAAAATTTGACTGATCGACTTGATTGCCGGATGCATTCACTTTAATGGCGGAGCAGTTTTGGCTATCAAAAGCCCAAAGATCTTTGTTTGAATCAAATTTTAAGCCTCCCACAAGATGCGTTGTATTCTCAGTCCACAGGATTCCTTTAAGATTAAGATCACCATCAAATTGAATGATTCTTCCAGGTCCTGCGTGATCGTCCTCTGGATTATTGAGTAGGGTTGCGCCTACAAAAATATCGCCGTTCTCAAATGCTTTCATGTCTGATTTACTCATTTAGATCAAATGCCCCCATTTTTCTTTTACAATTTTAAATATTTCTGGATCGTGCTCAACAAGATGTTCACGATTTAATTTTGGATACTTGCTTGGCCCGTTTTCCTCAGGCAGGGCACGTGTTGCATCAATCAGGATCCTTGACGATTTACCTCTGTTCTTTGCGCTTGGATCGAGGAAGAAACCAGGACCATCATCGATGATCTTTGCCCCCGGGTGCGGTTGCCATCTTGCACCAACAGTTTGAAAGACCTCTTTGCTGTTGTGAATGTCGACATCTTCATCAACCACAACCACAATTTTACCTATGGGTAGAAAATTGAATTTTTCTGCTATCTCTAGGGCTTGATGAGGCTTTGTTTTCTCGATGCTGATGAATAGAAAACCCACATGATCAATCGGGATATGAAACCCTCTGATTTCAGGCATAAATTTTTGAAATCCTTTCACTGATGCTGCCTCTCCGGGTGAGGTGACAAATCCTCTGGTTACTCCAGTGAATTGATTGACAATCATGGGATTTTTGCGATGCGTGACGGTTTTGATGTTCATATAGAACTGTTCCTCGTGCGGAAGTCCCATGTATCCATACATTTCACCAAATGGCCCTTCCTTCTCTAAGTCATCCAATGGAATCTCGCCTTCTATGATCATCTCAACATTCGCAGGAACCATGATGTCTGTATTTTCGCATTTAACCACTTCAACTGGTTTTCCTTTAAGCCCACCGGCGATCTCAAGTTCGTCTTGACCCGATCGAGCCGTTTTAGAACTGCTCATTGCAAATACTATTGGATCTGTTCCAAGCACAACAGCAACTTTGGCATGTGTTTCACCGTTTTCTTTGTGGGCCATGATGGCCTTCCAGCCGTCTTGGTTTTTTTCAGGACTGATGCCGATTTTTCGCGGCCCTTTGATTTGCATTCTGTAAGTGCCGACATTCCTTCCACCGTCTGGATCAATGGTGATCAAGTTTCCAGTGTTAATAAAGCGACCATTATCAGCAGGATTTGTTTGAATAAATGGGAAGCTTAAAATATCAATCTCGTCTTCATTTAAGACAACTTCTTTACTCGGTGCATTTGCAGCATCAATTTCAATGGTTTTCATTGGCTCTATCGGAACCGCTTCCAGCATTTTATTCACTGAGGTTTTATAGTTGAGCACATGATCATCTGCATCGATGTCTTCCAGTGGAACCCCGACCGCAAGTGCTTCATGGCCCGCCATTCCATATTGATTGATCAAGATGGGCCCATCATTCCATTCGCCATCAATTTTGACTTTATCAACAATAACGGCAGGCGCACCCAACCAGCCATATTTATCAATGAGTTTGTACATGAATCCGGTGAGTTCATATGCATCCTGGTCGATTTCATCGATACGGATGAGTTGGCCGTGTTCTTCTATGGCTTCGAGATACTCACGAAGAGAATCGTATGGACCTGTTCCAATCATGTTTTCCTTTAACAATTATTGATCACTCATTGTATCTTGGTTCAGAGAATAAAAAAGCCCCTCGAGAGGGGCTTTTTGTATATCCGATTGGATTATTACCAGCGTTTCGTGTATCTGACTCCAACCTCTCTTGGTCTATTCACGTATTGTCGTGCGTTACCAAAGAAGAAATCAAAGTACCAGTCATTCACTGCAATGTCCGCTCTCTCATCACTTACGTTATTGATGAAGAGGTTAACTTCCCAATCATCACCCATGAGACCGTATTTAAGATCAATAGACTTGTACGAACGTTGAGTGAATTGAGAACTTGGTTGAACCGCGCTCACTGTGTCTCCAGTGTATGATACTGAGGCCCTGAAGAATCCTTCATTTGCGCCCATCATTTGTGTATCAATTGAGGTGTCCAGCCAAAAGTTTGCTTTGAACTCAGGGACCTGAGGCAATCTAGATCCAGCCGGCGCTGATCCATCAGTCAGATCTTCATCAAGCTCTGCAGTAACCCATTGTGCATTGAATCCAATTTCCATATTGTCTCCAACAGCATTCAATGTTTCCAGCTGCAGCCCATCGGATGAAGCTTCCCCAACATTGGCCACCACCTTCTGCCATGGCTGTCCACACATTGGAGCAGGATATGCTTCTTCTGAACCACAAGGCAAGTTACTTGGATCAACCACTTCTAGCTGATAGTTGTTCCAATCCATCGTGAAATAAGTGATGTTCAATTGCATGTTGCCATCCAACAGAGTGGTTTTCAGGCCTATCTCTGTATTTTCTAGATAATCTGAATCATAAACATCGGGATAGAATGGAGCAGTTGATCGGCCTCGGTTTACACCACCCGGTCGATAACCTTCTGAGTATAGACCGTAGACCATCGTATCATCGTCAACGTTATACTTAACGCTGATCTTCGGTACGAAGTCACTGTCACCTGGGTTGTCTGCTTTGTTCTTAGGAAGAATTCCGTCAGCCGCAAGCGCGCCTTTAGGATTTTCTACCCAGTACTTTTTATCGGCTTCACGATCGAAGTAACGACCACCAAGAGTCAGTTCCCAGTTGTCATCGAATCGGTAGTTCACTTCACCGAAGACTGCCATGGTTTCCCACGTAGTTCTGTCGTATGAAGCCCACCAGACGTCATTTGGAGCAACCGGCAATCTATCGGGAAGATAAGTAGCCACATAATTCATTTGGCTGGCAAAACCGGCTGAATTTCTGTAGTTGAGAGTTTCCGTTTCAAAATCCCAGCCCTCTTCCCTTTCTTGATAGAAGAGGCCAACGATCCAATCTAGCTGATCGGTTTGATTGGAAAGTCTGAATTCTTGTGTTTTGGAGCTGTTCCACTGATCGAGTGTATTGAATCCTGGTACATCATTGTAAGCATAGCTTGTACCCACTGGTTGGAAGCAGTATCTAGAAGTACTTGCATAACCATTGTAGTAATAGCAGAACGTACCAAAATACATTGAGTAAGTAGTCCTGTCGTTGACATAGAATACGTCTCGATCAAAGTATGAAGTAGCTGAGATCAGAGTTGCCCAACCGAGATCTTTCTCGATGGTTAAGGCAATTTGAGTCCAATCATCGTCTCTTGGCTCATCATAGAATGAAACCCTTTGAAGATCGCCCACACTTGGGTCAAAGTAACTGTATCCGTCAGCACTGTTGTTTTGAGTCGCGAGCTCAACTAGATAATAGCCATCATCCATGTCCCACTGAGCGGCTAAACGCCCACCGGTTGATTTGAATGTATTGACATCGTTTCTGACCGCCTCTGGATTGAATGTTGAGTTGTTGTACAGACCGAATCTTGCACTGTTGCCGTCTACGACGTCTACAAATCCACCGTCTTCAGCGGTGAAACCAACAGCTCTGATTGCGAAGTTGTCTGAGATAGGAACATTGACAACACCGCTGACATCATAGCTGCTTTCGCCTTCATCCATCATTTTCAATGTGATGTCACCGACAACAGAGAATTCAGATGGATCTGGCTTATTGGTGATGATTCTGATTGCACCGGATTGCGCACTTGAACCATAAAGGGTTCCTTGCGGTCCTGATAATGCCTCAATCCTGTTGACATCAACCATTCTAACATCAGGGGCCATTCCGGCTTGTGTGATTGGTTGCTCGTTGAGATATAGAGCAGAGGATTCCTCAGAGATAAACGTACCGTTATCATCTGCAATCCCTCTAAAATAGATTTTACCCGTACCTGGAGTGTAGTTCACATAACTCATGCTTGGGATGAGTTTTGCATAATCTTCCATGCCAATAACATTGGCTTTTTTCAGGGTGTCCTCAGTGAGTGCTTGCACACTACCTGCGATGTCTTGAAGACTTTCAGACTTCTTCGTCGCGGTAACTACAATTTCTTCAAGCTGAGCTTGTGCAGTTGTGTAACCGGCCATTGCAGCTGTAACTGCTGCAGCAACACTGGTTACTTTTTGTGTATTTGTAAGTGTCGACATAATTTAATTCCTACCTAAAATAAATTAATAAGGAGTGCCCTTGGCACCACTATCCAATGAATACTATATGATAATCATCTTTAATCAAGGCAAAAGAGAATGCAATTTGCCATATTTCGTCTGAAGAAAATCAAAACATGTTGCGATTATACAACAATATTGAAAATATGGATCTATAAGTCATTGATTAATCGATGAAATATTAAGATGCCTTTTTTGATAATCTTAATTTTGATTGTATATGTCATGCCAATAATTAGAATTTAACAAAATAGAGGTTATTTATGGATATTGGAACACCGCTTAGAGAACTTGGCGATATCGATGCTAAACCGTTGATTGATAGCATTCTTTCGCTCGATGATGGCAGATGGAATGAGAATCTCAGTCGCCAAGAAATGTTTGATGTGCACAAGAAGACGAGTTCACTGGTCATGATCTTCTGTGATGGTTGGCCAGAGTTGGTCGTATCAAAAGAGAAAGCATGGGGTCACTTGGCAGAGACTGCGGTTCCGCTTATGGATGAAATCATCCGCAGACACTATCAACCGGGTGGAACCATCATAAGAGCCATGGCAGCAAAACTGTTTGCTGGCGAACGCATCACGCCGCATACGGATAAACATCCTTCGTTCCATGTCGCTCATCGAATTCACATACCCATCACGACCAATGATTTAGTGAGATTTACCATTGGCGGCAGACCATTCCATTTAGAGGTAGGCAAGGTTTATGAGGTCAATAATCAAAACACACACAGCGTTATGAATCGAGGCAAAGAGGACCGGATTACCTTTATTTTTGACTACATGCCACCGAACATTAGAGAAAAAGCAAAAACACTTCAGTCCTGAGGCATACCCTTTAAAACCGGTTCTAGAATCTGAATCAGAGGTTTTAGTTCTTCTTCATAGTTCTTCCAAGCAAACATTGCGCCCTTATAAATGGGTTGTCTGACTTGTTCAGAACTCGCCGTGTTGACTGAGCGCTTGTTTTCATAGAATTTTAGACATTCCTCTTCCCAATCAAGCCCACAGTATGCAATGAGTTTTCTTGTTTCCTCTTCTTGATTTTCAATCAGGCTCTCGTATTGAATGTCATAAATGTCATTTGGGTACATTTCATGCCAGTGATTCATCAATCGAACATATTCCAGATAGTATTCTCCAATCTCAAACAGATCATAGCTCCATGACTGTCCTTTATAGAATAATTGCTTGAAGGAACTGACACAGCTGTCCAGAGGATGTCTTTGTGCGTTAATGATTTTGGCATTTGGTAGGATGGTTTTGATGAATCCAATGTGTGCAAAATTGTTAGGCATTTTATCGATGAAATGAGGTTTATCTGTTCGGTATCTCATCGATGTTTTAAGGTAATCTTCGCCAAAATCAATCTTTTCTTCATCGGTCATGTGTTTCACGGCATCCGGATACTTGACCCCGGGAGGCTTTATTTTTGTAAGCTTTCTTCCAAGCAAAGAAATATCGGGCAGCTCTCTTGTGCCCTCTACTTGGCTATGACTGGCCAGTATTTGTTCAATCAAAGTTGACCCCGATCTTGGTAGCCCAAGTATGAATATGGGCGCGTCACTTTGGCAGCCTTTTCCTTTCGTGGAGTTCACAAAATCTTTGGTAAATGTTTCCATCAATGTTTCATGGGTGACTTGTGTGGTGACTGAATCATAGATCTCAGATTGCCTCCTGAGCTCATTTCCATTGAAAAAGTGATACCAAGCTTCCCCGTAGTTTTTCTGTTTTTCTTTGGCGTTGGCAAGTGCGATATGAAAAAAAGCTTTGCTTGGCGGAGGAAGATCAGGATTTTGTATGTGCTCTTCCATTTTCTTGATTTCTGACTCTTCAAAAGTGTAGGTCTTTAGATTTGCGAGACTCCAATATGCTTCTGAAAACAGGGGTTGTGCTTCAATGCATGTTTTATATGAAGCCACTGCGTCATCATACCTTCCAATGGTTTTAAGTATATTGCCCATGCCCATGTTGCTTCCAATGTGCTGCGGTTCAATTTTGAGCGCACTCTTATAAGATTCAATGGATCCTTCATGATCATCCATCTTGCCTAGGATGCTGCCTCTGATCATATGGCCAAAAGGCAAATTGGGCTGAAGCTGTATCACTCTTTGAACCGCATCCAATGCTTTTCCGTAATCTTCTGACTCGGTATATGTTTCTGCCAAATCAGCCCAAGCGCCGGCAAACCTAGGCTTGATCTGGACAGCCCTTTCCAGAAGGACAATTGCGTCAGCTCGTTGCTCCAATTTGTTTGCGATGCTTGCCAATAATCTGAGGCCATCCACATCATCTGGATGCTCTCTTAAAATTTGTCTTGTGATTTTTTCTGCTTCTTCAGTCTCTCCTCTTGCAAAGGCTTGAGCAGCCGTTGCAAGCCTTTCTTTTGTTGGTTCTAGCGACAAAGCCGATTGATAAAACTCATTGGCCTCATCTTTCCTGCCGAGTTGGTTGTATATTTTTCCCAACTTAATCATTGCATTGGTGTTATCGGGCTTGAGTTGAAGTACTTTTTTGAATGCCTCAATAGCATTTTCAGGTTTATTTTGTGCCAGCAAAGCATTGCCCAATTCTTCGTGTGCGGGAGGGAAATCTGGAAATGCTCTAAGGGTGTGCTTCAAACGCTTAACCGCTGATCCTGAACGACCTTGTTTGATCAATGAAACAGCGAGCAATACTTGGATATTTGGGTCACTGTTTGAGACCTCTTTGATTGTTTTCCTGCAGATTTTTTCTGCCATGACATGATCGCCGGCATTCAAGAATTCGAGCGCTCTTTCAAAGGATGCCTTTAGGGCAGAATGTTCATCTTTGACCATTGTGTTTTTTTAAGTCGTGTTATGTTGCTGATCTATTTTGCCTTGATGTGATCCATGCAGCAACACACAATCCCATTGTGACCATTAGAATCAAAATCGTTGCCAATGCATTGATATCGGGTGAGACACCCAATCGTACTTTTGAGAAAATCAACATAGGAAGGGTTGTGGCACCCGGTCCTGAAACAAAGCTTGCAATCACAAGGTCATCCAACGACAAAGTGAACGCTAAGAGCCAGCCAGAAATCATGGCTGGGAAAATGATTGGAAGCGTAATGTCCCACAACACTCGTAATGGTTTTGCGCCTAGGTCCATTGCGGCTTCCTCTAAGGATTCGTTAATTTCTGTTAATCTCGACTGGATGATTACGGCCACGTAAGCCATTGAGAATGTGATGTGAGCAATGGTGATGGTATTCATGCCTCTCGATGAAGGCCAACCAATCAAATCTTGAAGCGATACAAAAAGCAATAACAGAGACAACCCAGTGATCACTTCAGGCATCACCAGAGGCGACGCAATCATCCCAGAGAACAGCATTCTTCCACGAAATTGTTTCAGTCTTGCCATCACAAAACCAGCCATCGTTCCCATGATGGTGGCAAATGTTGCGGTGATTGCGGCTATTTTGAAACTGAGTAGAGCAGCATTGAGAATGTTCTCGTTGTTGAATAGCTCGACATACCACTTCAGAGACCAACCGCCCCAAACGGTGACCAATCGAGAGTCATTAAAAGAGTAAATGATGACCAAAAGGATTGGGATATAAAGAAAGGCAAAGCCAAAGCACAATGCAGAGAAAATAAAGCGTGATCTTTGATTCAACATTACGCTGCGACCTCTGAGTTTTCTTGCGCCTGTCTTTTTTGGAAATAAACAATCGGCAAGACCAATAACAGAAGCAAAACAATGGCCACAGCCGATGCCACTGGCCAATCTCTATTGAGAAAGAATTCATCAAAAAGCACTCTTCCAATCATCAATGTGTCGGCTCCCCCGAGAAGCGATGGAATGACATATTCACCTATGGCAGGGATAAAGACCAATAAACAGCCTGCAATGATTCCAGGGATGGATAGGGGCAGGGTCACATCCAAGAATCCTTGCCATCTCTTTGCACCCAAATCCGAAGCTGCTTCCAACAATCTTACATCGAGTTTGACCAGATTCGCATAGAGCGGAAGGATCATGTATGGCAAGTATGAATAAACCATGCCAATGTAAACCGCCGTATCGGTATAGAGGAGTTCGAGTGGTTGATCAATTAAGCCAAGCCAAAGCAGAAATCCATTTATTAGACCGTTTGTCTTAAGAATGCCCATCCAGGAGTAAACCCTTAAAAGGAAAGAGATCCAGAAGGGGATCACCACCAATAACAGCAAAACATTCCTGGTTGGCTGAGGCGATCTTGCGATGCCGTAAGCAATTGGATAACCAATCAGCAGTGTGAAAACAGTTGAAATAAAGGCCAACTTAACCGAGTTAAGATAAGTGACAAAATACAATGAATCCTGAAATAAGTAGAGAAAATTATCGAAGGTTGTGAAGATCGAGAAGCCTCCGTTTTCTCCCTCATTGAAGAAAGGGGTGAATGGGGGTTGGGCAATGATTGGATCTGCCAAACTGATTTTGAAAACAATCACAAATGGTGCCAGAAAGAATAACAGCAACCATATGTATGGAATGGCCACAATAAAGTGTTTCCATAAGTTCTCTCTTAGGGAGTTGTTGTTATTTATGAGTATTCCAGACACTAGTCACCCAGTAAGATCAGATTGTCATTTTCCCAAGAAAGATAAACTTCATCTTCCCATTTGATGGATTGTTCTGCCCGATCCCTATTTTGTTTACTGACCTGTATGACGTCTCCGCTTTCAGATCTGACTCGATAGATGGAAAGGTTTCCAAAATAACCAAAGTCCTCGACCAAGCCTTTTACATAATTTTTGTCTTCACCGATCGGCGCTTCTTTCTCAATCATGATTTTTTCCGGTCTGAGTGCAACTGAGATCTGCCTCGATTGATCAAAGTTATTTTTGTCATGCAACGTCAAATCACCACCCAAAGCTTTGCAGTTAAGCACAATCCGGTTTTGATCCTGTTGGATCACCGTTGCATCCAATAGATTGATATTGCCTAAGAAGTCGGCCACAAATTTAGATTTTGGATTTTCATAAATCAGATTGGGTGAACCAATTTGTACAAATTGTCCTTCTTCCATGATTGCAATCCTGTCGGAAAGCGTCATGGCTTCCTCTTGATCATGAGTCACGATTACAAACGTAATCCCCAATTCATCATGAATGTCCATCAATTCAAACTGTGTACTTTGACGAAGTTTTTTATCCAGCGCGGCCATTGGTTCATCGAGAAGAAGAACTTTGGGCTCCTTGATCAAAGATCTTGCCAGAGCAACCCTTTGTGATTGCCCGCCTGATAATTGATTGGGCTTTCGGCTGTCATACCCATCGAGCTTAACGAGCGATAACATTCGTTGTACTTTTTCTTCTATGGCCTCTTTGGTCTGACCTTCTTTTTTGAGTCCATAGGCAATGTTGTCAAAGACCGACATATGAGGAAAGAGGGCATAATTTTGAAACATAATATTGACTGGCCGCTCATAGGGAGCCATCGCTGTCATATCAATACCGTCTATCAAGACGCTCCCTTGGCTTGGCATTTCTAATCCTGCCAGTATTCTGAGCAATGTTGTTTTCCCAGAGCCAGATGCTCCAAGTATCGAAAAAAGCTCTCCTTTTTTGATTTCTAGGTCAACATTATCAACCGCGACAACGTCACCAAAATTTTTACTGATCCCTTTTATATCAATGAAATTATTTTCGTTATTTGTCATTTTCTTTCTCTTTTTTTGATGCCTGTTTTAAATCGACTGAAAATCCTTGTTTTAATTCTGCTGTACTTTGGGGGATCAACCTCTGTGAAGAATAATCGATCCATAATCTCTGGTGTAGGGTAGACCGCTGGGTCAGAAACTACCTCTTCTTTAATGAAGCTTTTGGCATTAGGTATTGGGCTTGCATAATGTGTCAAATTCACAAAGTCTGCACTCACTTCCGGACGCAATAGATAATCAAGCAAAAGGTATGCATTTTCTAAATTCTTTGCATCTTTGGGTATTACGATAATGTCCACCCACAGGAGACCCCCTTCTTCAGGCACAAAATACCTCAGGTCTATATCTTTGCCTGCTTCCTCTGCTCGATCTTTGGCTGTCGCATAATCTCCAGCCCAACTCATTGCTATGCAGGCATCACCGTTTGCTAGATCATTGAGTAAAGTAGTGGATGTAAATTTCTTAATATAGGGTCTGGCTCCATGTAAAAGTTCTTCTGCTTCATCGAGTTCTCTGGGATCTTTTGAGCTATCATCATAACCAAGATAGACAAGCGCTTGAGGGATGACATCGGTTGGGGAGTCAAGCATGATGATGCCGCAATCTGCAAATTTAGAAATGGTATCGGGCTCATATAACATCGCAGCACTTCCTATCGGCGGATTGGGATCTCGAGCAAAGATTTTATTGGCATCATAACTCACTCCTGTTGAGCCATAGCTATAAGGAATCATGACTCGATTCCCTGTGTCAATCTCATCAAGCATTTCCATGAGCATCGGGTCTAGAAGTTTATAGTTAGAAAGCTTTTCAGGTTCAATTTCATGAAATATATTCAGCGCCGTCAGTCTTTTTGAGTACATGGCTGAGTGAACGACCAAGTCATATCCTGAATGTCCCGCCAGGAGTTTTGCTTCAACAATCTCAGAAGAATCATATTGATCGTAATTGATCTTTATCCCATATTCTTCCTCAAAGTCCCTAATCGTTGATTCACCGATATAGTCCGCCCAGTTATAAAAATTAACCACGCCTTCTGCCAAGCTAAGCTGTGCAAAAAATAGCATGGGCAATAAAGCCTTGATTAAATTTAATTTCATAATTGAATTGAGTTATCCAGATTTATTTTCGCTTTTGTTTCCAATCACATTGGTCATCAGGATACCTATAACAATAAACAAGCAGCCTATAGACATCAATAGTGTTATTGGTTCTTCAAGCAAAATATAAGCCCACATCATTCCAAAAACGGGTACAAGCATCGCAATGATGGAAGTGCTCACCGGGCCCACGTTTCGAATCAGGATGAAATATGGAATGTAAGCCAGGCCGGTACAAAACGTTGCCAGATAAACCACATTTAACATGGACTCGGCGGTGACAATATTCCAAGGTATTGGAAAAAAGATAAGCAGAGGACTGATGCAAATGGTAGCGGCAACCATGCTTGCTGCTGCCATGAGCTTGGTGTCTTCAAAGTTTAGCTTAAAAATATAAACCATTGAGACGCCATACATCATAGCACCCATCACTGCAGACAGGTTTGCGAGTGGATGAAACTCCATTGCGTCCATTCCGACAAAAATACATAACCCAATGATGCCGATTAGAATGCCCAAGAATTGAATCCATCTGAAAGCAAAGCCTAAGAATAGAATTGAGAATAAAAAAGCAAACAACGGTGTGCTGCCATTCACCACCGCCATAGATCCCGCATTGATGTAAAAAGCAGAGAGGGCAAAAAACATGAATGGAATGGTCACATTTGTAGCTCCGACGATAAAAATAGGAACGATATTTTCACGGATGATTTCAAAATGCTTTGGGCGAATGAACAAAAGACTGAGAATAATGGAGGATATGAATAGACGCATGAATACCAATCCAGCGGCTCCGAATATTGGGGCAGTTTTTTTAATAAACACAAATGCACTGCTCCACACAGCTGAAAGGCCAATGATATAAATCCAATCTAGAATGGTTGGTTTATTTCTCAACAGTTTTTTCTCTTCTATAGGTTTTTCAGACCTTTTCTCAGTAGGCCCCCAGCAATGATTAGACGTTGGACTTCTGAAGTGCCTTCCCAGATTCGATCCACCCTAAGCTCCCTATAGAATCGCTCGGCGGCGAATTCCCTCATGTAGCCTCTGCCACCAAAGATTTGAACCACTCTATCGGCCACTTTATTGGCCATCTCTGAAGCAAACAGTTTGACTGCTGAACATCGATAATGAAGCGCTTTAAGATCATCTCCTCGGTCATGAGCCATTGCTGTTTCATACAACATCAATCTTGCTGCCCAGAGTTCAGTCACGCTGTCGGCCAACATAAACTGAATGGCTTGCTGTTTTGACAAGAGGCCGCCTTTAACGTTTCTTTCTTGAGCAAATTCACTCGCTTCTTCAATCAGTCTTGCGGCTGCTCCGCAACACCGTGCTGCAATCATTAACCGTTCTCTCCTAAACCAGGCAAGAGAGTAACTCATTCCATCGTTTTCCGAGCCAATAAGATTCTCTTCAGGGATGAAGACATCGTTGAATTTATAAATCGGATGATGACTATCAAATGTATGTGAGAAGAGGGGGGTTCGAACATGCTCAATGCCTTCTTGATCCATGTCCAAGAAAAACAATGCATCGCCAACCGCATCATCACCGTCATGAATGACCGCTTGAATAAAAAAGAAGTCGGCGTGATTGGCACCGGTTACGTACCATTTCTCTCCATTGACAATATATCCGCCATCCACTTTTCTTGCTGTGGCTGAGACATCAAGCTCCGACCCAGATTCGGATTCTGTGATCGCATAGCATTCGTGTCGACTGCCATCCATGAGCGGCAAAATATATTTTTCAATTTGCTCCTCATTGCATGCTTCAAGCATCCAAGCTTGAGGTTCTGAGAAGCACCAAGTGAGTGCATTTGTGCTTCGACCCAAGACTTCCCAAACGGCAACTTGCTGTAAATTTGACAATTCTTGACCACCGATTTTCTTTGGCATACCCATGCTTGATAAGCCAAGATCAATCGCCATCTGCCTGTGTTTTGCATCGATTTCTTCGGGAACCTTGCCGCTATTCATTTCTGCTTCAACTTCCCAAGGCTTTGTTTCTTTCAGGAAACGTTCTGCGGTTTCTATCCACTCTTTAACATCATCCGGTAAATTAATGTGCATTCAATTTCTCCATCAACTAAACATGCTAAAAATAAATCTTACTCTGATTCAGCCAGAGTTGTTAAGAAATTATCAATCATTCTTTATGTTCAAATATTCCGGAACATCTTGATCGTTCAAAAAGGCTTCAATCATCTGATTGACCTCCTCGGGCGCGTCTTGCTGCACATGGTGTGAAATGCCTTTGAAGTATCGAAGCGTGAGATTTGAAACATACTCTTTCGTGCCCAATGTGCTTCTCATTGATAGGGCAATGTCTTTTTCACCCCACAACATCAGAGTCGGAATTTCAATCACTGGAAAACCCTGTCTCCACTGTCTATAAAGTCCTCCGCCTCTCAGCAATGCTCGGTAATAATTGAACATGGCTGTTCGTGTCGTTTGTCTTGATCCATTTTCATCGTAGAGTTTTACGACTTCATCCGGATAGTTTCTTCGATGTGCTGCGCCGGTTCGTATCATGTTCCCTACCTGAAAATTACGCGTGAGGAATTCTGGAATCCAAGGCAGCTGAAAAAATAAAACATACCAAGAACGCAACCACTGCTCCAATGTCTTCATGCTCTTGATGAATGGGCCGGGATGAGGAACATTGCAGATGACCAATCGTTTGATTGAATCCGGGTAACGCATGGCAAAGTGCCAAGCGATCAATGCGCCCCAGTCATGCGAAAGAATGACGACTTCTTTTGAGCCGGAAGCCTCAATGATTGAAGCCACGTCTTCCATTAATATTTCCATCTGATAATTCTTCATGCCTATAGGGGCATCGGTATTGCCATAACCGCGTAAATTGGGAGCCCAGACACGATAGCCCAAATCTGCAAAATGGGACATTTGAAAACGCCAAGTAATGCTGTGTTCAGGCCAGCCGTGGAGACAGAGGATCAAATTCTCACCATCGCCTTGTGTATCGACCTCAAACTCAATGCCGTTTGCTTGCACTCTGATCGTTTCAACTGCATCTATGATGTCTGAAGTTTTACCGATTGCTGTCATTGATAATTTTCCTATGAATGTCCAAGTAATTTGGATAATATTTATACTCTATGATGTATTTACTCGATTCTCGATTCAACATTATCTATACCAGAAACTAATCTCTGTTTCATTCGCCATTGGCGAAATCCATTCATTATTCAATCAAAAAAGAGAGTGCTCACATGAGTAAGAGATCATTAAAGAAAAGCAACGAACATTTTAAAAAAGCATTAAATAAACTCCCGCTTGGGGTGACTTCCAACTTCAGATATTGGGGGGATGATGAGACCATTTACATCAAACGTGCCAAGGGCTGCAGGCTCTGGGACTTGGATGACAATGAATACATTGATTACCGTTTAGCGTATGGCCCATATATTCTTGGTTATGCCGATGAAAGAGTGGATCAAGCTGCCAGAGAAGGCATTGAAATCGGCGGTGTTTTTGCTCTGGCAACGGAGCTGGAATACGAAGTGGCTCAGAAAATTTCTTCGATGGTCCCCTCAGCAGAGTTGGTTCGATACTCCAACTCAGGCTCAGAAGCAGTCATGGCGGCTCTTCGTGTGGGCAGGGCTGTCAGTAAGCGAGATGGCTACATTATGGTTGAAGGCGGATATCACGGTGTTTGGGATGCGGCACTCTGGGATATAGACATTGATGAGTGGAATCCGGACGAGGGCGAGCCAGAAATCAAACCGTCGAGTGCAGGGGTCCCAAAGATTACCGGCGATCTGCTTTCATTGGTTCCATTCAATGATGCGAACGCTTTAGAAGATCTTTTGAAGAAGAAGCACAATGAAATTGGCACCCTGATGATTGAGCCGATATTGGGCAATTGCTGTTCTATTTCGGCAACCCAAGAGTACATGCACGCCGTTCGCGAACTCTGCACCAAATACGACGTCATTTTGATCATCGACGAGGTCAAAACCGGTTTTCGCGTGGCCAAAGGCGGGGTACAAGAACTCTATGGCGTTGAGGCCGATTTATGCACATTTGCCAAATCCATTGCCAATGGATATCCCATTGCTGCATTGGCCGGGAAAGAAGAGTACATGAGGCACATCAAATATGGCGGCGTCCTGCATGGCGGAACATTCACTGCACATTCTGTAGCAATTTCTGCAGCAAATAAGACGTTGGAAATTCTTCAAAATACGGATGCATTGGAAACGGTTGCCAACTATGGCAGCAAATTGAAGGAAGGGATCAGCGATATTTTGACAAAAAGAGACATAGAACATTCATTCACCGGTCACCCATCGATGTCTGGACTCTTTTTCTCAGAAACGCCTCCGACCAATGCGAGAGATTTTAGGCATTCCAATTACCCTTTTTATGAAAAACTTGCTGAAGAAATGCTTGAAGATGGGGTATTATGCGAATTCGATCCTAGGGAACCTTGGTTCATTTGCGAGGCTCATGCGAAGGATGCATTGCAACCCACGCTTGACGCATTTGAATCAGCACTCGAAAGAACACTTGGAGAAGAGTCTTGAAGAATTACGATGCAATTGTAATAGGCGCTGGTCATAACGGATTGACCAATGCTGCCTATCTGGCTAAATCGGGCTTAAAAGTACTGGTTTTAGAAAAGAATGATTATATCGGTGGAGCGGCAGTCAGCAGAGAATTGCATGACGGCTGGGTCTACTCAAACTGCTCGTACGTATGCAGTTTATTGAGACCAGAGATATACCGTGATCTCAACTTACAAAAACACGGGCTTCAGGTCATTGCCTATGGCGGCAGTGTTACCTTTATGGAGGATGGAAACATCTTCGGTGGATATTCCGATCATGACTTGCAACGAAGAGAGATTGGTCGATTCTCTAAAAAAGATGCGGACGCATATGTTCGTTTCGGAAGAGACGTATCCAAACAGTGCCGATTCATTAAGCCGCTGTTATTGAGAACGCCTCCAGACCCCACCTCATTCAGACCAAAAGATTTAAATGAACTGATTTGGTTGTTTAAGAGACTCTATGGTTTGGGCGAACAAACCATATACGATACGATACGCTTTTACACCATGAGTGCAGCGGAGTATCTAGAGGAATATTTCGAGTCCGATATTGTTAAAGCAGCCTTATCTGGAAGCGGGATCATTGGCACCGCTCTTGGGCCATACTCACCTGGAACGGCTTATGTTCTCCTGCATCATTATATGGGTGAGATTGATGGAAACATTGGCTCTTGGGGGTTTGCAAGAGGCGGTATGGGCTCTGTATCAAAAGCACTAGCAGGCGCTCTTCAAGAGTATGATGGAGAAATCATCACCGAGGCCGAAGTCACTCAGATTCAAGTTAAAAATGGCAAAGCCACAGGCGTGGTATTGGCAAATGGAGACGAATATTATGCTAAAAATGTGGTCTCTAATTTGGATGCGCGTCGCACCTATCAGGACCTTTTTGATCCCGAAGATTTGAACGAAAAATTACTCAAACAAGTGGATAACTATAAATTCAATGGATCATCAGGAAAGCTGAATATTGCTCTCGATGGTCTGCCAGACTTCCCAGCGATGGGAAAAGACAATCCATTGATTTATGCCGACATGCATTTTATTGATTCGCTGGAGCGGATTGAACGGGCCTACGATGATTGGAAGAATGGCCGATGGTCTCAAGATCCATACTGTGACACGCTCATCCCCACAATGACAGACCCGACAATGGCTCCTCCAGGAAAACATTATATGTCGGTGTTTGTTCAATATGCTCCACCAAAACTGGCCACCGGTGAGTGGACAGATAAAGACAGAGAAGGCTTTGGAAACACCGTTATCGATCAGATCGGTCGATACAGTCCAAACTTTAAAGACCTGATTGTGCATGCAGAGATCAGAACGCCTCAAGACATTGAGAATGAGGTCGGACTGACGGAGGGGAATATTTTTCAGGGTGAACTGACAATGGACCAAATGTTCTTCAATAGACCTTTCCCAGGCTATGCCCAGTTCAGAGGTCCTGTGAAGGGCTTTTATATGTGCGGATCAAGCACGCACCCAGGGGGAGGCGTGATGGCTGCTCCAGGAGCCAATGCTGCCCGAGAGATGCTGTATGATCTTAAACGAAAAAATATTGTTCCTGAGGCTGACAACGATGACTAGAAAGAATAGAAATGTAGCCATTATTGGCGGTGGACATAACAGCCTAGTGAGTGCAGCTTATCTGGCAAAGGCAGGTTTTAATGTGGAGCTTTTTGAGGCACGCTCGGAAGTTGGTGGCATGGCCTCAACCAAGGAATTAATTGATGGGTACAAGGTTCCAGGCGTTGCTCATCTATTGCATCAGACCGATGGCAAGATTCATAAATCATTGCAACTGAATAAACACGGCCTAACATTTGCTGCCAGCGGTCTCAAAACAATATCCATTAATCCCAACGGGAATGCTTTGATTTTTGATGACGATACTGTCAGTGGCGATGACATCACCATGAAAGAGCAAGAACAATATAAAGAATTCAGGCAAACCATGAAAAAGCTTTCGGGTTTTTTCAAAAAATCTTACCAAGCAGCGCCCCCAAGATTGGGATCTGAAGAAACAAAAGACATGACAAGCCTGATGAGTCTGGGTTGGAACCTGAGAAGCATGGGTAAGGATTCCATGAGGCAAATGCTGAAATACATTGCCGTAAATATTCACGATGTTTTGAATGAATTCATTGATCATGAACACATCAAAGGGTCCATCGCTTTGGATGCTTTGCTGGGCAATCGTTTAGGGCCAAGAACCAATAACAGCGTCATTACCTTTTTGCATCAACTCACGGGCGATCCGAATGGAGTTCAGGGCAGCTATGCCATTCCAGAAGGTGGAATGAGCTCCTATTCACAGGCGCTCCAAAAAGCCGCCGAGTCAGCTGGTGTGAAAATTCATACAAATTCACCAGTCAAACAGATTGATTTAAATGAGGAGAACACAATCAGAGGCCTCGTATTGGAATCGGGTGAGACAGTGAATGCCGACATTGTGGTTTCTGGAATTGATCCAAGGAGCACCTTCATGTGTTTGGTTGGGCCAAAGAACCTAGAATCCCACTATGTGCATAAGGTCAGCAACATTAGAATGAGAGGCAATACTTCAAAGCTTCACTTGGCTTTATCTGGACTGCCAAAATTTAAAGGAGTGGATTCTGACGATTTGGGGCATCGAATCATTCATGCGCCCAGTATGAAATATCTTGAATTGGCTCACGATCACACGAAATACGGCGAGTGCTCCAACCAATTACCCATGGAAATTATCATTCCATCAATACATGACAAGTCGCTGGCGCCCAAGGGACACCATGTCCTTTCTGCCGTCGTCAATAACACGGCTTATGAGCTCAAAGATGGCTGGGATCAATCCAATTCAGCAGTGCTTGAAAGCTGCCTTAATCAATTGGAAGAAATGGCACCTGGAATTAAAAAATTAGTCGTTCATGCTGAGTTATTATCGCCCAAGGATATCGAAGATGAATACGGCATAACCGGGGGACATTGGCACCACGGTGAATTGACGTTTGATCAATTCTTAATGCTAAGACCTATACCAGGAATGGCCCAGTATAAGACACCCATTGAATCGCTTTATTTATGCGGAGCAGGCTCGCACCCGGGTGGGGGTTTAATGGGCTTGGCCGGAAGAAATGCGGCAAATGAAATCATCAGCAAGGAGTCCTAGGATGTTGCGACAAGATCATTACAAAACATCAGTCTATAAAACACCGTTTCATGAGAGAACTTCAGAATTGAATATTCTCAATGAATGGTCGCGATGGAAAGATTACACCGTTCCCACAAGCTATTTCAGAACAGACCTCGAGTATTTTTCTGTGAGAAATACCACTGGAGTGATTGATTACACGCCGATGGTCAAGCAGAAAATAACCGGACCCGATGCCGCTGAGTTTGTGAATCGTTTTTTTACTCGAGACATGAATAAGATTGGAATAGGGAGAGTGGGTTATGTGGTTTGGTGTGATGAAGCAGGCCAAGTGATCGACGACGGGACTGTCTTTCACATTAGAGAGAATGAATATTGGCTTTTATGCGTTGAAAGACAATTGGATAATCTGGAGAATTCCGCAATTGGATTTGATGTCAAAATAGAAGAAATCACCGATGACATTGCTTGCTTAGGAATTCAGGGACCGACGTCTTGCAGCATCCTTAAGGCCATTGGATTCGAAGGCATTGAGCACTTGAAACCGTTTGATATCAAACACTATGATTTCCGTGGACATGAGATCATCATTTCAAGAACCGGTTTTTCCGGTGATCTTGGCTATGAAGCATGCATGGTCAATGATGCAGCCTTGGATTTCTGGGATGCATTGTTTGATAAAGGTAAAATATATGGCATACAACCTTTTGGATTGGATGCATTGGATTTAGTGAGAATCGAAGCCGGACTGCTGGTTCCAGGTCATGACTTTATGGTTGCAGAAGATGCCATCAGACCCGGTTCAACCAGGTCACCATTTGAGTTGGGTTTGTCTTGGTTGGTGGATCTGTCAAAGCCAGTCTTTAATGGAAGAGAAGCCCTATTGGAAGAAAAGAAAAAAGGCTCACGATACACTTTTGTCAAACTGAATATCAATGGGAATAAACCTGCAGAAGGCGCATATCTTTACAATCAGTCTGGAAAGAAGATAGGCAACGTGACTTCTGCGATGTTTTCTCCCAGCGCTAAAGCAAATATTGCCTACGCATCTCTTCATGATCCATGGAAGAAAGGAAAAGATAAGATCATTGCTGAGATTTATTATCAGAAGGATTTAGAATGGAACAAAGTGATGGAAGAAGCGACCGTCGTCACTAAACCTTTCTTTGATCCAGATAGAAGAAAAACCACACCAGCAGAACTGTATTAAGCGAATATGCCTCACCGCCTGGACCCACTGTTAGACCCAGAGAGTATTGTAATCGTTGGAGCAACAACTTCCGGCGGCATGGGGTCTCGTGTGATCAAAAACCTCCAAAACGGGGGGTTTACGGGTAAATTATTTGGGCTTCATCCCAAAAATAAAGATGCATTTGGCGTACCGTGCTATCCCGATTTCGAATCCCTTCCCGAAAAAGTCGAACATGCAATTTTTGCAGTTTCAGACGAACGAATAGAGGGTTTGGTTGATGCTGCCATTGAGGCCGATGTCAAAGCAATGTCAATGATGTCGATGTTATATTTAGATGACGATCAGAAGCCATACCTCAAAGATCGCATTCAAACAAAACTCAAAGAAGCAGACATCCTTTTGTGTGGTGCGAATGGAATGGGCTTTTATCATATTGAGAAAAGGGTTTGGGTCAATGGCCACTTCTCAAGGCCTAACCATGAACCTGGAGGGGTTTGCATCATCAGTCAATCGGGTTCCGGCGTTGCTGGAATCATCGATTGTGAGGAGAGGATCAATCTAAACCTTTCTGTCTCATCGGGATCCGAGCTTACAGTGGGCGCTGAGGATTACCTTGATTACATTCTTCATCAAGAAAGCACGACCGTGGTTGGGCTGTTCCTTGAGACCATTCGTAAACCCGATCAGATGATCCAGGCATTTGAGTTGGCGAATGAAAGGAAGATTCCCGTTGTTGTATTGAAAACAGGCAGAACCGAACGCTCTGCAGAATTGACGGTTTCACACTCTGGCGGATTGGCTGGGGTCGATGATTGTTACAATGCTTTGTTTGAAAAATATGGCATTCAAAGGGTTGCGGACATGGATGAGCTGGCCACAACTTTGATCATGTTTGATCAACCGCATGCATTGGGAAATGGAAACATGGTTTCTATGCATGACTCGGGCGGTGAAAGGCAGCTCATCATTGATGTCGCAGATCAACAAGGAGTTGAATTTGCAACACTCGAAGATGACACCACTGAGAAACTCGAAGAGATTCTCGATCCAGGACTTCCTCCTGTAAATCCGCTTGATGCATGGGGCAAAGGATTGGAAAATGCCGATGAAATCATGATTGATTCCATGATCGCCATGTTGAGTGACCCGAATGCTTCAATGGGAGCAATCGTGATGGACAGAGGTCCTTTGAGTAAAATATTTCCAGAATACGTTGATTATTTGGATCAAGCCAATCGGCAAACTGGGAAGCCAGTTTTTCTGGTGAGCAATAGGCAAGGCACAGGCATTGATCCTTTGGTGCTTGAATTGACCCAAAACGGAACGCCTGTCATCGATGGCTTG
>MPLV02078680.1_pt1 | contig 33048 bp, 32 predicted proteins | sample 1617331 | NCBI WGS metagenome assembly MPLV02 (sample SAMN05944802, study PRJNA350692) | marine metagenome | biome: marine; feature: ODZ; material: water; isolation source: 100 m water sample filtered on 0.2 um supor filter | place: Pacific Ocean | collected 2012-04-08 | depth 100m m | reverse complement strand
CTCAGCAGTAACAGTAGCTGATCGAGGACCTTTACCTAAAAGACTCATTTCTCCAAAAAAATCGCCAGGGCCTAAAGTGGCAAATTTGTTTCCCTGTCGACTAACTGAAGCTGTTCCACTGAGGATGATCATAAACTCTCTTCCGACATCCCCTTCGCGCACAATAGTTTTACCCGAATTGATACTCACGGCGGTCATCAATCTTTTAAGGGAGTTTATTTCAGCTTTAGAAAGTCCCGAAAACAGAGGCACTTGGTTCATTTCATAAGGTAAAGATTTCGTCTTCATAACTACCATTTCTTCGTAGGAGATATACATAATTCTGTTCGTTGATGGATTATGAAACTCAGAAGGTGACGTTTTTCACCTGTGTCATATGACTCAGATAAAAGAAGTTACTTAATAGCCACAGGTGCTACAGGAGACCCAACGGCTCCAAGAAAAGGTTCGGGAGTAGCACTTAAGAAGAAGTCATAAATTCCGTCCTTCTCACAGGCATCAGCTAAAGACTCGAGGTTCCAGTTTTGGCCTTGTGTCAGACCCATATCTACCAAATGAAGCATATGAACTGCCATTGGAACATCTTCTGAAGGGTAAACCTCGAAAGCCAATGTGTCATTTGCTACAGCAGCCACCTCATGCTCATACAACCATTCGACTGTCGAAAGAGAAAATCCAGCATTTGAACCATCCCCAGAAGGACCTAAGCAATAGGCCATACCGCCCTCAGATTCGTATATAGACATTCTTCCAGTTCTGACCAGCACGATGTCACCACTCTTAATTTCCACATTTCCTAATGCAACTGCATCATCTAAATCTTTTGCTGTAATTGCATAGGGGCAATCGAGAACGTCAACCCCTTTAGCTCTAGCAACGTCTAAGAGAACACCTCTTGAACAAACAGTTCTCAGATTTTCTATCCCACAACGCGTCGCCCCTTCGTTGCTTGTAATTGTTTCAGAGGAGTAACCGTTATATACGAAACCATTATAAGAAGCGTGACAAAGACCATCCCAATGAGTTGCAGCCTGTAGGCCCATTTGGACCACGTCGTCACTGGTATGAAAACTATCAACTCCAGCTTCAGTATCTATAGGTTCATCAATTGAGATCATTTCGAGAATCGGATTAATGCGTCCCGGTATAAACCCAACTTGGATACCTTCTTTTTCAAGAGTGACTGACAGAGGAAAACTTTCTCCAGTTCTGATACATTCCGCAGCATTCCTTACAACCTCTGGAGTAATGAAATTAAGTGTTCCAAGTTGGTCGTCATCACCCCACCGTCCCCAATTCCTAACCCGATTTGAAATTTGAAGAAAACCTTCAGGTAAAGTCATTCTTACCTCCTATGCAAGGTTAAACCGGAGAGTTGTTTAAGGCGTGACATTAATAACCTTTCTTGATATCCACTAAACCGTCAAGAGGTAATCCCGAAAGCCATTTTTCGAGATTAGATGAGAACAGATCGTGTAGCTGATCCAAAAAATCAGGACTCGCCCAAGAAATATGCGCACTCAGCTTTACTCTCGGGTCTGTGTAAAGCCAGTGTCCTTTAGGCAGTGGTTCAGGGGTAACAACGTCCAAAGAGGCTCTGCTGATTTGGCCTGACTCAAGATTTTCAAATAAGGCCTCCTGGTCCAAAATGTCACCCCTGGCGATATTTACAAGGTGAGTTCCTGGTTTCATAATTTTCATTAGTTTGTCATTGACAATGTGATTAGTTTCTTCTGTAAGTGGGAGACCGATAACAACATGGTCAGCTTCGGAAACTGCTTCTTCGAAAGTAGAGAGCATTTCGACACCGGCCTCAGAGTTTCCACTCTCGCTGTTGCGAACAGCGACGATTCGACAACCAAAAGGTTCTAAACGCTTCGCAATTTCCTGATTTATCGACCCGAATCCCAGTAAAGCTACTGTTGCACCCGAGAGTGTCTCAAGTGGGGCTAGAAACCAGTTTTCAGGTTCTTTGGAAATCCAACTTTCTGGAATTTTTTTAGTGTGAGAGAGAATCATAGCGACAGCCCATTCAGCAATGGGTATGGACGAAGCACCTCTAGAACAAGTAACCACGCAGTCGTCCAACATCTCGAAAGGCAACCCATCAACCCCGTGAGCCATTATGTGAACCCATTTAACTCCCTTATTCAAGAATTTGGGTAATTCAGCTGTGTCTCGGGTAGGGGTGACAAGAAAAATTTCCCCCCTGAGTTCTTGGTCAAGTTTCACTCCGGGAGAAACATCTACAAAGTTGACTTGTGGAAAAGCTTTCTTTATTTCTTCCACGCGGATGTAGTCGACGGCTTCCCACAAAATTGAGACATTAGTATCACTCATTTTATTAAACCTTATTTTTCGGTGTCTACCTAGTTCTTTCCCGTAAGAGTGCTTCTTGAGCGACAGTTGCTACGTGGAGTCCATCTGAGGTAAAAATTTCCCCCGTTGAAAGACCACGACCTCCATTTAGTCCATGAGATCGAAAATCATGAAACTGCCATTCATCTGCTCTAGCACTCCTATGGAACCAAATTGTGTGATCCAAACTTGCTCCAATAAATAAATCCGCATATCCACTCCAACCGTCACGCACTTCACTCATTTTTGGATGAGAAGTGCTAACTGCTTCTGTTGGAACGTCATCACTAGCGAAAGCCAGCGCACAAGCTTGAAGAATTGGATCATCAGGAATAGGTCCATGCACTTTCAACCAAGTAGCGGCTCTACCAGAAGAAGATGACCAATTAGAATTAGTTGGCCTTCGCTCTAGGAGGGGAGCCCAATTCTCAGATTCATAATCATCTGGATTACCGGCATCATCTGGCAGAGAAGACTCCTGAATGTCTACTTGTTCTTCATCTTTTTGGAATGAGCAAGACAAATTTAGAATAGCTCCATCGGACTGGCGGGCAACAACTCTTCTTGTGGTGAAAGAACGGCCGTTCCTAAGCCGGTCAACTTCGTATCTAATTGGTTCATCACTAGTGCCACCCCTAATAAAGTAAGCATGAAGTGAATGCACGTGACGTTCTTCTTCAACGGTTGATGAGGCAGCACGTAAAGCTTGAGCTACCACTTGACCCCCGTAAACCCTACCCCAGGGATAATCGGGGCTTAATCCCACGTAAACATCTGGTCCGTGTCCTTCTAGCTCCATGAGACTACAAAAGTCATCTATTTGTGCACCCACATCAACCTCCTTCGAGAGCAACAGCAGTATGTAGAGCAACACCGTAGAGGAGAGCTGATTCATTTATGCGCATACGGTTCGAATGACAAGGGGGAGCCTTTAAAGAATCTTCGATATCTTCGGGACAAACGCCTAAAAAAGCCATCACACCTGGGACTTTTTGAAGTAGATATGAAAAATCTTCACCTCCCATGACAGGCGAAGGGAATTCGAAGAAACTACCTTCACCAATCGTTTTCTCACAAAGTAATGCAAAACGAGCGGCTTCACCGGCGTCATTTACGGTCACTGGGTAACCCTCAGTGATTATTACCTCAGCAGAACATTTATGAGCCTTAGCTATTTGATCACACACTCGAACTACTGATTCTTTTATTTGGTTCCTTGTATTTTCAGAAACACACCTGATTGTTCCCTCAAAGAAAGCTTTTTCGGGAATTACATTTGTTGTGGTTCCAGCTTCCACATGAGCAATAGTTACCAAAGCAGGATCGAAGGCATTTATCTCACGAGTAACAGAGGTTTGAAGAGAATTTATCATTGAAGCCATTGGAGGTATTGGGTCAGCGCAAAGATGAGGAGTCGAAGCATGGCCTCCTTGCCCAATAACAGTTACTTGGATTTCATCAGTCGAAGCAAGCATCGCCCCAGGACGACAGGCTACGAATCCTGTTGGAAGATTTGGAGTCACGTGAATAGCGAAAGCACGAGTTACATCCTCAAGCACACCTTCATCAATCATAATTCGCGCTCCACCTGCTCCTTCCTCACCCGGCTGGAACATAAATCTAACTGTTCCAGAAAACTGGTCTCGCATTTTTGAAAGCACTTTTGCGGCTCCGACGAGCATCGCTGTATGAGCATCATGGCCACAGGCGTGTGAGCGACCTGGCTCCACTGAGCAAAAAGTTTCTCCGCTATCTTCATCCATGGGAAGAGCGTCAGTGTCGGCACGTAAAAGAATGGTAGGACCTTCGGAAGTTTTTGTTCCTTTAAGATCTGCTACAACGGAAGTCAGATTTTTACCAGTAGTGACTTCAAGAGGAAGGTTTTCTAAAGATTCAAGTATGCGATTTTGAGTTTTAGGGTTATCCAGATGCAGTTCAGGATGAGCGTGTATGTCTCTACGCACTGAAATCACTTCATCCAGAACAGTATTTGAAACTTCTAATATCTCATTCATATAGACATAATGCTCCAAATCTTATGATTTCAGCGGACTGGGCGATTTGTAGGGCAGAATAAGCATGTGTCTTTAAATGATGAAGAAATATATGAAGCTATTTCTGAGATACTGCCGAAATTAGGAGCTGAAACTTCCTCTACAGTTTTAGGAGCCGGAAGTGATGATCTAGAAGCAGGCAGAAATTATTTACAAGTCCTTGTTGAAGAAGGCTGGATGCTACCCACTTGGCCTCAAAAGTATGGTGGCAGAAATTCAACTCCAGAAGAGGCCTCCCAAATCTCTAAAACTTTAGGTTTATTTGAAGGAGCAGATCTTTACCCCTATGGAGTTGGTTTAAGTCTTGTGGGTCCCGTTTTGATGGAATTGGGCACAGATGACCAAATGAATAGATGGCTTCTACCAATTGCAAATGGATCCGAAATTTGGTGCCAGATGTTCTCAGAACCGGACGCTGGCTCTGATTTGGCAAATGTAGGAATGAGTGCAGAAAAAGACGGAGAAGAATGGATTCTAAATGGTTCAAAAGTATGGACTTCGAGAGGGGCATACTCTAAATGGGGGATGTGTCTTGCACGCACGGACCCTGAAACGACAAAACACTCCGGGCTCACGATGTTCGCTGTAGATATGAAGTCACCAGGAATTGAAGTGCGCACCATTGAACAAATGAACGGCGATAGACATTTCAGTGAAGTGTTTGTCTCTGATGTGGCCGTTGAAGACAGGAATCGTATTGGAAATCTGGGAGACGGCTGGAAAATCGCAGTAAAGACACTCGCATTGGAGAGATCGAGTTTGGGAGGAAGGTCATTTGGTGGAGGTGATCAGTCAAATGGTCTCCCGACATGGTTGGAGGATTGGAAAGTCAAGGGATATTTAGATGATCCTGTATCACGACAGAAAGCCATGAAAGCGTTCATGCTTCACCGCGTTAATCAGCTGACCGTTTTGCGTGCCGCATCTTCAGGAAACAGTTCCGGTCCCGCAGGTTCTGGTGCAAAATTAAGAAGTGTTCTGGCATTTAAATTTCGTGCTTACTTATCGAAGGAATTTTTCGGGGCAGAAGGAATGCTTGTAAATGATCATGAACACATCGAATTTTTGACAGGACCATCAATGTCGATTCGTGGAGGTACTGATGAAGTTCAGAGAAACATTCTTGGCGAACGTGTACTGGGTTTACCTACAGAACATCGAGTAGATAAAGAAGGATCTTACAGGGATTTAGTAAGAGGGAAATGATCAACGCTTGTCTATAGGTTGAACATCTCTTTCGGGTGATCCGATATAGATTTGACGAGGTCTTGCTATTCGAGAATCCTGAGAGAGCATCTCATCCCAGTGAGCTAACCATCCAGGGGTTCGTCCAATCGCAAAAAGCACTGTAAACATTTCAACAGGAAAACCCATTGCCTGATATGTGAGACCGGAATAGAAATCAACATTGGGATAAAGTTTTCGACTCACGAAATAGTCATCCGCAAGTGCCACTTCTTCGAGTTTTAATGCCATGTCCAATAACGGATTTTTACCTACGACATCAAAAACTTCGTGTGCCGTGTCTTTTACGATTCGAGCTCTAGGGTCATAATTTTTGTAGACCCTATGGCCAAAACCCATCAGACGTCTTTCTCCAGCTTTTACGGCATTTATGAAACTGTCTATTTGATCGTATGACCCTATTTCTTCGAGCATCCGAATGACGCTTTCATTAGCACCACCATGAAGAGGACCAGATAGAGCCGAGCAGGCTGCTGACACAGTCAGATAAGGATCTGCAAGTGAACTTCCTACTACACGACCAGCAGTCGTTGAACAGTTTTGACTGTGATCTGCGTGAAGTACGAACAGAAGATCCAGTGCACGTCTGAGAACAGGATCGACTTCATATTCAGAGTCTCCCGGCCTAAACATCATGGAAAGGAAATTGTCTGTGTAATCGAGATCTGGATCTGGAAGAACGTAAGGGGTTCCTACACTACGTCTATACGCGCTAGCTGCGAGAGTAGGCATTTTTGCTATCAGTCTTACTATCTGTTTCCTGCGCACTGAAGGATCTTCTACATCTTTACTTTCAGGGAAGAAGGTCGATAGTGCAGCGACAGTTGACACTAAGACTCCCATTGCATGAGCATCATCCCTAAATCCTTCAAGAATACGCTTATGGAAGTTTTCGTGAATGCTGGATTCTTCCTGTATCTCATCCTCCCATAACGTGAGTTGTTCTCTGGTGGGAAGCTCAGCGTTTAGTAGAAGATACGCGACTTCAAGAAAGGAGCATTCTTTACCAAGTTGTTCGATTGGATAACCTCTGTATCTCAGAAAGCCTGCACTGCCATCTAACTCTGTTACAGCGCTATGAGCTCCAGAAGTGTTCCCAAAAGAAGCGTCGTCAAACCATATGCCCGGAAGTAACTTCGACCACTCACCAGAATCAACCCCATTTTTATGTATGGGAATTTCGACTGAATCTCCGGTTCTATTATCTGTGATGCTTATACTTTCCGACACTTTTAGTTTTACCTTTCGTCAGTTTCCAATTTATCAGACGCAATCAATTTTCTGAGGGGTTATAGAGGGATATTGTCATGCTTGCGTTTTGGTAGCCTTTCCTTCTTTTCAGATAAGAGCTCCAACGCTGAAGCAATCTCGCATCTTGTTTCTGCTGGTTCTATTATTCGATCCACTGAACCCCTTTCGGCTGCAACGAACGGATTAAGTAGTTTCTCTTCGTAGGAACTTTCAAGAGAGAGTTTTTCCTCATCGTTAGCATCGCGGTGCAGTATTTCGATTGCCCCCTTTGCTCCCATAACTGCTATCTCAGCTGAAGGCCATGCCAACATAAGATCATTCCCCATATAACGTGAATCCATAACTATGTATGCGCCTCCATAGGATTTTCTTAGCGTTAAACAAACTCTTGGAACTGTCGCTCTTGCATATGCATAAGCCATTTGTGCCCCGTATCTGATCATGCCTCTCCATTCAAGATCTTTTCCTGGGTAAAACCCAGAGGTGTCCACAAAAGTAACCAATGGCAAATTAAAAGAATCGCAGAATGAAACAAAACGAGCTCCTTTTTGCGAAGCAGGTATATCCAAAGTTCCCGCCATTGACTGAGGCTGGTTCGCGACTATTCCGACTGGTTTTCCTGCTATAGAAGCAAATGCGGTAATAAGATTAGTTGCCCAATTTTTACGAGATTCAAGGATGTGACCGTCATCTACTACACAAGTGATCACGTCGCGAATGTCATAACTGTCTGAGATTGAATCGGGCAGGATGGTGCCCGCTTCAGGAGTAGAGCGATCGGCAGGATCATCAGAATCCCAGCCTTTAGGAATCTCATAAGTATTATTAGGCAAGAAAGATAACAACTCTTCGATCAGTTCTTTACCTTCCTCAAGATTGCTTACTACAAAATGAGAAACTCCAGTAGTCCGATCATGTAAAGAAGCCCCTCCTAGTTCTTCGTTGCTAGTTGTTTCACCAGTAAACATTTCAGCCATTCGCGGACCGCTCACAAAGGCATAACTGTCATCAACCATTACTACAAAGTCGGCAAGACCTAAAAGCAAGGCTGGACCAGAGACCGTAGCTCCAGTAACACAAAAAATGACAGGTACTTTTCCAGAGCATCTCACGAATTCTCTCGCCGCTACGCCCCAACCGTGGACCGCTGCTACACCCTCCAGGATGTCAGCACCAGATGATTCGACGAAACAAACGATAGGGATACCTTGTTCGTGGGCTATTTTTGCAGCAGCTGCAAGGTTTTCACCGTCAATCGGTTTTATTGACTTAGTCTCTCCAGCTCCAATTTCTACTTGCATTACGTTGCGACCGGCTAAAGAAATTACATTTGAAGTTACGGAACCTGTCGTTTTACCTCGGATTCTGACTGAATGCTTCGACTCGGTATCCATGTTTAGATGCAGACCTCAATGCCTGGTTGGTTAGGACCAATCTCTTTTACCACTTCATGTATAACTTCATTAGTCGCCCTTGCAGGTAGAGAAGGGGTCATTCTTTTGTTTCTTATGAGTGTTACTGGTCTCTTCAGAAGTCCATTTATTCTAATTAAAACCCAGTTGTCATCGGGATATCCAGAAACTGCACTAGCGGGAAGAATAGCAGGAGCGTGACCTTGAAATGCGAGAGAAGCTAATAGCCTCAACCCATCAATTTCTGCAGAAATTTTCATTTCCACTCCAGCAGATGATAATTCTTCATCTAGAGAGTCACGAAAAAACGTTCCTTGTGGAGTCATCATAAGTTCGTATCCGGAAAGATCTTGAAGTGATATTGATTCGTTTTCAGCTAGAGGATGACCAACCGGAGCGACAATTATTTTTTCTTCTTCAAATAGCGTTTCTGATTCCAGGCTCGCGTTCATTGCAGGTGTGTTAATGATCGCCAAGTCAATATCACCAGAAAGGATTTTCTGGGTTAAGGAATTTGTGTCAGCGTCTATAAGTCTCGGCTGGAGAGAAGGGAAGGCTTTAGACAATTTTTCTAGTAAAGGTGTAATTATCCAACGGGCGGTTGTGCCTATGCAGCCTATTTGAACCTGGCCTTCAACTTCTTCGTTTATTGAAAGAAGGTCATCTGAAATTGCTTTTATCTCCGCTTTAATCCTCCGAGCTCTGCCTATCACCGCTTGACCTTCAGGGGTGGGTTGCATTGTTCGACGATCCAGTAGGACTGTGCCAAGTTCTCTTTCTAGTTTTGCAACATGGTTAGAGACATTCGATTGCACTGTATGAAGTGAACGTGCGGCAGAAGAAAAACTTCCGTGATCAGCTACAGCTATTAAATGGTTTAATTGTCTCAAGTCCATCACTTTTAAGGATGCCATTAGATTCGCTGATATGCGATAAAGATTTCGCTTGCAGCAATTTTTTTAAATATATGAGTTGTTCAGACGGTAATAATGCCAGACTCATTGAAAGAAACATTTGAGAAATAAAAATCACAAAATATATGAAAACAGCATTAACCATATATCTAGGAAACGATTCTGCTTTCGCTGCGGTAGAAGTCAATGGTCAGATTGATCTTTTAGCTCTCGGTGAATCCGAAGCGGGATTGCCAATTAAAGAAACTCTAGATACTGAGAACCTATTTTATAAAGAAGCTGAATTTCATGATGAAGATTTAATTCATCTTGAACAATCTTTAGCCAATTTATTTTCCAGAATTATTGCACGTTGTATTCGAGTTGTTGACATTTATCCAGACGAAGTTTTACTAGTTGTAAGTGGCGATAGCGCCGATCTAGATGTTTACTATGCAGCCTCCAGACGAGCACAAATAATAAACATGACGGTCATTGAGGAGAATCGCTCACTAGCAGCTTTAGCATCTTATGGACCTAAAGGGATTAGTTCAGATTATGCACCTGCCATAGGGGGATTATTTTGGATCAGACACGGTGATTCCCTTACGGGCTCTTTATCTATAGTCACTCGAGAAGATCTGGGTGCCGAAGAAAAAGTTGTTAAAAAGCCTCGCGTCGCTCCATCTGCTCCTTCTGTAATTTCTCTTGGTGACCGGTCTGTATTTGATTTACAGATAAATACAGACAGGAAAAAACGTTTCAATCTTTCCTGGGTTGTAGCAGTTTTGATTCTTTGTACAGGAGTGGCGTCTGTTTATCATTTTGCTTTTTCCGGTTCGCAGGAGTCTTCAACAAAGTTAGAGGGTGCAGTTGTTCCTGTTACGAGTGTTCCTGTTACGAGTGTTCCTGTTACGAGTGTTCCTGTTACGAGTGTTCCTGTTACGAGTGACGATGAAGAAGTCATTGAAGTAGAAACCGTTGAGCTAGGGGTAGTGACCTTAAATGAGAATGGGCTGCTTTTATTAGCGGGAACGGCAAATCAGCTTCTTTTGTCATTCGACTCACCCCAAGAAGCAGTTATGAGTTCTTTAATAGGTATTCTCGGCGAACCCGATGAACAACCTGTTATGGGTAATGAAATTTGTGATTCAAACGGTCTACAGATATTCAAATTCGAAGACCTGGAAGTAGTTTTTAAATCATATGACATGGGTCCAATTTTTTCACAATGGTTCGTTTCAGGTGAAGGCGCCAGCAAAACTGGTTTATGGACTCTTGACAGAATCGGTTTGGGTTCAAGCATCGCAGAATTAAAGAAATTTTCTAAAGGGACAGTTGTAATTGAAGAAGTATTCCCCGGAACAAATGATCCAGCCGGAAAGTTTCGAATAGACCCCTTTAGTTTAGGAATGCTTATAAATGGTTTAACTAGCAACACGAACGATCAGGGAAAAATATTGCAAATATGGGCTGGTGAAGGATGTCAAAGATTATCAGAAGATTAGTTTTTAGGTCCGATCTGATAAGACAAAGCCTCTTTTAAGGAGCGATCTGAAAAAGAGAAATTATCATCCAGAAGCTTTTTTGGAAAAACAGATTGACTTGAGAGCATTAGTTCCTCTACCAACTGTTGCCCATAAAGAAGATTTAATGCTGAGGTAGGAACTTTGAGAAGTGTGGGCCTTTTAAGAAGCATTCCGAGAGTTTTAGTGAATTCGAGATTGGACACAGGTTCTGGTGAAACTAAATTAACAGCTCCTTCTATTTCTCTTTCTATCATCCAACTAATCGCAGAGATTTCATCCCTTATAGAGATCCAGCTCATCATTTGTTCGCCTGATCCTATTTGACCACCCAGGCCTAGTCTGAACAGAGGTAAAAGCTTTTTTAGTAGCCCTCCAGAAGAGCTTAGAACAACTCCAGTTCTTGCATGGGCGACACGAATGCCTGCCTTTTCAGCTTCTCGTGTCGACTCTTCCCACTTAGAACAAACATCGGCTAGGAAACCATCCCCTTGTTCAGTTTCTTCTGTTGTATGAGTGGATCCCGAGTTGCCGTAATAACCGATAGCTGATGCATTAATTAAAACATTCGGACCGTTTTCGGATTTCAATGCGGAAAGGGTTTTACTAATTAGTTCCGTGCCCTTAACTCGAGAAAAAAGGATCTGACCCATTCTCTTCTGTGACCATCTTTTGTCACCTATTCCCACACCAGCTAAATTTACGATCGCATCGATTCCAACAAGGCGATTCGGATCTAGATTATTATTCCTTGGGTCCCAGAAGATTTCCGAATCATGAAACTCATCACGTCTCACTAGCCGCTTAACAGAGTGACCTTTTCTAACTAAAGATTTTTCCAGAGCTACACCTATCATCCCGGAAGCTCCAGCAATCGCAATTGTTTTCAAAGAATTTTTCCAAATCTATTTATCGATTTCAACGACTTTTACGGTCAAGTCTCCGTTAGGTGCCTCAAAAGTAACATCATCTCCTACTGAAGCACCCATAAGGGCTTCACCTAGAGGAGAATCAGGGGATAGAACTTCCACACCCTCTCTTTGCTCTTCAATTGAACCAACTAGCATTTTCTCAGGTTCGGAGTCGCCTTGGTATAGAAGTGAAACAATTACCCCTAAAGAAACTTTTCCATCTCCGCCTTTATCCATAGAGACTATTTCAGCATTTTCTAGAATTGAGGCTAGTTGAGCAATGCGAGTCTCCATTTTTCCTTGTTCCTCTTTTGCCGCCTGATAATCCCCATTCTCTGATAGGTCACCGAGTTCGCGTGCCGTCTCAATTTTTTTTGCTATGTCTATTCGCCCTCTTGTGGTCAAGTCTTCATGCTCTTCGAGCAGACGCTGATGGGCTTCAGGTGATAATTGTTGTATTTTTCCCATGAGTTAAGCGTAACTGTATGGGTAAATAGGCAAAACAGAAAACCTTATTATAGATTGCTTGACTAAAACGTTTGGAATCTACACGCATGGTGCTGATAGACTTATTTGATGGCTAAGACACAGTTTGTAATTATTATCTAGAAGGCGCACATTTGTGTGCCTGATGCCGTCCACCAAGGTGGGCGGTTTTTTAGTTCCGACAAGAAGTAGAGGACAGGAGAAGAAATGCCGATTGAAAAAGCTGACAAGATTTGGATGAATGGTGAACTTGTTGACTGGGATTTAGCAAATGTCCATGTACTCACTCATACTTTGCACTATGGGAATGGAGTTTTCGAGGGTATTCGCGCGTACGAAACCGATAACGGTCCAGCAGTTTTTCGACTAACTCCTCACATAGAACGACTTTTTAGATCAGCCAAAATCCTTTGTATAGACATTCCTTATTCAGTGGATGAACTCGTAGATGCAGTAAAAGAAACAGTGAAAGTCAATAATCTGCCTTCTTGTTATATAAGACCACTTGCCTATCTTTCCTATGGGGAGATGGGACTTAATCCTCTGCCTTGTTCAGTCGACGTTGCAATAGCGACATGGCCATGGGGTGCTTACCTAGGTGACGAAGGAATAAACAGTGGAGTAAGGATGATGATTTCATCGTGGCAAAGACATGACCCCAATGCAATGCCACCAGCCGCAAAAGGCTGTGGCCATTACATAAATTCACAGATGGCTAAAGTTCAAGCTGTAAGAGCTGGTTACGATGAGGCAATTTTGCTGTCTCCGCAGGGGTATGTTTCTGAGTGCACTGGGGAGAACCTGTTCCTTGTTAGAAATGGAGTAATCGTTACACCACCTACGAGCGCAGGAGCCTTAGAAGGAATTACTCAAGATTCGGTTAGACAGATTGCATTAGATCTAGGTATCGAATACAGAGAAGGAAATATTTTACGAAGCGACCTATATACAGCTGAAGAAGCTTTTCTTTCCGGCACAGCAGCAGAAGTGGTACCCATAAGATCTGTTGATGACAGAGAAATAGGAGACCCTGGACCAGTAACTAGAGCAATTCAAGAGAGATTCTTTGAAGCTGTCAGAGGAAAAAGACCTGAGTATTCCGACTGGAATGAATATGTCACTTAAGGCATCAACACCTTTAAAGAAAGTTGAAATATATGACACAACTTTACGTGACGGAGCTCAACTGGAAGGTATTTCATTAACTGTCGATGACAAGTTGAGAATAGCTACTCAACTAGACCGTTTAGGGGTCCACTACATTGAGGGAGGTTGGCCTGGAGCGAATCCGAAGGACGAAGAATTTTTTGCAAGAGCTTCAACAGAGCTGAATTTGAAAAACTCTCAACTCGTGGCATTTGGCTCGACACGAAGAGTCAGTGGTGAAGTAGAAGACGATGTAACTCTCAGAAACTTAATTGACGCGAACACAGAGGTTGTTTGCATAGTAGGTAAAGCCTCGGCATATCACGTTACAGAAGCGCTGAGAACAAGCCTTGAAGAAGGAATAGCAATGGTTGAAGAGTCAATAAGGTTTCTAAAAAGTAAAAAATCAAAAGTCTTTTTCGATGCAGAGCACTTTTTTGATGGTTATAAAGACAATCCAGATTTTTCTCTGGAAGTTTTAGAAGGCGCTTCTCGAGGTGGAGCTGACTGTGTCGTACTTTGTGACACAAACGGAGGTTCACTTCCTCACGAAGTAGAAAAAATTGTAAAAGAAGTTAGAGATAAAATTGACTGTGAAATCGGTGTGCATTTGCACAACGACACAGGTTGTGGAGTAGCGAACGCTATAGCTGGTGTAATCGGCGGAGCCTCACAAGTTCAGGGAACGATTAATGGATATGGCGAAAGGGTAGGCAACTGCGACTTAGTTCCAGTCATAGCGAATCTCAGTCTCAAACTCGGAATCGAAACTATTTCTAAAGAACATTTAGAAAATTTGACTTCAGTCTCACGACACGTTGCCGAGCTGGTCAATTTTGCTTCAGATCCACAACAACCTTACGTTGGGACAAAGGCATTCGCACATAAAGCGGGACTCCATACCAGTGCTATAGCTCGACGAAGAGATGCATACGAACATATAGACCCTGAATCGGTGGGCAATGGAACAAGGTTTCTAGTTTCTGAAATGTCAGGCCGGTCGACTATCGAACTAAAAGCAAAAGAAATTGGAATTGATCTAGATGCTGGGATAATTGGTGAAGTGGTTGAGACTCTGAAAGAACTTGAGTATGAGGGTTATCATTTCGAAGCGGCAGACGCTTCTTTGGAACTACTGATCAGATCAGCGACAGGCTGGACGCAAGAACATTTTGAAATCGATTCTTTTTCAGTCAGTGTTGGACACAACAAAGGAAGCGGCGCACGGGCTTGGAACGATGTTGCTGTAGAAGTAGAGACGCATGCAACAGTCACAGTCACTGTTGCTGGAGAAAAAATAACAGCTGAAGGGGAAGGTAACGGCCCTGTAAATGCACTGGACTCGGCTTTAAGAAAGGCTTTAAGGGATGAACTGCCTCACATCGATTCCTTAAACTTGACCGATTATAAGGTTCGAGTTATTGAATCTGAAAGAGGTACTGGAGCTGTAACAAGAGTTCTTCTAGATACCACAGATGGTGAACAGACTTGGACAACGATTGGTGTATCAACAAACATTATTGAAGCGTCATGGCAGGCTCTTGTTGATTCACTCGTTTATGGTCTGTTGCATTCAGAAAGTTGAAATTCCTCTGATTCGTCTTCCATAAAGATCAGTAAGTTGTAGCCATGTTATTAATTCGATCACGTGTACTTTTGTCTGAATTTGTTGGAACTATGTTTCTTCTAATTGGTGTGATGGGATCTGGAATAATGGCTGAGAGACTGAGCCCATCTGATACAGGGATTCAACTATTGCAAAATGCAGCTGCGACTACCGGTGTGCTAATAGCAATCATTTCAATTTTCGGAACAATTTCAGCAGATTTTAACCCGGTAGTAACTGTTGCAGCGTGGCGTCTTGGTCACCGCCAAAAAAACGAAATCATACCGATAATCATTGTTCAGATTATTGGAGGCTGCACAGGAACTGTTCTTTCCAACATTATGTTTGATTTAGATTGGTTCCAGTTGTCCGAAAAGACAAGGTCTGGAGCTAATTTATGGCTTGCTGAAGTAATTGCTACATTAGGCCTTCTACTTATTGTTTTTAGCTTGTTGCGAACTAAAAGATCAAATCACATTCCTTATGTGGTGGGTGCTTATATAGGCGGCGCTTACTATTTCACTTCTTCAACAAGTTTCGCTAATCCAGCTGTGTCAGTAGCTCGAATGCTTTCAGATACCTTTGCGGGTATAGAGCCATCTTCAGCACCGATGTTTATTCTGATGCAAATAGGTGGATTAGTTTTAGCTGTTTGGATAATCAAGTATCTATTTCCAAAACCTTAAACAAACTGAAGTCAACTACTCACATTGGTTATTAGTAGGAGCACCGGTAATTCTTTTATTAGACCAATCAATTAAATCACTCCAATATGCCGTTACGGAAGTTCCATGGTTGGTACCTGGGTATTCTCTCAGTTCGACAGGAGCGGAATCAGCGAAAGCACAAAGTTGACCTAAAAGAAGCTGACTGAGCTTATAGTCGGTATCTTTCATATGTGGAAAAAGGTAGAGAAATTACTCCTGAGCCAATTAGTGAGGAAAAAACTTTCGAAAAGAGCGATTGGTTTTTGTTGTTAACAGCTGCAGGTATTTGGGGTTCTTCATTTCTTTTTATGGATGTTGCGTTGGAGAGTGAACATCCAGGTCTAATAACATGGTTGCGACCTACTTTGGGTTTGTTTGCACTTATCTGGTTTCCATCATCGAGGCGACCCGTTGAAGCAGCAGACCGTTGGTCAATTGTATTACTCGCAATAACATGGGTGGCTTTTCCATTCACCATGTTTCCATTAGCTCAACAGTGGATCGACTCTTCAATCACGGGGATGCTTAATAGTGCTATGCCAATAATGACTTTGGTAATTGGCGCCCTAGGATTCGGAGTTCTTATTAAACGAATCCAAATTCTAGGAATTCTTGTTGGGATAGTTGGAATACTCTTCATAGGTTTACCCACTGTCAGCGGCGGTGGAACTAATGCTCTTGGGGTTCTATTTGTAGTTTTAGCTGTTACTTCCTATGGAGTGGGAGTCAACGTTGCAGGACCTCTTCAAAGAAAATATGGATCGCTAGCTGTTCTATCAAAAGTGTTAATAGTTGCTTCTATCCTCACGATGCCTTTTGGAATTTATGGAATTACAGAGTCAACATGGTCGATGAAAGCATTCGGAGCTAATTTGGCTGTTGGTTTAGGAGGTACAGGTATTGCTTATGCAGCAGCTACTACTTTGGTTGGAAGTGTCGGAGCTGTACGTGCATCTATAGTTACTTACCTGATACCAGTAATGGCAGCTCTATTAGGGGTGTTTGTTCTAGATGAAAAGCTTTCTTTTTGGGAGTTGTTTGGAGTTGCAGTGCTCTTAGGAGGAGCATGGCTAACAACACGAACAGAAATAAAATCATTATTGAAATCTGATATCGGAAAAAACAAAAATACTTAGAATGACTACTGTAAAAATGGTGCTACTTGTTTCCATTGTTGCTGCAATTAGTTCTTGTAATTCTGATTTAGAAAATCAACAAATTCTTACATCTGATTCATCTAATAAGAATTCGGTGTCTTCTACGAGTGTTGTGCCTGTGGTGTCTTCTACGAGTGTTGTGCCTGTGGTGTCTTCTACGAGTGTTGTGCCTGTGGTGTCTTCTACGAGTGTTGTGCCTGTGGTGTCTGAAATTCGATTAAGTAGAAGTCCGACTAAAGAAGACCCTCTGCGCGTAATGATCATAGGTGACAGTACGACATATGAAATAGAACCTGCTTTGTCAGCAGCTCTTCAGAAAACAGGAGTAGTAGAGTCAGCTAATCGAACTCAATTCGGATTTGGGTTAAGCCAATGGCCTAGGTACAAGTGGTGGGAAATTTGGCCATCTTTTTTTGATCAGGTTGAACCTGAGATAGTAATTTTTCAAACCGGAATTTGGGATATGGACGATGTGATTAATGGACCTATAAGGCAACCCTTACCGACTGATTCAGACTGGGTTGAACAATTCAATTTCTTGATGGAGGTTGCAGTGGACGTATTGTCAGAGAGAGAGGCTCATATTTTTTGGTTAACAATGCTCCCCACCCACGACAACGACAAGCATGAACGTTTAAATAAATTGATTTACGAATTGGCTGATAGAGATCAGAGAGTAGACGTGATTGATCTAACTCCAGTATTTACTGACAAGAATGGAAAATATCTCGAAGAGGTAGAGAGGTCCGGCGAGTATTGGCCAATTAGAAAAATTGATGGAGTTCACCTATGTAGATTCGGCGCAAGAATAGCCGCCGAATTGATAATTAAACATGTTTCTATTTTTTCTGATTTCGAAATTATTTCCGGATGGGAAGAGGGAGAGTGGCTTAAAAATCCCCGATTTGACTTGGATCCATGTAATGATCCAATTGATTTGATAGCCGAAAAGGCAGGAGCCATTTCTGTTGGGTAAGTTCTTAGTATGAAAGTACAGGGGGTCCATTACCACCGCGACGTGCAGGATGGGATAGCTCGAGCTGCTGTTTTTGGTATAAGCGATGGTCTCGTATCAAATGTTTCACTAATTCTTGGTATAGCAGGAGCCAGTACTGACCCATCAATTATTAGAGTTGCTGGTATTTCTGGTTTATTAGCAGGTGCTATTTCCATGGCAGCGGGAGAGTACTTGTCTTTACAAGCTCAGAAGGAATTAGTTGAACGAGAGCTATTGATAGAGAAAGAATCGATTGAAACTAACTTGGAAGATGAAACTGCAGAATTGAAGTCCATATATGAAGAAAGAGGGCTTGATGCAGATTTAGCAGAAGAAGTAGCTAGACAAATTATGAGTAATTCTGAAATTGCGCTTGAAGTTCATATACGTGAAGAACTCGGAGTGAATCCTGAACAACTTGGAAATCCATTAATGGCTGCAGGCTCAAGTTTTGTGTCATTTTCTTTCGGAGCTTTTGTGCCTCTCATCCCTTGGTTGCTAGGAGAAGGAAATGCGGCTATTTGGACTTCGGCAACATTCGGGATTACTTGCACCGCATTAGTAGGGGGTGTTCTGGCTCGACTATCCGGACGTTCTGTATTCAAGACTTCACTAAGACAGATGTTGGTGGCAGCGGCAGCTTGTTCGGCTACTTATTTGATTGGGAGTTTCCTTGGAACAAGCATTGGCTAGTTGTCAAAATTTGGTTCGGGGTTGACCTTTTCCCCCGGAGTGAACGAGACAGGCATATGTTTAACTCCGTTAATAAAATTTGATCTAAGGCGTGAAGGTTCTCCGTCAAGAGAAATGTCAGGCATTCTTTTACAGATCTCTTCAAAAATTATTCTTAATTCAAGTTTTGCAAGATTTGCACCGAGACAATAGTGAGGTCCGCCGCCGCCAAATCCGACATGGGTATTAGGTGAACGTCGAACATCCAATGAGAATGGATTTTCGAACTCTAACTCATCTCTGTTGGCTGAGATGTGCCACATCACTACTTTGTCACCAGCATTTATCTTTTGACCATTTATCTCAATATCCTGAGTTGCAGTCCTTCTGAAATGTAAAACAGGACTTGCGAATCTAACGATTTCATCAACCGCTGTGTCGATAAGACCTGCGGTGTTTGATTTTAATAACTCAAACTGATCAGGGTGCTCTATCAGTGCCCATAAGCCTTGCGAAGTTGCATTACGTGTCGTTTCATTTCCAGCAACGGTCATTAGGAGCATGAAACCATCAATTTCTTGTTCATTGAGAACAGTAGGTTCACCATCATCTCCTATGATCTCCGCATTAATTAAGCGAGTAATCAGGTCATCTTGAGGTTCTTCGCGTCTTTTATTAGCTAAGTCATTTGCATATGCGTACAGCTCGAATGCAGCCGCCTGATTATCCTGCCCTGCATACTCCGGGTCTTCGATTCCAATCATTCGGTTGGACCATTCAAAGAGTTTATTTCTTTCTTCTTGAGGGACACCCATTATTTCGGCAATAGCTTGTAAAGGAAGTTCGGCGGCGACATCCACTACAAAATCACAGCTACCTCTTTCGATTACTTCATCAACTATGAGAATGGTTCGCAACCGTAAGTATTTCTCAAGCAAGCTGATCATCCGTGGTGTGAAACCGCGGTTTATCAATTTTCTGTAACGGGTGTGCTTGGGTGGATCCGTATAAAGCATCTGGGTTCCTCTAAGATCGAAACCTTTTGAACCGTCTTCATGTTCATGAGGGTCCGCTATGGAGATCCCTCCAGTTTCAGAAGAGAAAACTTCGGCATTCCTATTTACCTCAATTAGATCTGCGTGTCGGACTATATTCCAGAAACCAGGTCCGTCTGGTTCATCGTGCCAACTTACTGGGTCTTCTTTTCGAAGATAACTAAACATCTCATGATGCTCTTGTGCGAGGAATCTATCTAGATCTAAAAGGTCTATGTCTTCCTTCTTCATAACTTTTCCAATCGCTAATTCGATAATAGCAGTATGTGCTACATCCGCAAATTAGTTGCCTTCGGATAGTTCAGGTTCTATAAAAATAGGTCCAGCATTATCGAGTTCAATTCTGATGTCATTTTCCAACTGATTTATGAGTTGAGCTATTTCTTTAGTTTGAAGAGTTTCACGAAAAGCGATTCTCACACCTATAAGAATTTCTTCTGGTCCTAGATGTTGAGTTCTCATTTCTACCAATTCAACAACTTGCTTATTATTCTCAATGACACTTACGATTTTCAAACGGTCTGTCTCACTAGCGGCTTCACCAATAATAAGACTATGCATTTCACGGGCAAGAATAATGGCGATTACACCTAAAAGAATTCCGATTGAAAGAGTACCGATTCCATCCCATATAGGCTCTCCAGTTGTTTTCACTAGAGTTATTGCTCCTAGAGCAATAACCATTCCAAATAACGCTCCAGCATCTTCTAGAAGAACCACTGGGATTTCAGGTTGCTTTGAACGGACTACAAATTTAGACCAACTAGTTTCACCTTTAATCGTTTTTGCCTCAACAATTGCAGTTCTGAAGGAAAAAGATTCAATAAATATTCCGAAAATTAGAATCCCTATAGCCCAACTTGCATTATTAAGGGCATGAGGATGACGGATTTTTTCTATACCTTCATAAACCGCAAATAATGAACCTAAAGAAAACAAAATCAGAGCCACTACAAAAGACCAAAAATATCTTTCACGACCATAACCGAAAGGGTGTTTGGAACTAGGTTCACGTTTTGCCCTTCGCGTCCCTAACAGTAAGAGAAGTTGGTTCGCTGAATCAGCACTAGAGTGAATACCCTCAGCAAGCATCGTTGACGATTTAGTTATTGCGAAACCTGCGAATTTCGCAATAGCTATTCCTACATTTGCTATCAGTGCAGCAAGGATAGTTTTTTTACCAGTTGTTGCCATTAGTTCCATTTTGTTTATAGGGACTTGATTATTTCTATCAGAAAAACTCGATTTCGTGTATCTTCAGATGATCTAATAGTTTTGCTACTAAATAGAGAATATGGGAAAGACAGAATGAAGATTTTTAGCTCACCATCTGGACTGTTTGAAGCGCTGGGAGATCATCTTGGTTACAGCGATTGGATAGTGGTTGATCAGGAACGCATAGATTTATTTGCTGAAGCAACAGGAGACAAGCAGTGGATACATGTGGACCCACAAAAAGCTTCTGATGGTCCCTTCGGAAAAACGATTGCACATGGGTACCTGACTCTTTCTTTAACAAATTGCCTCTTGCCTGAAATTTTTCAAGTCGATGGAATTTCCATGGGAATTAATTACGGCACAGATCGTGTCAGATTTCCGGCACCCTTAATGGTTGGGTCAACTGTTCGTGCAGGGGCAGAACTAGTCGATGTTACGGAAATAGAAGGCGGTGTCCAAACGGTGGTTCGTGTGACTATTGAAATCGAAGGCATGGAAAGACCCGCATGTGTGGTCGATAGTCTTAGTCGTTTCATCTGGTAAGCAAATAAAGGTAACCTTGTTCGGTGTCTAAAAGGAAACGTAAAGCAACGCCCATAGCTCCACCTTCAGTTCCACCTGTGGAGGCAGGGATGTTAAGTCCCACCAGATTAGTTCCATCTAATATCAATAAACCTCCCTATGCGTTGACGGGTGATCCAGGAAACTCAACATCATCATTGGTGAGAAATGATGATGAAATTAAACGTATGGAAAAAGCAGGAGAGATTGCAGCGTTAGTTCTTTTAGAAGCAGGTTCTAACGTTGCCCCTGGTGTTACAACAGACAAAATCGATGAGATAGTGCACGAGATGATCTTGTCTTTCGACGCTTATCCTAGTCCATTCAATTACAGAGGGTTCCCAAAATCTGTTTGCACATCAGTAAACGAGGTTATATGTCATGGAATTCCAGATAGTCGACCATTACAAGAAGGCGACATTATAAATATAGACGTCACGGTTTATCACGATGGTGTTCACGGCGATACATCGGTTACCTTCCCAGTTGGAGAAGTGAGCGAAAGGGATATTCATTTAATCAAAGAAACGCGAAAGGCTATGGATTTAGGAATAGAAGCAGTCAAACCTGGAAAACCTGTAAACGTTATTGGCAGAGCGATTGAAAGGCATGCAAAACGTCATTCCTTAGGGGTTGTTCGCGAATTCATCGGTCATGGTGTTGGAACCGAGTTTCATAGTTCACTTCAGATCCCTCATTATTATGACCCCTATGCTTCCACAGAGATACTTCCTGGAATGACTTTTACGATTGAACCAATGTTGACGCTTGGCGACCCATCAGCACAGATGTGGAGCGATAATTGGACAGTAGTTACAAGAGATGGAAGACGCACCGCACAATTCGAACATACAATTATTGTTTTAGAAGATGGGGCAAAACGTCTCACCGTAACGGGTGATGGAAACGCTCCTTCGGATCTTCTTTCTCTCTAAGCAAAATTTGATTTAACGCCAAGTAGCTGTACCGGTCTTTGCCAACGCAACCCATGTGTTGCCGGGGGTCAATCTGATGGGTGTTCCATCCGAAGTTATTTCCGCTGGTTCTGAATCTTTCTTTCGTTCCCACTCGCCTTCGATTAGGTGCCCATCAGTAAATACCCAAACCTCGCCACTCCCTTTTGTTACGGCCTCAGGAGATCTTGAATCAGCGAGACTTTTACCGTAAGAAATGAATTGAATAACTATGTTTGTAGGAGCTACTCGCACACCATCACCGTCACCATGGGGTTCACCATTGTGGGTGCGTTCCCAGCCTGTGCCATTCCATGCATAATCTATTTCCGCATGACCGAAATCTACAAAAACACCGGTTGCTTTTTTAGCATTTGCGTGAAGAGGTGCATTTTCGGTTCTGAAAGTAAATGGAGGTTTAGGAATTTCATCTCTATTTGGATGCTGAGACCACAGTCTTTCTGTTGAAGTGAAAAGGTTATGTGGTGCTCTCCGTGATGTCGAACGCCAGTAGCTTTCACGAGAAGCGTCATACCCAACGTCAGTCAGGTCAGAGTCCCGTACTACTTCTCTGGTTCCACGATTAGCTCCAGAATAAGCGAAAAGTGGACTATCAAAACCGGTTAAGAGAGGCGGGTCAGAAGTTCTAGCTGAACGAACAGGTCCAACTACTCGCGAATCTGTTGTTTGAAAAATAGCGATAAGACGTGTTAAACCTGCTTCTACAAGTTCTTCGTAAACAACATCCGCTTGATTAATTCCGGCCTGGGGTCTTGCAATTGAGACATTATCGATTTTAACTGCAAGAGCCGGTCGCCGAATGTCAGTCCCAGGGATCCCAGTCCATTGTTTTGACAATTCCAAAAGACGGTATCTATCTATTTCTCCATCAAGTATGTCTATCTCAACATTTAAATTGTCTATATTGCTTTCTAGATTATTTATTCCCGAACGTAGATTCGAAATTCTTTCTTTTACCGCAGGTATATGAGAACGAGCTTCTTCTTGAAGCAAAACATAGTCTTTTTGCTTGCTTCGAGCTGCTGCAATTTCATCATGAACTCCGGAAACACGATCTCCAGTAATACGCATTTTGGAATCAACGGATTCAAGCCTTCCTTCTGTTTCATCAATAATGGCTTTGTAAAGTATCTGGCTTCTTATACCGCGAAGAGTTTCATCAGTTAATTGGGCTGACTGCGTTAGAACGGAGTTCATTCTTTCATCGTTTCGTACATAGGAATCGATAGCTAGTTCCCGTCGAAGCTGGAACGGTTCCTAGCGAGATGACCAGATTTCTATATAATCATCTGCCAACAACTCGAGTCTTATGGGATGTTTTACAAGTTGTGCATCTTCACTATTTATTAAAGCTTCAGTTTCTGCAATGGTTTCGTCTATTTCTAAAAGCTCATTTTGGAGGTCGACGATCTTCTGCTCCTCTGAAATAACGTCCCTTTTTATTTCGTCAATGTCAGAATTTACTTCACTAATTTGCTTTTGTAAGTTTCCTATTTCTTTGTCATAAGGCCCAGCATTAGCGTTCGGGAGGGTAGTGGTACTCAAAATGGCAACAGAAGAAACGCAAAAGATAAACCGCTTAAGACCCATAATGCGAGCGTAGATGTCCCACCACCCTGAAGGGGGTCATATAGTGAATTTTTTAGTGGTCTTGACTCAAAATTAGTGCACTAGTAGGCACGGAGGTTCCTGCGGTAACTAACGCGTTTTCAACGTTTTCGACCTGATTAACTGAAGTCCCTCGGATTTGACGGACTGCTTCAGCGATGCCGTTCATTCCGTGTATGTAAGCCTCACCCAATTGGCCTCCATTAGTATTTGTTGGCAACAGACCATCCATCCCGATATTGCCATCACGCAAAAATTCCTTTGCTTCACCTTTTTCACAGAATCCAAATTCTTCCAGTTGAGGAAGGAACAGGGGAGTAAAGTGATCGTAAATGTTTGCGACTTGAATATCTGATGGTCCCAGACCAGTGTTTTTCCATAATTGATCTGCGCATAATTTCATTTCAGGAATTCTTGAAATGTCATCCCTGTAGTAGCTCCTCATGGCTTGCTGATCATCCGTTGCCCCTTGAGCGGCTGATGCTATTACTGCAGGAGGATTAGGCAGATCTCTAGCGCGTTCAAGCGAAGTAACAAGAATTGCTTGTCCACCATCAGACTCTTGGCAGCAGTCCAATAGATGAAGAGGCTCCACAATCCATCTGCTTTCTTGATGTTCTTCTAAAGTAATTGGTCTTTCATAGAAAAAAGCTGCAGGGTTTGTTGCTGCGAATCCTCTATCGGTAACTGCTACACGTCCAAAGTCTTCAGAAGTAGCCCCTGACAAGTGCATGTAGCGAGTGGCAAACATCGCAACCCAGCTCGCAGGAGTTAGAAGACCAAATGGTGATGTCCACCCAAAAGTAACATCGAATGCTTCCGCTCCACCATGTTTATCTTGAACGCCACTACCGAACCTGTGCCAAGACCTTTCATTAAAAGCCCGGTAACAAAGCACGTAGTTGGCAGAACCAGAAAAAATTGCCGAAGCAGCTTGCCCAATAGTTCCACATGCAGCACCTCCGCCGTGAGGGATCATGCTGAAATGGCTCAACGAAGGGATTCTTAGATTCCGTGCAACTTCAATTTCAAAATTTTGTTCGGAACTGAAAGTTACTATCCCATCAACATTCGAAGCAGCAACCCCGGCATCTTCTAACGCCGCCTCACAAGCCTCAACAGCAAGTTCCATAGGGGTTCGACCTGAGTTTTTTGAAAATTCAGTAGCACCGATTCCTACAATCGCTGTTTCAGAAGAAAAATTAGTGCTCATTTAAGCTTCCTTACTATTTTCCGAAAGAAGTATTTTTGCATTTCCTGAAACATGAACGCCTCTATCATTTTTACCTAGGAAGGAGATAACTAAAGATATTTGGTTTCCATGCTCAGTTTTTTCCGTAACTGAACCTGAAAGAGTCATAGTGTCGTCAGGGTGATTGGGTGTACCTAGTCTTAAATCAATAGAGTTCCAATCAATCTCAGGTCCGGCCCAGTCATTTATCCAACGGCTAACGATCCCTGCTGAAGTAAGAATATTCATGAAAATATCAGGCATCCCTTTAGATTGAGCGGCTTTAGGGTCATGATGCACGTCTTGATAGTCGCGAGTGGCTAAAGCAGTTGAAACTATAAGAAGCGTTGTAATCGGCACTGGAGAGTTCGGCAGTTCATCACCTATTTGAACGGTTTCTGGGTCGAGTTTTGAGACGTGTCTTTGCTCACTTTTCGTTTCTGAATTATTTTGATCGCCGTTAAAAGTCTGATTATTATTATTTGTTTCAGTATTCTCAATTTCTGACTCTTGTTTTTCATCGTGTATTGGTTTGAACTGATGTAATGTAAATTCATTATCAACATCTAGCCAGTGGACTTCTAGCGGCATACCTATTTCTAGTTCCTCTGGTTCAACATCGGTGATATTGGAAACCAAGCGAACTCCTTCTTCTAATTCCACTAAGCCGACGATTAGTGGATAGTCGAAAGCTGGAACTTGAGGGTAGTGCGCAATAGCCCAACTATGAAGACTGCCTTTGCCGCTTGTGGTAATACTGTCGAGTAAAACAGAACCACATGAGAGACAACGAACAGCGGGTGGGTGTTGTAGATTTTTGCAGTCATTGCACGACTGGATCCTTAATTCTTTATTGTTGCAGGCATCCCAAAACCAGTCAGTTGAACTATTAGAAGCTGGTTTAGGTCTTGGAGGTTTTTGTTCCGCTTGTTCATTTTTCTTACCAGTACCAGGTTTAAACTTGAGCACTCGAAATTCCATTGAGCCAACCTGTTTCCCAGAGGCATCAGAATATATTGTTTCAGTGGTAACAAAATGGCCCACACCGATAGCCGTTGTTTTTTCTTCCGAAATGTCAAGCAACTTTTGACTAGCAGAAATTAAATCGCCAGGTTTAATTACTTCGTCGTAGTGATAGGTGGCGTTTGTCGCCACCACACCTGTAAAGCCAGCCTCATCAAGAAGTTGATAAACCCCGGCGCTAGGCGAATCTTCAGTATTTCTTTGGAATTGGTTGCCTAGGTGTAGACCGGACATAGTCCAAACTTGCAGCATTGCAGGCGGGGCAATAATTCTGCCGTGTTTTGAATCGTTCGCGAAATCTTGGTTGATGTAAAGAGGGTTGCTTTCTGACATGGCATCACACCATGATCTGATTACAGGTTCACTGACACTGTCGCGGGCCACTTCGATTTTTCCGGCAGAACCAACTTCAGGTATCAGCGAATTATAAAAATCGTTTCGTTCACTATCTGATTTAGCTGGTTCATTAGTTTGAGAAAGATCTCGGTTCAATTTTCACCTCTTCAAAGCGATCATACTCACATTATCCTTGGGTTAACTCATGGGTGATTAGCTAATTTGGCACTGTGGACACCAAGTGGTCGAGCGTTGACCAACAATTCGATTTTTTAAAATGGAAGAACAATTATTACATGCCCTTCCAGCTCTACCGTAGCAATCGAGGTTGTGTTGATTTTTTCCTGTTAGTCCATCAGGTGTCCTATAGTCACGGAAAGTAGTGCCACCATTTTCGATTGCCTCAGCCAGAACCTCTCTGATTGAAACAAGTAAAGCTCCTGAACGTTCTTTCCCAATCCGCCTAGCGAGGGGGTTTATGTGTGATCTCCAAAGTGATTCATCCACATATATGTTTCCTAGTCCAGCGATGATTCGCTGAGAAAGCAACTTCGTTTTTATGTAACTTCTCGAGGAAGACAGAGACCTGTGGAAGCTAGTAACAGTTAATTTCGGGTCAAAAGGTTCAGGGCCGATGTGATTTAGAGTTGGGAGTGATTTGTAATCATTTGGGTTTACAACTGCAATTCTGCCAAAACGTCTGATGTCTCTGAAAAGTAAAATTTGACCGTCGTTGAGTTGCCATTGAGCCCTGACATAAGGATCATCTGATTTTTCGTTCACTATTGAGACACTTCCAGTCATGCCAAGGTGAATGATAAGTTCCTTAAGTTTTATTTTTCCATCTAATTTCTTTTCTAGACCTACCAGCAGATATTTACCTCTCCGCTTGACAGTCTGCACGTGAAAGCCTGAAGCTAATTTTGCTTGTGAAAATTTTTTTGAAGGAAAAGAATGACCCTTAATTATCGTTTTTCCAGTAATTAAAGGCTCTAATTGACAGCGGATTGATTCAACTTCGGGTAGTTCCGGCATCGATACACGATACCTGTTTAAGTTATTTACAACTTTTGTGTCGCGAACTGGTCTAGGTTTTCTATGTGGTCTCAATAGCGATAGTGAATCAAAAAGGTGGAGTCGGTAAAACCAGCGTGGCTTTAGGACTAGCTTCTTCTGCTGCTAAAAAAGATTTAGAAACTTTGATCGTGGATTTGGATCCGCAGGGAAATGCAACTACAGGATTGGGGATATTCGAACCTTCTAAAGGGGTGGTAAATGTACTAGACGATGAGTTTTTCGGAGGGATCAACAAGGTTGCAGAAAGATCAAACTGGCCATCCGATTGTGGTCAAATTCCCTATGTAGCTGCCTCCACTCCGGATCTTTCGGTTTGTGAACCACGACTTGCCACGGATCCTCTTGGGGCACAGAATCGATTGTCACTTTCTCTTGAAAATTCAAATTGGCCTCTCGTTATTGTTGACTGCCCACCTTCTCTTGGGTTACTTACAGTGAATGCTCTTTTTGCAGTCGACATGACCCTTGTGGTTACAGAGCCTGGAGCGTGGTCTGTTGATGGTGTAGCGAGAATGATTCAAACAATAGAAAAGATTCAAACGCGTCGAATCGATTCCAAACCAAGCATTGCTGGAATTGCTGTAAATAGACTTGGAAGAACGCGAGATGATAGTTACTGGAATGCAAAACTTGAAGAAGTTTATTCCGAATTTCAATTACCCAAGATTCATCTACGCACAGCCGTAGCCGAAGCTTCAGCTCAGTCTTTACCTATACATGGTTTAGTTAATCGATCAGGTGCAGTGGAAGCAGCAGCAGAGTTTGACCATCTTTTGACGCTCCTACTAGAAAATGACTATTCTGAAAATAATTCTAACGAGGAGGATTCTGATGGCTGCTTATGACCCTGAAGCTGTACGTTCGCGTCCGACAGCACCAAAAGAGAGTCCTGTGGATGCTTTGCTAGATGGTGAGAGTAAAACAAATAACAATACGTTTGATGCCGTTGAAGAGCTTTCTGAAGATATTGATAAAAGTTTAGATTCTGAAGACGAGCAAGAAAAGGAATCTTCACCCAATAGCGAGGATTTTCGACCGTTTGAAGTGCCACCAGTTGAGAGTATTGATGAGAGTGCAGATAGAGCGAACCGGCTAGGAGCACTAATTGCTACCGTGATTTTATTTTGTTTGGCTATTTTTTGGAAGAAACGAAAAAAAGCCAACCTTTAAAGCCCTAGTGCTGATCTAGCTGGAGCGTCAGATCTTAGCTTTCCTGAAGAGGCTCTTTTTTTAATAAATTCAGTTCCAGCAGGGCATTTAGCAATAAAAGAGCACCAGCCGCAAAGAGGAGTAGTTATTGGTTCAAATTCGTCATTGTTCAAGTTGCTTTTGAGTTTGCTCCAGGCATCAGATAAGTCTTTAACTACTTTGCCAACTAGATCTGCAGAGACTTCAGTTTCCATAGTTTTTTTTCCAAGGTATAGGAGTCGAGCTCTAGCCGGCTGCTCGCCAGTTTTACTAGCTACTGCTGCGGCATATAGGAGAACTTGATTAAAATTGTCGTCGCCATACCTCGGAAGTTTTCCAGTTTTGTAGTCAACTACTACTAGACCGTCTTCATCTCTGTCGAGTCGATCAATGATTCCGAAAAAGGGAACTCCTGAAAGTGAGGTTGATACTCTCTGCTCAGTCGCTTCAACTGAGATCATTGATGGATCTTCTAAGTCCCACAAACCTTTGATCGCATTCCATGACTTCCAACGGAACTCTCGTTGTTCATTTGAATTTAGTTTAAGATTTTTGAAGTCTTTTCTTTCAGCGACTTTTGGCCAAATGCTCCCTGCTATTTCTTTGGCTTTCGTCTCTGTTCGTAGTGCGGGTTCTTCTTTGCAAAGTTGTTCAAGAACGTCATGTGCAAATTGGCCCACAAGAGCCGCTTCTCCAGTGGGGTCTGGCAATTTGTCTATATATTTGTGTTTCCAACGCCGTGGGCACTGCTTGAAGGTTGAAGCAGATGAGTGTGAAAATGACCGTGGAAGTTCAGACATCAGATGTCTAGAACCGATTGATCTAGAAGGTTGCTGTTGGCAATCAAATAATCACGACGTTTGGCTACATCGGAACCCATTAGAGTATCGAATGCTTTTGCTGCTTTTTTAGCAGCAGCTACGTCGCTCATTTTCATTTGACGCAGTATTCGTGTTTTAGGATCCAGAGCGCATTCAGCTAATTCATCCACGTTCATTTCTCCCAACCCTTTAAATCTATTCCATGTAATATTTTCGGCTTTTCGGCCGCCTTTTGTTAATTTAGCTGTGACTGCGTCTCGTTCACTTTCTGAGAAAGCTCTGTGGATCGTATCCCCGATCCTGGTCGAAAACAGTGGGGGTTGAGCAGCGAAGACACGACCTTCTTCGAGCATTGGTCGCATGTATTTATGCATAAGTGTTAATAGGAGGCATCGTATGTGACTTCCATCGACGTCAGCGTCACAAAGAATAATGATTCTCCCGTAACGTGCAGCTTCTATTTCAAATTCTTCACCAGACCCTGCACCTACTGCGGTAAAGAGGGCCTGAGCCTCAGTATTATCTAGAACCTGTTTCATAGACGATTTTTCTGCATTAACAACTTTTCCTCTTAGCGGTAAAATTGCCATGTTCTCCGAGTTTCTTCCAGCTTTTGCAGGTCCGGCAGCAGAGTCACCCTCGACAATAATCAGTTCAGAGTCAGGGCCATGAACTCGGCAGTCAGCTAATTTTTCTGGCATTCCAGTTGAACCCATGCTCGCGGCTCGACGCTTTGTTTCAAGCAGTTGTTTAGAGCTAACTCTATTTATTATTGCGTTAGACATTTTGTCTCTGAGTAGATTTACGTGGCGTTTAGGACCAGAGCCGTTGAACCAATCAGTTAATCCTTGTTTAACAATGTCATAGACTATTTTTTCAATTGCTGGTGTTCCGAGTTCTTGTTTGGTTTGGCCCCGGAATTGAGGCTCGGGAAAGATTACTTTTATGGTGGCCACTAGTCCTTCTTGAACATCTTCTTTAGTAGCTCGGTTTTTGTTTTCTTTTGCCAGTTTTGCCAGTTTGCGAGTGTCTTTTAGGAGGATGTCATTTATAGCTCGTGTTAGGGCTCTGTCGAAGCCTGCTATATGTGTTCCTCCTTGTGAGGTAGGAATTGTGTTTACGAAAGATTGAATTGTGTTATCGAATCCACTTACCCATCTGATTGCTATTTCCACTTTGCAATCTCTGTCTACCTCTTGCATTTTTCCATCAACTGGAACTTTTTCTACAAAAGACTCAAATCCTGAAAGTGTTATTACTTCAGTTACATTTTCACCCACCGAAAGATGGTTAACTAGATCCGCAAGCCCTCCCCGCGACACGAAATTAAAAGGTTTCGAGCTATTGCCGCTTCTTTTATCAATCGCAGTGGCTTTTAAGCCCGGAACCAGAAAGCAGGAGCGTGTCAAGCGGTCACATATTTCATCAAAGTCTATTTGAGCCTCTTTGTCGAAAATATCTTGATCTGGCCAAAAGCGTATACGTGTCCCGGATTTTGTTGGACCTATTTTTTTTATTTTCTTGACCTGATGGCCTTGCTTGAAAGATGAACCGCTGAAGGTCCCTGGAACCCTCGCTTTGAAACCTAGTTCGTGGGTATTGCCTTCTCGATCAACTTGAGCAATTAGTTTTGAAGATAAAGCATTTACTACTGAAGCACCCACCCCATGCAATCCTCCAGATGCCCCATATGCTCCTCCTCCAAATTTTCCACCCGCATGCAGTTCAGTTAGAACCACTTCTAGAGCTGAAACTTTTTTACCCGAATGGATGTCGACAGGTATCCCTCGTCCGTTGTCAGATATTTCAACAGACCCATCGCGGTTAATAACTACGTCTAAACGAGTTGCAAAGCCGGCAGCGGCTTCGTCAACAGCATTATCTACTAATTCCCAGACCAGATGCATGAGTCCCTGGCTTCCCGTTCCTCCTATGTACATGCCGGGTCTTTTTCTGACAGCTTCGAGTCCTTCTAAAGTTTGTATATCATCAGCGTCGTAACCGTTTAGGTCATTTTTTTTAGCTTTTGATGGTTTTTTAGTTGCGGCAGTTTTTGTTTTTGGCTTTGATGCAGTCATATCATTTTCACCATCTACTTGTTCCAAGAGCAAGAATCTGCCTCTCGGTCATTGTGCCGACTAGGTCTCTTTTGCTTGATTCGATCAGAATTTGGACAGGATTTGGATCAGCTTTTTTTGAATCTTCATCTGTGGCCATTACGGCAAGAAGATTTGTTAGAGGCCCGATTTTAGCGACCGTTACCTTTGAATCTTCAGAAACTTTTGTTATCCGTACACCCACTCCGTTGCGTCCTCTTGATTCAAATTCTGCAACTGGAGTTACTTTTGCAGTTTGGTTGCTGAATACTGTCGTCACGAAGTCATCCCCAAGGATTGCCCCTGCAGCTACTATCACTGATCCACCTTTTAATTTCATTCCAGCGATACCTGTAGCGCCTCGACCCTGGATACTCACAGTCGAAACTGGCATTCTCAGGAATTGCCCATCAGAAGCAGTTATTCCAATATCAATTTTGTCGGGTGAGCAAAATGCACTTACAACGCGGTCGCCTGCTTTGAGTTTTATCACTTGCTTTGCATTTTGAGTTTTTTGTACTTCTTCTGTCTTAAGACGTTTGACTACTCCAGCTTCGGTTACTAGTACAAGGTGTTCTTTCGAATTTGTCAAAATTGTTTCAATTGTTTCGCCTTTATTTGTACCAAAAAGCTGAGAAGCACTCCCGCCGCGTGTTCTTCCAGAGGCGTCTACTAGTTCAGCAGCAAGAACATGAAGGGCTCTTCCTTCAGAGGTGACGGCGGTAATAGTTGATGTGGTGCTCGTAAGTAGGGAGGCAAGAATTATGTCGTGTCTTCCTGGGTTGGCTTTCTTCGCACCATCCACACCCAACCTTCCTATTTGGCCAGAAGATGAGAGGGTCACTACGCAAGGTTCATCCTCTATGTCTTCAGCTACTTCTGTTGTTTCAAATACTGGTAGATCATCCGAACTGATTATTTCGGTGCGACGTTCTCTTCCGAATTGTTGAACGAGTTCATCTAACTCTTTGATGACGAGTGTTTTTTGTCTGGTGTCTGATTTAAGTAGAGTGTTGAAACCTGTTATAGATTTTTTCAATTCGGCTTGCTCTTCCTCCAACTTTCTTTTTTCTAATGCTGTGAGTCTCTTCAAAGGCATGTCAAGAATATGGTCAGTCTGTAACTGGGTTAATTTAAACTTCTTCATCAGAGAACTTCGTGCTTCAGCGGTATCTTCGGATTTTCTTATTATCGAGACCACTTCATCAATTGAGTCAAGTGCGATTAAGAGTCCTTTAACAATGTTCAGTCGAGCTTTTGCTTGAGCGAGTCGATATTTTGTTCTTCTAACTACTACTTGTAAACGATGTTTTATGTAGTAATCACATAAGTCGTATATGCCTACTGTGCACACAATAAAGTTTTAAAACAGAAACTGCACTATTTTGAATATTTGGTGGAGTTTCAATATTTTCTCTTACATTTTTCGTGTTGTTGTG
>MPLV02119281.1_pt1 | contig 80746 bp, 73 predicted proteins | sample 1617331 | NCBI WGS metagenome assembly MPLV02 (sample SAMN05944802, study PRJNA350692) | marine metagenome | biome: marine; feature: ODZ; material: water; isolation source: 100 m water sample filtered on 0.2 um supor filter | place: Pacific Ocean | collected 2012-04-08 | depth 100m m | reverse complement strand
TGTTTCACAGAGCTGAATGCATACGATGGATGACGAATCAAAAATGAATCTGACTTATAGAATCCAATCTCTGTAAAAGACTCAAGGCCATTATTGAGTTCATTGTTGATATACACAAATACATTGGTTCGTTGCATATCAGACCGGACATCCGTATTTCCCCAAAGGTTATACCTCTCAACCCCATTTCCGTCTTGAGCAATACATGTTCCATAACCGGTATCAAAAATTTGCCCACCTTGACTTGATCTATTGCTGCATCTGGGATCACCCAAAGGAAAGACTTCAAATTCACCATTGCTGTCTGTGAAATCATGATTGAGGGGGTTGCTGCTGCCATGCTCACTCGATGTAACCATGTCAAATTGACCGTAAAGGCTATTGGCACTGTTGTTTCTAAAAGATGAACTGTTAGCCCAAGGACTTCCGTCTTCTAAACATCTTCCGTCTGCAGAAACACCGTCAGGAAGGTCGCAAGTCGTCCACATTCTGTGATCAGAATTTCCCCATCTTGGGTCTTCTGATGAATTGATGCTGTCGCGATCATAGTGATCAACAAAAACACTTACGTTTCCTTTGTCATTGTTGAAGTTTTTCCCCCACTTGGCAGTGAAAGTCACATCTTCAGCATCAAAATGTTCAAACCAACCGAGCTTGGTTCTGAATTGAAAACCTTCATAGTCGGTTTGAATAACATTGTTAACAACACCGGATACCGCATCCGCGCCATAAATTGCAGAAGCACCATCTCTAAGTATCTCCAGTCGGTCAAGACCCCAGACAGGAACCAAGTTTGAGTTCGTCGAAACCGTTGGGACATAGTCACCGCCCAATAGTTCTGTTTGGTATCCCGGTGAATTGACCATTCTCCTTCCATTGAGAAGGGTCAGTGTATTACCAACACCCATATTCCTAAGGTTATATGCACCGACGTCACCACGAGATGAATTGACGCCACCAGAAGCATTCTCAGCTTCGTTAAAGAAGTTCAACCCATTCTCAACAACATTCTCAAGCAATTCATCGCCAGAATCGACACCAAGTGCGTCTATGTCTTGAAAATCAAGAACAGAAACTGGTAATGCGCCTGTAATTTTTGCCCCTTTGATTTGAGAACCTGTGACTGTAATCTCTTCGATTTCAGATGATGCAGAATCCTCTTGAGCAATGTTTGATATTGGATATATTATAAATGCTGACAGCGTCAGTAATCTTAATGCTTTCTCAAACATGTAAGTTCCCCCAATTAATAAAAAATAGTCTCTCGACTATAACACACTCTATTTCAGTCATTATTGAGGTAAGTTATTCATCTTTGTTGGCAGACTATAACTTTAAGTTATAATATAATATAGACAAAAACTATAATAAAGAATTATGAGAACGAGACACATAGAGGTTTTTAACAGTATATACAGAAATGGTTCCGTGACTGCAGCGGCAAAGTTACTGAATGTTTCTCAACCATCTGTCAGTAAAGTTTTAGCACATGCAGAGCAGCAACTGGGTTTTCATCTATTTGAAAGAATTAAGATGAAACTGGTTCCAACGCCTGAAGCAAAGATACTCTTTAAGCACACCAGTATGATGGATGAGGTATTGACTGATATCAATGAGGTTTCAGAGCGATTAATGGAATTTCCTGTCGACAGGGTGCGAGTTTCATGTACGCCATCGCTTGGAATTCACTATCTCCCAAATAAAATTGCAGACTTTAAGAAGCAAAACCCAAACATCAATTTTGAGATTTCTACTCTTCACTACTCATACCTGAGAAACAATATCAAAGATACGTCGCTTGACTTGGCCATTGCTCAAGATCAAAAAGAAGATGAAGAAATTGGAATCATCAATTTAAAGGAAGGCAATTTTGTGATACTTCAGCCGAAAGATTTAGACCATAAAAAACGTAGAAAGCTGCCATTTATCAAGTTGAGTCAAAACAGCCCCATTGGACGAAAGCTAGATAAATATATTGATAGAAAGAAAATCAATATTCAGTCAAGCATTACCTCTGACAACTATCAAATGGCAGCATCATTGGTGAATAATGGATTTGGATATACAATTTTAGATGAATACACCGCACAAGCTTGTCGGTCAGAGAATACTGAAATCAGGCCATTGGACTCGAACTTAAACTTCAGCATTACACTGATGTTTTTAAAAAATGCGCCTTTGTCAATTCCTGCCAAAAGCTTCATTGAATTTTTAACTGGGTTTAATGATGAGCTTTAGTTACTTGAGTGTTTTATCGAAATAGGCCGATGTGACCTCATGGGCAACCTCTTGAAGGAAAAGCTTATCTGGGGCATCAATTGATCCAAAGTAGTCATATTGCATACCAATTGGAGACATGTCATAGATGCTCGCAAATACAGTGCATGCAGCTAAATATGTGCCAAGTAAGCCTGGATGGGTCCCATCTTCATCATGCAATTTAATATTTGGCCTCTTTCGATAGGCCAGATCAAATGCGAGCCCAACAGGGATTACTAGAACAGCATTATCATTGCCCACCTTTGTATATGTTTCACTAATGATCTTTATCTGATTCTGCTTATATCGATTGTGTGGCTCAACATAAGCATGCGTCATATACAATGCAGCTTCAGAATTATTTTCTTTCACTGCATCAATGTGTTTTCTAGCGAAATGAGCGAATTCTTTTCTATTTTTTTTGGTTAGCGGTTCAGTGCTTCCGCCCTGTAGAATAATGAGATCAAATTTTTCTATTTTACTTATGGCTTGGGGTGAAATCAGTCTTGAAACATCATGATGTTTTAATCTTGAGCCTCCAATGGTGGATGATTTCACAGATGCGCTTCCGTCAAAACCTTCAATGCGCTCTTCAACCATTCTTTTAAAGTGATTATGCAGACCATTGTTGTAATAAAGATAGCTATTACCAACGAATAAAACGGTATTTGGTTGATCAATGTATTGAATATCAGGTTCCAATTCTCCCGATACAGAACTCATGGAGAAAAGCAGAAGAACCCACAACAATTGGAAATATTTCATTTTCTAATTCTCACAACATGTGTCGCTCTAGTCAAAGGATGATTTTTAAATTATATGATTCTGATTTTCTAAATTAAATTAATTCGAGCTCATGAAAAGATTAAGAAAAATTACTGGAAAGTGTAAGATAGGGCAATGTTAAAAATGCTCAGAATTCTTGTAATATCTTTTGTCATCCTTCTTCCAAATGCGATTTTGTATGCTGAGGAAATTAATAAACCAGGGGTTGCGAGTGCCCATCCTCTCGCCACTAAAATAGGCCATGAAATCCTTGCAGAAGGAGGCAATGCATTCGATGCTGCTGTCGCAATTAGTGCCGCACTATCTGTTGTTGAGCCTTATAGTTCTGGTCTAGGCGGAGGTGGATTTTTCCTTTTACATGATAGTGCTACAAAAAATAACGTTTTTATTGATGCAAGAGAAAAAGCGCCATTAGATGCTGACAGAGACATGTATTTGGATACCGATGGCAATGTGATGGGAAGTGCCTCTCTTGACGGCCCCTTGGCCTCAGGCATACCGGGTCTTCCAGCAGCTCTTTATCATGTTTCTAAAAATTATGGAACCATGCCTTTGTATAGGTTGCTCGAACCTGCAATACGTTTGGCACGAGATGGTTTTCCTGTTTATGAACGTCTTATTACAGCACTGCTTGTTGCAGATAAATCCAGAACCCTCTCTCCAAAGTTCAAAGAAATATTTATGCCTAATGGAAAGCCTCTAGTCGTTGGTCAAATCATTCGCCAACCAGAGCTTGCCAAAACCTTAGGGGTTTTAGCTTCTTCTGGACACATGGGTTTTTACGACAGTTTCTTTACGCAAAATATGGTGGAGGAATCCAAGCGAGATGGTTCAATTTGGCAGTTGGATGATTTTAAGTCTTATTCAGTGATAGAAAGAGCACCCATTAACATAAGTTTTTTAGGGGCAAAATTAACAATGGCTCCTCCGCCATCTTCCGGAGGAACCACAATAGCAACCATACTCAATATAGTAAGTCAGTTTGATTTTATGGAGATGGATTCCGCCAAAAGAGCACACCTTATTGCCGAATCAATGAGGAGGGCATACAGGGACAGGGCTTTTAATTTAGGCGATCCAGATTTTGTAGATGTTCCTATCGAGAAGCTTACAAGCATTGAACATGCAAGAGAGTTGGCTCAATCAATCAATCTTGATAAGGCAACACCTATTCATGAGGACGATGACATCGATGGTAAGTTTGCATTGAATGAGGGGGCTCATACCAGCCATTTTTCTGTGTTGGATAAAAATGGGAATAGAGCTGCGGTCACGCAAACCATTAATACTTGGTTTGGGTCTGGATATATGTTGCCGAGTTCCGGATTGATTCTAAATAATGAGATGGATGACTTCTCAGCAAAACCTTTTACACCAAACAGATATGGACTGGTTCATGGCGAGCAAAACTCCATAGAGCCAAAAAAGAGAATGTTATCAAGCATGACGCCAACATTTATTGAGTCTGATAGAGGGGTTGCTATCTTAGGGACACCCGGCGGTTCAAGAATTATTACTATGGTACTGCTGTCAATTATTGACTACTTTACTGGTGGCGATGCTCAGAGCATGACTGCTGCAAAAAGATTTCATCATCAATTTCTGCCCGATGTCATTCGACATGAAAAAGATGCTTTTACAAACGAGGTCAAGGAAGATTTGCAAATGAAAGGCCATAAGCTTCAAGAAATCTCAGACTATGGAAATATGCAAGTTGTAACCTTTGATAAGAAAACCGGTGAGACAGAATCTTCCTCAGACCCGAGGGGCCTGATTGAAGGTTATGAGATTGACTTTTACTAGTTAATTATATCTTTAACAAGCTCAATGAGCGCTAGGTGTAAAAGTTTAAAACTGATTTTTATGTAATTCCCAGTAGAGTGAAGGGCGAAACTCTCCATTTGGCAACTTACTCTTAATTTCCCCCTTAAAAATAAAACCAGCTTTTTTTAAGAGTTTTACTGTGCGGACATTTCCAATTGCACATGTCTCACATATTAAGTCCACTCCAATCTTTTCAAATAGCCACTGAAAAACAATGCTTGCTCCTAAACTTCCTTTTCCAGAACCCTGATTACTCCTTCGAATTGCTCCGCTCATTTCGCTAGCTGCCCATTGCGGCCAAAACTGAATATCATAATAAGCAGTTATCTCTTTATTAGCATCTTCACTGATCATTAATATTCCTTCGCCTTTTTGGGTTTCTTTTAGGTGTTGATGTATAAAATTTGAAACTGTACTGAGATTTATTTGCTCTGGGAGCATATAGATTGGTGACGAAATTTCTGGATCTTTGAGAAAAGCAGTTAACTTTGATGCATCATTTTCTTCTGCTTGCCTTGAAAATCCAGTAATATTTTTTAAACTCTTGATAGCTCTTCGGATCTTCTGTATTTTTTTGTCACTGATTATGTTTCTTGTAAGAGGTATTTGTTTTTTCATAACAATTATCTTATTAAATGGTCCTTAATTACCTTATCACATCTTCATTTGAACGATAATATGAGCAAATTACGTGATGTTTGACGTTATATAGATCGATCGTTTACTTGAAGTTCTGGCGGAGAGGGAGGGATTCGAACCCTCGATACGCTATTAACGTATACTCCCTTAGCAGGGGAGCGCTTTAAGCCGCTCAGCCACCTCTCCATATCTTGAATTATAGATTATATATAACGAATCTATAAGTTCTAAGATAATCTCAAGATTAATGAGGCATATTTACTCTATGAGGTATATATTCATCACACATAGCTAAATACAAAGTGTTACAGATTTGGATGAAAAGAAGTTATATTATCTTGCCATGAATGAATATAACCACATTGATGTCAGGCCTTTTGGAGCCAATGCAGGAGCTGAAGTCAGAGGTATTGACATTACCAGCCCTTTAGAAAAAGAGGTTGTCAGAGAGATCAAGACAGCATGGCAAGCACACCTTGTTTTATTGTTTCGGGATCAAAATCTAGAACCACAACAGCATATGACGTTTGCTCAGTATTTTGGAGAACCACAAAAAGCAGGCTTTGTGCCAACCCTGAAAGAGTTTCCTTTTATTCGGCACCAAGAATTCAACAAAAACCCAGGAGAAAAAATATCAAAAATTGGGGGAGTAAACCTACTTTGGCATCATGATGATTCGTTTTGGAAGGTGCCATCAAAAGGCTCAATATTGCATGGAATTGATGTGCCAGATGTTGGCGGCGATACATTATTTGTTAGCATGATTGCTGCTTATGATGCGCTTTCCTCAGAGATGAAATCCATGGTCGATAATTTAACTTGTTATCACGATTTAACTTTTTTTATTCAAGATACGATTATTGAAGAAATGGGCATGCAAGCCCTGGAGAGAATCAAAAAAGAAAACCCACCTGTGGAGCACCCTCTCGTGGTCGTGCAACCAAAAACGGGCAAAAAAGCACTGTATGTCGATGAAATGCATGTTTCAAAAATCAAAGGGATGCATCCAGAGGAGAGTAAATGTTTATTAGAGTTTCTTTCTCAGCATACTTCAAAACCAGAATTCCAATGCCGCATTCGATGGAGCAATAACACAGTAATCATGTGGGATAATTTGTGTGTGAAACACAGAGGGGTACATGATTTCGGTACTGCTCATAGAGAAATGCAAAGGATTGCCTTGGTTGGAGAGCATAGCCCTAAAGCTCCTTGATGATTAATCCAACTGAACCAGCTCTGAAAATTGGTCCCATATCTTTTTCCCCATGGATAAGATTAAATAACGTACTAACGCTTGTTTACGCGAGTTTTATCTGGTTGACAGTCGTCTCTTTTATCAATTTTCTTCAGCCTTATTTCCTGGAAGCAACACTGGATGTTCCCGAAGACATCCAAGGAAGAATCAGCGGGAATTTAACCGTTCTTCAAGAGATTATTTTAATCATTGTAGGCGGGATTGCGGGAGCATATTCTGACAAAGTTGGGCGCCGCATTATTTTTTCTTTTGGTTTTGTATTCATAGGCATTGGTTTTTTCATCTACCCTTTGGCTGTATCGGTCACTCAGCTATTTTTATTCAGAGCTGTTTTTGCTGTAGGAGTTGGCTTGGGGGCTGTAATGTTTTCAGCCTGTGTTCAGGATTATCCCAAAGAAAGATCAAGAGGGCGATGGATTGCAATCATTGGAGTATTTACTGGCCTGGGCGCAATGTTTATGGCTTTGGTATTATCCAGAATGCCTGCCTGGCTTATCACTTTGGGTTTTAATGAGGCTGAGGCGGGAATGTATGCCTGTTGGTTTGCTTCTCTACTGAGTTTTCTCACAGCCTTGGTCCTTGCATTTGGAATCAGCAATCCTCCTAGGGAAAAAAAAGAAAAGGAAAATCATATTTTATCTGATCTTTTTGTCGGGCTGAAGCAAGCGAAAAATCCAAGACTTGCATTGGCCTATTTTACCGCCTTTATCGGCAGAGGTGATTTAGTGGTTATTGCTGTGTTTTTCTCTCTCTGGTTTGTTCGTGATGGTGCAGATCTTGGCGTCCGCCCCGAAGTAAGTATTGCCAGAGCAGGAATGCTTTTTGGCATCGTGCAATTATCTGCATTGCTCTGGGGCCTAGTAATGGGAACCATTGTTGATAAAGTGAACAGAGTTCATGCCGTCTGCATAGCATATTTCATAGCAACACTGGCTTATCTATTAATGGGTCTTTATGGCACAGGTGATCCAAATCAAGCTCTTTCCTCAAAAATGATTCTTTTTGCCATTTTCCTTGGAATGGGAGAGATCAGCGTAATTAATGCAGGGGGTGCAATTCTAGGTCAAGAGGCGCCACCAAATATTCGTGGATCAATCATGGGAGTTTTCGCTGCTCTCGGTGCAGCAGGAATTATTTTTGCTTCATCCATAGGGGGCATGCTGTTTGATAATTGGCTACGGTCAGGGCCATTTATTATGATGGGTGTTTTAAATGGACTGCTATTAATTTTCGCCCTGACTTTAGTTTATTTAAAGTTAACAAAACCCAAAGACCACCAGCAGTTATTTTAACAATTAGATTGCGGCACTTGATTCATTAGTTAGAAGCAATAGAAATACTCAACTTTGAAATAATAATCAAACTCTAAAGTATATTTCTGATACACATCATTAACCCCATGATCATCATCATTAACCCCATGATGACAATCATATACAGCCATTAGTTCAGAGTATAAATTTATACATGAAGTATGGAGATTATCATGCAGTATACAAAACTCTCAGTTGTTGGCCTTTTAATAGTAGCTCAATTTCTTACTGGCCCAATTCATGCTCAAGGCGATGCAAACACTCTAAAGGAGAATACTTGGATTGTCAGAACTGGTTATACCAATATCAATCCTCAGTCTAACAATGGGGATATAGTCAATGTAGGCGGACAATCTAACTTTACGACTACGTTTGTTTACTTTCTGAATAATAATATTGGAATAGAGGTATTGGCGGGTTTTCCATTCAGACATAATATTTATGATAAAGCACTTGGAACAGGATTGAAGATCGGTTCTGCTAGCCACCTTCCGCCAACTGTAACATTGCAATACTATTTTGATAGCAGTAGTAAGTTGCAGCCTTATTTTGGGCTTGGTTTGAACCATACGCTCTTCTTTAAAGAAAAGGCTTCCGGACCTTTGAGTGGTGCGGATATAAGATTGGGCTCATCCACTGATTTGTCTTTGCAAGTTGGTTTTGATTATGAGTTATCAAATAATCGATTTCTTAATCTAGATATCAGAAAAATTCAGATAAATTCTAAAGCGACCGTCACGAACATTGGTAACACAGATCTTCAGGATGTCTTGCCCGATGAATTAGTTTTTGATGTTCCAATAGACCCTCTAGTTATTGGAATTAGTCTTGCTTGGAAATTCTGAACCACCTTGAGCTTATCTTTCTTCTCATAGACTAAAGTTCTTATTATGTGGTTAATGCAGTGTAGATGTAGTACAAAGTGTAGACCGGAAATCAATAAGAGAAGAGATTATGAAAAGTTTAGTTATTGCCACTTTCCCAGCTCAATTAGGAAAGCTTGAAGAGTTAAAACAATTATTCAGAGATGCTCTAGCTGATACCAGAGCATTTGATGGCTGCATATCCATTGATGTGCATGTTGAGCAAGATACTGAAACAGTCCATTTAATCGAATACTGGGAATCGCTGGATCATTATGAAGTATATCTCCAATGGAGAATGGAGAACGGTCTGGCCGAACTTCTAAACCCAATTCTTGAAGGCGGTGTAGAAGGCCTTAAGATCTATCGATGCGGTGTAAAGGAAGAGATCTGATACACAGCTCTTGAAAATGAAAAAAAGACATCTTAGTGTCATTTTACTCCTGTTTCTATCGGATCTTTCGTATTCAGATTCCGCTGAAAAATTAACCATATTTGATGCAAGTGAGATTGTAACGCTTGATGAGGAAGTTAAGTCGGCAGATGCCGTTTTAGTCAAGAGTGATCGAATTATAGCACTTGGGTCATTAGATGATTTGACGGAGCAATATCCAAAAGCAAGCATCAATCATCAATTTCAAAATGATGTAATGGTCCCCGGGTTTATTGAGCATCATATTCACCCATTTTTGTCAGCAATTACAATGAATGCTGAAATCATTGCGATAGAGGAATGGGATCTACCAAACAATCAATCTAGAGCCTACCGAGATCGTGATTCGTATATGCAGAAATTGTCAGAAATTGAAAGAAACATGAGAGTTGATGTGCCTCTTATAACTTGGGGATTTCATCATTATTTTCACGGAGAATTAACGAGAGATGATTTGGATCGTATTTCAAATGAAAGGCCTATATTAGTGATGCACAGGTCTTATCACGAGTTCATTTTAAATACACCCGCATTGGAATATTTTGAGATCAGTCGAGAATTTGTTGAATCATTGGATGAAGAGGCAAGGGCTTATGCCGATTATGATCGAGGCCACTTTTTTGAACAAGGAATGGTTTCAGTCTTTCCAAAACTACTTAAATACTTGGGTAAGCCAGAATACTTATTATCTGGTTTGCAGTTGACAGAAGATTATTTGCACCAAAATGGTGTCACGATGATTGCAAATCCTGGTGCATGGTTAATTGAATCCTTACAAAAAGCTAAAAACTTTGTTTTAGGCGATGAGGACACTCCATTTCGATCATTCTTTTTCCCCAGCGCTTTGATTCTTTCTGAGCAATACGAGGAATCAGAGTTGATTGAACAAGCAGAGGCTTTGCTTGAGTGGGGAGAGGGTAAAGTCGAGTATCTTCCAAATAGAATCAAGTTATTTTCTGATGGGGCAATGTACTCACAAAATATGGTTTTGAAAGATGGTTATCTCGATGGCCATCATGGCGCATGGCTCATGCAAGAAGATCTTTATCGTTCGGTATTTAAATTGTTCTGGGATGCTGGGTTTCAAATTCATATCCATCAAAATGGCGATGAAGCTTTGGATTTAATACTGGATGTCTTAGAAGAGAATCTGAAGAGAAACCCAAGGAAAGATCACCGTACAACCATTGTTCATTTTGGGATCTCTGGAGCCAATCAAATTGAACGCATCAAATCTTTGGACGCCATTATTAGCGCAAACCCTTACTATGTGACCGCTCTTTCGGATCTATACAGCAGGGAAGGCATAGGCCCAGAAAGAGCATTGGAGATGGTTCGATTGGGCGATGTTAATCGTGCAGGGATCAGATTTGGGCTGCACTCTGATATGCCAATGGCCCCAGGCGCACCATTGCATCTGATGCACTCCGCGGTGAATCGCATCAACTTTGCAAATAATGTTGCTGGACCCAAACAAAGGGTGCCGGCTTTGTCTGCTTTGGAGGCAGTCACAATTGATGCGGCATACATCATGGGTCTAGAAAAAGACTATGGCAGCATCAGCATTGGCAAGTTCGCCAATTTCACCATTCTTTCAGACAATCCATTGACTATAGATCCAAAGCTGATAAAAGATATTGAGATAAAATCAACCGTTGTAGAAGGAAAGCATTATCCAATCACTGGGAATTAAATTTATTAGTTATGTTCCACAAAAAGTTTGTGTTACCCGCTCCTCTTCCTCGGGAGGCAAAGACAGTAAATCCATATTTTTCTGATCAAGGTATGGCTTTGAGGTCGCTTCTAGAAGCTGGTAAAAAAAAGTATCGTCTTCATTATTCTCAATGTCTTTGATTGCTTTTTCTATTAAGTGATTTCTCGGTATGTAAATGGGATTGATCAATCGAAGTTTCTCTGCCAAATTATTTTGATCTTTAGTTTTCTGATTGTTGATTATTCTTTCCCAGTCTTTTAGCCATTCCTTTGCGCGTCCAGCCTGCTTAAAGTTGCTTAAAAAGCCTTCATATTTTTTTTCTGATGCTGCAATTAAGGATCTGAAGGTCAAGGTAAAATCTGAGCCATCTTCATGCATGTTTTTGAGCAAATCTTGAAGCAATGTCTCGCTTTCATCGCTGTGCTCAAGACCAATTTTTCTAACCATCTCTTCATTAATCAATAGATCGATGTCTTTAGCTGTTTCTTCAAGTGAGGCCTGAATCTTTTCTTCCCTTTCTTCTTGCTCCCCTTGAATAATCGGCATTAGGCATCCTGCCAGGCAAGAAAGGTTCCAGAGTGCAATCTTGGGTTGATTATTGAACCGATATCTTCCCTGTCTATCGATAGAGCTGAAAACTGCATTGGGATCATACTCATCCATGAATGCACACGGACCATAATCTATGGTTTCTCCTGAGATAGAACAATTATCGGTATTCATCACGCCATGTATAAAACCAACCCCCATCCATTTGGATATCAATATTGATTGTTTTTTTGCAATGCGATTAAAGAGTGATAAGTATTTGTCTTCTTCTTCGCTGATTTCTGGATAAAGCCTATCGATTGTAAAATCAGAGAGCACTCTGAGGTTCTGAAAATCTTGCCTTGCACGAAAGAATTCAAAGGTCCCGACACGAACAAGGCTATTTGAAACCCGTGTAAGAATGCCTCCTTTCAGAGCCGTTTCCCTGAAAACATGCTCTCCAGTAGAAACCGCCGCCAAAGCTCTCGTTGTTGGGATATTCATGGCATGCATCGCTTCGCTGATGATGTATTCTCTGATGACTGGTCCAATTGCAGATCTTCCATCCCCTTGTCTTGAAAAGGCTGTCACTCCTGAGCCTTTAAGTTGGATGTCTTTGAGCTTTCCTTCATTATCATAAAGTTCACCGATTAACATTGCTCTCCCATCACCCAGTTGAGGAACAAAGTTGCCAAATTGATGGCCAGCATAAGCCATGGCTATTGCTGAAGATTTTTCGGGAACTTCATTTCCTGAAAAATATTGAAGCAGTTGAATTTCGTCAGTGGTATCGATGGATAAGTCATTTGCGAGTTCATGATTCAAGCAAATGAGTTTTGGTTTGATCACAGGCATTGGATCGATCGATCTATGAAAATCCTTTGGCAAATCAGAGTAAGTTTTTTTGAGATTCTGCATGCTTTTAATTTCAATAATTGTTTTGGATCCAGAAGTATTTCCAATGAATAGAGTGTATTAATTTATACTAAATGCAAAGATAAGCACACTTCGAAATGATTGAGAATTTTAAAAAAATAATCTTCAATATACCCATTGAGGACAGATCTTCACTATTAAGAGCCTTCTTCTTCTTTTATTTTGTTTTATGTTCTTGGTACTCAATCCGCCCAGTTAGGAATGAAATGGCTGTCCAAGCAGGCTTGGAAAACCTTCCAGGCCTCTTATCCATTGTTTTATTAGTTATGTTAATTGCTAATCCTATTTATTCTTGGCTCGTCTCACGCATCAACCGGAACAAAGTTGTCCTATATTTCTATTTATTTTTCATATTGAACCTTTTAGGCTTCTTTTTCTCATGGGTTTTGCTCGATGAATCATGGAAGCCTTTGGTCGCAAAAAGTTTTTATATATGGTGCAACGTTTTCTCTTTTTTTGTGGTTTCAATATTTTGGGTATCAATGATCAACTATTTCAGCGGATCCCAGGCAAAGCTTTACTTTGGGATCATTAGTGCAGGCGGTTCCATTGGTGCATTTTCCGGTTCGTCTATAGCACGTATTTTCTCTACTCAAGTTTGTGGATCAGTATCGCTTTCTGAGTGGGGACCGTTTTCTCTGATATTGATTTCTGTTTTTTCTTTGTCGATAGCTTGTTTGTTGAGCTTGTCATTTAAATCTGAGACAAATAGTGAAGATGAAAAGATGCTCAATGAGAATCTTACAGATTCTGCAGTCGAACCCATCAAAGACATTGCTCGATCACCTGTTCTCAAAAATCTAAGCCTATATATGATTCTATGGACTGGTTTGATGACATTTGGATGGATGATTGCGTTGGAAATAGTTCAAGAATGGTCAACGGACCCATGTGAAAGAACTGCGTTCTTCGCTAGGATTGAACAGATCGTTACTCCTTTAACACTCATTTGTCAGTTCTTGGTGACCTCGTTTGTCTTAAGATCCATTGGCATTCGCAAAGTTTTAATTATTTATGGATTCATTTTGTTCGCTGCAATCTATTTCTATGAGATTTATCCAGAAATCATGACCGTTATGATTATAGTTTCGATCTTGCGGACATTTGAATATGGCTTGTCAAAACCAGCAAGAGAAACTCTATTCACTAAACTTAAAAAAGAGCAACGTTATAAATCGACTGTTTTCATGGATACTTTTTTTGCCAGAGGTGGAGAGGTTGCTGGCAGCTGGTTTGCGGCCAAAGGTGCTTTATTAATTGGGCTATCATCAATGGGAGCAACATTATTTATGATCCCTTTTGCTGCCTTACTGTCCTGGTCTGGATACAAGTCTTCTAAATTATTGGATGAGTAATTGACAAAAAAAAACAGAGCCGTAGCTCTGTTTCTTAAGTCGAGTCCCTGGGGTGTCTGAAGCGAGATTCTTTCTTCAGCTCCTCGCCCGGTATCTCTTTCCGAACTTGGTGGGAATCGGTTCTTTTTTGCTGCTAGCTCATCTTCCCCGTTTCGCTTTCACCCTTTAGGTCTCTTTCTCTTTTTGACTCTCCCTTCTGCGTCTTAAGTTACTTCCGAGTCGGTCTCAAGAGATGAGTTCATATTACGAGTTACTTATTTTTTTTCAAATAGAATTGCGTGAAAAATAAAAGTTTTTTTCTCTAAATTATTTTATGTCCTATAAAGAATAAAAAATAATATTAAGAGTGTTTTCTAACTTACTGATATTCTTTAATTTCTAAAAAATATACTACAAAAAATATGTCCTATAAGTTTTTTCTTAAGAAAATAAAAAAAAATAAATAAATAAATAATTTTGCGCAAAAGTACCGAATAGAGGTTTATTATTAGTTAGGAAAATCCTTAAATAATTTGAATATCTTCTAATAAAATTGACTGTTTTTAATACCAATTGAATGAAAAATAATAAAAAAATAGACATAAATGCGGATTTGGGAGAATACGCCTCTCAAGAAGCAATGAACAATGAGACTTCATTGATTCAACACATCACGTCTGCCAGCATAGCCTGTGGTGGACATGCTGGGGATCAAGTATCCATGAAAAATATGATTGATCATTGCATTAAGCATCAGGTGTTATTTGGGCCTCATCCTTCTTATCCCGACAAAAATGGTTTCGGCAGAGTAAAGCTTAGGATGGATGACGAATCACTGATGCAGTCAATCAAAGATCAGATAACCGCGTTCATGAATATAGCCATGGAATGCGACACAAAACCAACACACATTAAATTTCATGGTCAACTTTATAACGATTGTTTCACTGACAGCAATCTGAGTGAGCTTTGCTTGGCTGTGATTAATGCAGTTTGTCCTGATATGGCGCTTATGTGTCAACCCTATTCTGAAATCAGTGATATTGCTCAACAATCGGGTCTCAATGTCATACATGAGGCATTCATTGATCGAAAGTATCAATCCGATGGAGCTTTGGTGGAAAGAATTTATGAAGATGCCGTTATTTCATCGATAGAGGATCAGGCCAGACAAGCGGTTTCAATTGCATGTAAAGACAAAGTGATGACCCAGAACTCTAAACATATTCAGATACAAGCAGACACTCTATGCATTCATGGCGATCATCGAGAGTCGATTTTAACGGCAGTGGCTGTTAAAAAGACGCTCGAAGAGAATGGCTGCCAAATCGTGGGTTATGAATTTTAACCTCCATACAAAGATCTCGGTCATAACCGAAGACATGCTCGAGCTGGAGTTCAATCTTGATGATTCCAATATGAATCAATCAAAATTGCATTGGTATCTCGCCGAGCATTTATTGAAAAACCAGAATGATATAGAAGTGATTGCATCGGAAGAGATGATTTCAGTGAGATCCAAAGTTATTCCAATGGATATCCATAAGATTGAAATGACCATCTCGTCTTTTGAGCCCAGCTCAATCGATCAATTCGATCATAGGTTGGAAATTCCGATCTGCTATGAGGAGTCTTTTGCAAATGATCTTGAAGAGGTATCCATGCAACTGAATCTTTCAATTGAAGAGGTCATTGCCATTCACTCATCTGTTATTTATGAGGTCAAGGCCATAGGCTTTACGCCAGGATTCGCATATTTGGGAGATATTGATAAAAAGATACGCGTCCCCAGGCTGAGCAAGCCTAGACTCGAGACGCCGGTCGGTTCTGTTGCCATCGCCAATGATCGGACTGGCATATATTGCTTAGGTGGTCCAGGAGGATGGCCAATAATAGGTGCCACTCCAATGAATTTATTTAATCCTGATGACAGTCATTCCATGAGACTGATTCCTGGCACGAAGGCGGCATTTAAACAAATATCAATGGAAGAATTCAAAACCATGGAGAAGAAATAATCAGATGACGATCCAGGTTTTAGAAACAGGATTACAAACCACCGTTCAGGATCTTGGAAGAATGGGAAGTAGACACATCGGTATTCCTCAGTCAGGCTCATTTGATTATTTATCGGCAGCAAAGGCCAATGCAATTCTCAATAGGCCAATCAACTCTCCTGTATTGGAATGCACCATGACTGGCCCCAGCCTCAAATTTATGAAAGATATGCAGGTTTGCATTACCGGTGCAAAAGTGAATCAAATAACAATAGACGATTCATCAGCCGATCAAGACACATTGCTTCATCTCAACAAAGGAAGCATTCTCTCGACTGATCTCGTAAAAGAGAATCTGCGATTCTATATTGCATTCTCAGAAAGCATTCAAGCGACCCAGTTTTTGAATAGTGTCTCAACATATTTGCCTGCAAAATTTGGCGGCCTGAATGGAACAACAATTCAGAAAGATCAAATTATTGATTTCAAAAAGACGCAATCTGAGGAATGTGTTGGTGATTCATCAATACACATGGAAAAAAAAATTCTGACATCAACAATTAGGGTAGTGGAAGGGCCCGAATTTCATTTATTGGATATGACATCTAGTGAGCTAGATGATCATGATTTCGTAGTCAGCAATGATTCTAATAGGATGGGGGTCAGGACTGTTGGTAATCAGATGTCCATAAATGATAAAGGCTCAATGATCAGCAAACCCATTTACCCAGGAACAGTCCAGTGTCCACAAGATGGGTTGCCAATCATATTGGGCACGGATGCTCAAACTTTAGGGGGCTATCCAAGAATTTTCCAAGTCATCAAAGCGGACCGTCATCTAATTGGTCAGTTGAGACCGAATACTAACTTTAGATTTAAATTGGCTTCTATTTCAAAAGCCATAGATGCATGGGAAGTTTTGAAAAAAGATTATCCGTTTATTTGTGAGTTATAATAGTCATGAGCGCCTGTAGCTCAGCTGGATAGAGTACCTGGCTTCGAACCAGGTGGTCGGGGGTTCGAATCCCTCCGGGCGCGCCAGATAATTTGGGAGATTGGAATGAGCAACGCACATCCTTGGTTGGATCAAATACCTTGGACAACTAAGAAATTACCCAGGGATATGTTAGAGCATAGAATTCAAAGGGCGTTGACACTGACCAATCTCGGTATGCTCGGAACTTTGGGTCTCAATGGACCCATAGTCAGCCCATTAGAATTTTATGCTGATAAGTTTACGATTTATGTATTGCCTCAACCGGGAAGCCCTAAATTAAAGGCAATGCAACGTGACTCTAGAGTATCATTTGCGGTTGCAAATCCTATGGCCGGCTGGGTGACTGCTCAGGGTGCTCAATTATTTGGTAATGCTGAGATACTGGAGCCTGGAACCTCGGAATGGGATTACGGTATGACCATCTTTAGATGGCAGGCCTCAGCGGCTGAAATCAATACAGGATTCGATGATCCCCCTCAATACCAGCTTATGCGATTGGATCCAGATAGAATTGTTTATACAGAGCATTTCTTAAGAAAGGATGGTTATGGACCTAGGCAAATATGGCGTCGGGATGAAAAAACTGAAGAGGCCTCTGACGGATTTACTGAGTCTAATAAAACTTAGTCGTTTATTGTTTCATTGACCTTAATAAACTGGAAATAGATCCCTAAGATTATTGCTATTAGTCCTCCATAATAGAATGGATAGGTTGGGTCCAAATTATACAAATATGTACCAATTGGCGGACCAAAGATCATGCCGACAACAGGTGCACCTGCCAGGAATCCTGCAACCTCTCCCTGTTCTGAAGAGCTAACACTCAATGTTGCTGCCGAATTTAAACCAGGTGTGATCATGCTGAATGCAATACCCATTCCTGCGTAAGCTAAAAACAGGTGGGTCAGTGAATCTGCAAGACTTATAGATACCAAGACCATCCCAAAAAATAGAAAACAGATCTTCAGAAGAACCTCTGTAGAAATACTTACGACCTGCAAGATTACAGCTTGCATAAAAGTTGATGTCAAAGCCATTGAGAGTAGGGCGATGCTTGTATTTTTTATCAGTTGATCAGGGTCGGTAATGCCCAATTGATCTTGTATGTAGAAAGCAGAAACGACCTGCACTGACGTAAAGACCAAAAAGGCAACTGCCCACCCAATGAGGAATGGAAATATTCTTGGATCGTGGAACTTAAGGGTTGCGTCTTGATTTAATTTGGGGATCTCTGGTATTGATTGAATAAGGTATTTCTGTGCCAATATTGCTCCAATCAAAGCAATGACAGCACCGCAATACATTGGAAATAGAGGATGTATCAATGAGAGTGAACCACCCATGACAGGGCCAATCATTGTACCAATTCCTGAAGCCATCCCAATGAGTGCCATGCCTTTTGTTCGGTCGCTTGACTCAGTATTGTCAGACATATATGCAACTGCAGCAGGCTGAATGCCTCCAATTAAGATTCCATAGATCACTCTTATTACAAGCAATAAGAAAAAAAGAGTCAAAGGGCTTACTAAATTCCACATCCCAACTTGAATACCAAATGTAAATAGGAGAAATGCAAAAGCATAAGACAACAAACCTATTACAAAAACTTTCTTTCTCCCAATCATTTGACTCTTCTTCCCCCAATAGTAAGAAGAAAAAACCAAAGCCACATTGGAGATGGCTATCAATATTCCAAATTGATTGATGCTTAATCCAATCTCTCTAGATAAGGGTGCAAATATAACGTAAAGAAGTGAAAATCCTGTGCCATAAATCACAAGGCCAACAATCAGTATGACCTTATCCAGGCCAATTTTCTTCTTGGCTTCCATTATTTATTCTTTCGAGCGTCCATTTGATCCAATTGTTCCTGGGTTGCAGGTTTTTGATATAGTGTTTTCCATTCTTTGTATGGCATTCCATAAACCAATTCTCTTGCTGAATCGGGGTCTATTTCTTCACCCATATTATCGGCTTCTTCTTGGAACCATTTACTCAAACAATTCCTGCAGAATCCGGCAAGTATCATCAGGTCGATGTTTTGAACACTCGACTCATTTTGCAGATGATTGATCAGTCTTTCAAAGACGGCAGATTGGATCTCTGTTTTCTTATTCATAATTAGTGTGATATCTAAACACATTATCTTTAGAATAGTAATATAATCTTCGTTGAATCTATTGAAGCAAATGAAAACCTCAAATAAACCACTTTCTGGAATTAAGGTTATTGAAATGACCCATATGGTTATGGGGCCTGCAGTGGGAGCAATACTTGGTGATTTGGGCGCCGAAGTCATTAAGATTGAACCGATATCTGGCGATAAAACTAGGGCATTAAAGCAGTCTGGCTCGGGGTATTTTCTCACCTATAATCGAAACAAGAGAAGTCTGGCCATGGACATCAAAAAAGAAGAGGGGAAAAAGATCATTCAATCCTTGATTCGTAAGTCTGATGTTTTTATTGAAAATTTCAGACCAGGAGCTATGGACAAACTTGGGTTTAGTTATGAAGAGTTTTCAAAGTTAAATTCAGAGTTGATTTACTGTTCTGCAAAGGGGTTTTTAAGTGGGCCTTATGAACATCGGACAGCATTGGATGAAGTCGCACAAATGATGGGAGGGCTTGCTTATATGACTGGACCCCCTGGGCAGCCACTCCGAGCAGGCTCTTCAGTCATTGACATCATGGGCGGAATGTTTGGTGCCATAGCTATATTGGCAGCATTGCAAGAGAGACAGGTTACCAACAAGGGTCAAAAAGTCACCAGTGCATTATATGAGAACGTTGTTTATCTGATGGGACAACACATGGCCCAAACTGCCACCACTGGTTCTCCTCCACCGCCAATGTCGGTAAGAGTCGCTGCATGGGCAGTATATGACATCTTCGAAACCAAAGATGAAGAACAGATCTTTGTCGGTGTCGTGAGTGACACTCAGTGGAAATTGTTTTGTGAGTCGTTTGGTTTGGATGATTATGCAAACGATGAATCAATGGATTTAAACAAAGGCAGAGTAGAGCAGAGAGATTTGATCATTCCTCGATTGCAGGAACTCTTTAAGACATTTACAAAAAATGATCTAATGAAAAAGCTTGATAACACCGGTCTTCCATTTGCACCAATCAGCAAGCCTCAGGATTTATTTGATGATGTCCATCTCAATGAATCGGGTGGACTCTTAGATATTGAGATACCCACAGGAGGGAAAACCAAACTCCCTGCAATGCCAATCAATATGGATGAACGGAGGTTTGATGTCCATACGCCGGTTCCAAAAATAGGTGAACACTCGTTTCAAATTCTCGAAGAGCTTGGACTAGAGGAAGAAGAGATTAAAGACTTATTTTACCAAGAGGTTGTTTCTCGGGATTAGTATTTCTCGGCTTCAATGTATTTTCGATATGGTTTGACACCCTTGAACCCAGCAAATACTCCTATCAAGCCAACAATCAAAGACACCACAGCCATTGAATATGCAATCAAGGATTCATCCTTAAACACATAATCCGTCAAAAGCGCAACACTTGTTGGTCCCAAGGTGTATCCAGTCATGCTGATAACAAAAAAGTAGATTGCAGCAACTTGCCCTCTTAATTGATTTGGTGTGATATTTAGAATTGCCAATGGAGCCAATGCCGTTTGCCCAGCAGCCATGATTGCTTGAGGTACAAACATCAGCGTTGCCAATTGATAAGTTGGCATCAGTGGCACTAGAGTTGCCGCGAAAGTCAGAATGATCATCGTATAAGCAAATAGTTTTATGTGTGCACTGCCACCATATTTTTTAAATACATGGTCTCCCAGCCAACCCGTGCCAATTGCACCTATAGGACCTGAGACCAAAAAAGCAATGCCCAGCCAGATTGTTATCGTCTTGAAGTCTATTCCGTAGGTTCTGTCATACATTGTTGGCATCCATGATAGAAATGCATAGCCGATTAGAACAGAGCAAGCCATAGAGAGAAACAGCCATCCATAAGCACTTTTCCTTTCTAAGATGAAGTTTACAGTCTCTTTAATGGAAACTTGATCTGTTGCATCGCCGTCATCACTCTTTAATACGATTTTCTCACTTCTCTCAGGTTCTTTAACCGTCATCATCAATGCAGCAACAAGCAGTCCTGGCAGCCCGACCATTATGAATAGAGCTTGCCAAGGAAAGATTTCTCCGATGATTGGAAGAATAATATTATCTCTTGTAGCAACGTAGGCAATGATTTGTCCACCCACGATGAATGCAATCCCTGAGCCAACAGAAACACCAATGTTAAATAGGCCTAAAGCTCTGCCTCTTTTATCTTTTGGAAAGTAGTCTCCAATCATAGATAAGCTGCTTGGACTGAGCGTGGCTTCACCGACACCCACACCAACTCTGGCTAGAAATAATTGCATGTAGTTTTTTGCGAACCCGCACGCAGCCGTCATCAGACACCAAAATGATATACCCACTGCAATTATGGTCCTTCTGCTTTTTTTATCAGCCAATCTGCCGATGGGAATTCCCATAGTGGTATAGAAAAGTGCAAATGCTAGTCCCAGCAGGAGACTCACCTGAGTATCTGTCAATAATAGATCTCTTTTCACAAGTGGAACAACTAAAGAAAGCAGTTGCCTATCAAGAAAAGAAACCACATAGGCAATGGTCAAAATAATGACCGCATACCATGCAGAGGCGCTTGAAGGATAGCTATGATCCAATGCGGGTTTTTGATCCATAAATTTATTTCACAGGTGCAGGTTTTTGTTCCCTGGCATAATACTCAAGACTGGAAATGCTTGGACCATAGTCTTCGGTTGGGGCCGAAAGCATCCCTGGGTACCTTTCTTCTGAGAATTCACGCACATGCTCTGGAATGATATCAATATTGTCTGATTTCAGCATAGTGCTCATATACAAACAGTGACCAGAAGTATCCCCCATCAGCATCCACGGTAGCCATGGAGTGATTCTGTTCCAAGTCCCTGTATAATTTACGGAGGTCAGTTCAGGGTTTTCAAGGTCCTTGGCAGAAACAAAGTAACGCATCATTTCTGAGACACGTGCCATTTTCCCTGATGATTCTCTAACCCATTTATCCGGTTGCAATGGGTTTGGATAATGCAAATGCATATCCGTACTGAGCGTGATGACATCTCCAGACCTTTTCCAAGGAAAGATCAGAGGTATTTTTCTGGGCTCTGCTTTTTCACCGGTTTTAAAATCTTCAGGGGCGAGAATAAGCCATTCAGAAATCGTGTAATTGAAAGGATCATTTGCAACATGTACAACGTCAACCACTTCGTCCGAATATGGATTGGTCCACTGATCAATCATTTGACCGGATCTGGGGTCGGTATAGAAAATCACTTCTTTATTTAAGCGACGTATGCTTCCATCTTCTGCAGCGGGCATCAATCTGGTGCATAAGAAGGTTTCAAAGCCGCACAATTCTTTCACCGCTTGACCCGGTGTTACCCCAAGAATTGTTCCAGTGGTATAGCAAATGGTTTCTTTTTCTGGATTAAGATCGGCCTGTATTCTTGCCCAAGCATCTCGATTCCATGTATTGGATTGAAAGTTAATTTCTGTTTCAAATTTCATTTTGTTACTCCTCTTTGATTGGTTTACTTTCTCTCATTAAATAGTTCACTATTAGTTTTCTTGTTTCTAAATCTTCAATGCCCTGAACTCTCATTCTATTTCCAGGCATGAAGTTTGATGGATTTGATATGAATGCATCGAGTAGTTCAGGCGTCCAAATTAAACCATTGCTTTTCAAATTCATCAATGCATCTGAATAAGTATAGTTATCTCCAACTCCTGCAGGCCTTCCAAAGATTCCATAAAGTGATGGGGCCATACGATCCCTGTCATCTTCTTTGACGGCATGACAAAACCTACATTTACCCCCTTCCCAGGTCTCAAAAGCATCGATCTCTTTTTGAATTTGTTTTGGTGAATCACTCAAAAACTCACTCATCGCATAGAAGTCAACCGATTCAAAGCCCTCAAGGAGTTGCCCCATCTCATCGGGGTTCGTATTCGTTTTTGTGTTGTATGGGAATGCACCGAAAATAAGAAATGGCAGATAAAAAGCAATACCAATGAGCACCATAATGAATAACCAGTGTACCCCTCTAGCATTGTTGACATACTTCCTCATATCAAGCAAAGACATTCAAGCTGAAGACTCGAAAACGAATCATGTGATACAGCCTTAGAATTATGATTATTAAAATGAGCATGATGTATAGGAAGCCAAATGCGCTATGCAAATAACCCGATATGGCCCATAGTCCGTGATCAATGGTATCGACCCCTTTTATAAATCTTATGACGCCATCAGACCATGCCATGAGAAAGCCACTGATGCCTTGAGCGATGAAAGAGCAGTAAAGAAAAAACTGCATGAGATGAATGAATATATAGTCTTGCTCAGGCAATAAACGATGATTTTTCTGCGGTGGAAAATGGATCCATACATACACCCTAAACATACTCACTGCCATCAAGAAAGTGCCTGCCACTATATGGAAATTCCTCATGATTTCTCTTTCTTCAGTACCGATGGTGATTCTTGGTGCTTGAAGCATGTTAATAAAGACTATAAGGAATAATAAAAAACCCAACCAACTTAAGATTTCCCCAGCTTTGTTTGCCAATTGATTTTCCATGTTAGATTTTCTTAAAAAACTCCATTAAATGAACAGCAATATTTTTTGCATCCAAGTCTGGCTCAAGATTTTTACCTAGAATTGTTTCAACAATTGCATCGGGCCTGCAGTCTATTGCCTTATTAAGGAAAGGGTACATTACATCATCTTCAGAGCAGAGTATCAAACTTGGAGCCTTTGTTTTTCTTAAGGCTTCGACCTCATTGAAGTTCCATATTGCATGATGCATTTGTTTTGCAGAAGCCTCGGAACGAATGGCATCCAAAGTTTCACGCTGTCTTAGTTTTAAGTCCTCACCAGCACCGAGAATATGACCTGCTAAATTCCATGCATTTATAAGATGGGACCCGTCTTCTTTGGGCGACCAATCAAGACTAGTTTGCTTCTTCATCAGCTCTTTTTCATCTGTGGTTGCAAGAAAAACGCCAATCAGAGTAAGTGAGGTAACCATCTCACTGCATTGATTCTCAATATGCAGTGCTATTGAAGCTCCAGAGTGATGACCCATTAGGTGAAATTCTTTTATTCCTAAATTGCCCAAGACTTCTAAAACATAATTTCCATAATCTTCAATACTTGGAGTTCCTGAAATATCATCACTCATGCCAAATCCAGGAGTGTCAATTGCAATAGATGTATATTGGGGCAAATACGATATGAGTTCTTCATACATCAAAGAAGAGCTTGGTGTTTGATGCAAAAAAACAACTGGGATTCCCTCACCTGCCTTATATCTATAGTGGCATTGACCCATTGAGATTTCTGTATATGCTTTTTTAATCATTCAGGAAGATTTCTTTTGTTAGAATTCCATTGGATGATTTTATCGAAATAATAATTGATGCAATAAATAGGATTCCATTGATGCCCGCTATCAATAGGAATGGTCCCATTGGAGATAAATCAAATAATCGGCCTCCGATGGCTGTTGCCACCAAGATACCAATTGCACCGAAAAAGGAGCTGAATCCAATTACAGTTCCTCGCTGCCTTAGAGGCGCTTCTTGACCAATAAGGCTTGCCGTGGCTATTACAGTCCCAATGGCGCTGCATGAGATTAAAATAAATATTGGAAGATTGGCATAATTCAGAGGAGAGTCTACAAAGAAAATTAAACCATATGCAACCAGACCCATGCCCATGGCTATAACCATTGCATTGACTCTATCAATTCGATCGATTATGACACCAAACAAAAAAGCCCAAAACATACTAATCAGATTTGTTGCCACAATTACAGGAACGACTTTACCCATTGACTCAGAAGGGGAAAGACCCATTGCATATCCGCTGGTAATGGCCCATTGAGATATAAAGAGACCATTGATTGATACGTCAGCTCGAGCAAGGAATGTTGCAGCATATGCCAATGCTATTTTAGGGTTTACGATGGATTTAAGGCCGACAGAAATTAACTCCTTTGTTTCAGGTTTTAATTCCTTAGCCTCTTCAGAATCCGCTGGAACGCCATCTTTTAAGCCTCTGTAAAAGATAAAAGCTGATATTAATCCTATGATGGCAGCAATAAGCATAGTCATCTTTGCTGCATCAATTGCTTCATAACCATTGCTCTCTAGTATGGAAGGAAGTCTTCCAAGCACTATCGCAAAGCCTAAGACTCCAAATGCATTCAATACTGAATGAACACTCACAAATTTCCCTCTGGATTGTTCGGCAGGATAATCGCCAACCACAATTGCAAGGACACATGAAAGGCATGCAGCACCAATTGCAAATATTGATCTAAAGGTAAATAGTTCAGTTAGGTTTGATGCATAAGGATAAATTGCAAGACCTATAGAGATTAATAGGGTACCAATAACAAAGACAGGCTTTCTACCTATTCGGTCACACAAGATGCCAAAGGGACCTATCAAAAGGATGGCAATAATTTCTTGAAGGAATGCCAGATTACCTGTAACTGTGCCTTGACCACCCATCGGTATATTAAGGACTACAGTCAGAATATAGCCCTGAACAAAATTCATTCCTGCCAAGATACCTATACAAATAAAGCATGCATAAAAGTAAGTTAAAGCATTAGTTTTGCTAATCCCCTTGGCAAGAAAAATGGGCCCAATTTTCTGATTCATTTGATATCGATGATTTTAGACATGAAAAAAGTTTACAAAATAATAATTTTTAAAGAGTAACTAAATGTAACTATCTTAAATGATAGTTTCTAAATCTGCTGACCAGTTTTTTATTTCATCATCAAGTTGCAGTTCAGAAAAATCATTTCCTTGAAGTGAAGAACCAGACAGCGGGTGATTTTTTCTGAAGCAAACAGTTTTTCTGACTTCCGATTCATTGATTATGGGAGCATTCAATGAACTGATCATTGCGTCCATCCAGTTTGATTCAGATCGGATTAATTCTGTCACCTCATTTTGAAGCTGTGTTTCATCCAGTTGTGGTTTTAGATCCATGATTCCAGCAATGTCAGTGTTATACCAAGGCCAAAAAAGTTTTGAGTCTCTGACCATATGCCAATACTGATTCAGGTGTCCTCCATGCCATTCTTTCTTAATATCAGGCACTCCTTTTTCTATATATTCCTCAATAAAGGCTTTATCCACGAACCATGGTTCGACCAAAATGAGATGATCCAATGGGGCATTACTTTCATTGATAAACCGAGAAAGACTTCCATGATGGTTGATGATCACTAGCGTTAAATTCTGAATTTTCTGATCGTTGATCACATCTGAGACCGCTTGATTAAAGACATTAAGGATTGGTTCTTTGATATCTTTTGTTGATTCTCCGTGTCCCGGAAGATCAATCACCATCAAGTCTCTGCCTGAGGATAGTTGACTTGAAAGATACCGAACGGTTTTTGAGGAACCGCCAATGGGTGGAATAATCACCAATGTTTGACCTTTTGGTTGATCAAAGTTTTTCTCCACACAAACATCACCCACAGAAGTCTTAATGACTGTTTTGGTCAGCCCATTTTTTTTTAAGGGAGATTTAGGTATATCTAGATTCTTATTATTTGTAAATTGAGACAGGTGCCTTCCTGATTTTTCCAATGCTTGATCTTGGTCTTTGGATGATTCGATTAGCGCTGATTTTGATGCGGTCAAGTCGTCCAAGCATTTGCATAAAGGGTCCCACTCTCCCGCAGTGATTAATGCTGGAATCTTTAATTCAGGAACAAAGTTTTCTAGACGATATTCAAATGCTGCACCATATGCCGATCTGTAGTTATCTCCTGCTCGCATCACTTCGACCGCATTTTCATGCAATATCGATGGATCGGAAATGCTGAACTGCATCCTGGCATCTCTTGTTCTCTCATGCCAAGGGAAGAAAACAAGCTGCTCCCTCATTCTGGACCAGAGCCAACTTAAGTGTCCGCCATCCCATTGGGGTATAAAGGGCGGCAGATAATTTGCTCTTATTTTTTCGAGTTCATCATCGGTTAAAACCAGCACTCCATTGCATGCGATGGCCTCTATTCGTTCTGGAAATTGGTGAGCCAATGCAATTGAAATGATTGCCCCTGTATGGAATCCATAAAGACCAAACTTTTTAATACCCAATGCATCAGCCAGTTCAATGGTAGCCTCAGCGATCATTTCAATTGTGACTTTATTGCTTTCCAATGGATCGGATGCTCCAAAACCCGGTGTATCAGGAGCGATCATGCAAAAATCATTTGACCACAGTTCCATCAAGGGTTTGTACTCATCGGCAGATTTTGGTGACTGGTGAAGTAAAAAGATGGTCGGCCCAGATCCTGAAATTAGATATCGAACCTCTCTCTCACCAAATTTTCCTAAGACGGTATGAAATTTTGTACTGATATTGCTGCTCATTGGTATTGGTAATCTTCAGTATTTTCTATTAGGGAAGTTATAATGTGACTTTAATTTTAACAAATATTATTTTGATTATGACTAAAAGGTTAAGTGAAAAAGTGGCATTGGTAACCGGTGGAGCTTCTGGCTTTGGAAAAGCCACGGCAGAAGCATTCAAGAGAGAGGGCGCGGAGGTCTATATTTCTGATATCAATGAAGAGAATGGCAAACAAGTTTCTGACGAACTTGGGATAAAATTTATCACACATGATGTGACTAAAACAGACGATTGGATAAACGCTGTCGATCAAATAAAAACACAATCATCGAAACTCAACATACTTGTGAACAATGCTGGCATTGGCTTTATGGCAGATGTCGAAGCCACTACTGAAGAGGAATGGGAGTTGGTTCATAAAGTTGATCTAGATTCAGTATTTTTTGGATGCAAATATGCAATTCCGCTCATGAGAGAATCTGGCAATGGTTCCATCATCAATATTTCATCGATTTCTGGAATTGTTGCTGGTCATAACTTTGCAGCCTATAACAGTGCAAAAGCAGCAGTGAGACATTTGAGTAAGTCTGTGGCCCTTCACTGCGCAAGAACCACTGATTTGGTGAGATGCAACAGTGTACACCCAGTCTTTGCAAAGACTGAGATGATGAAATCATTTTTTGACAACCCAACTGAAGAGTTGATCTCAAAGATCGAGAAGCAAATTCCAGTTAGAAAATTGGTGACAGTAGAGGATGTAGCAAATTCAATTTTGTTTCTTGCCAGTGATGAATCAAAAATGATTACTGGATCTGAGATTGTAATTGATGGAGGCCTATCCGCTCAGTAATCTTTGGTGATTATTCTTTAATCAAGGGAACTGGATCCAATACCCAATTTTTTTCTTTTCTCCTAGCAGGCGACGGGACTGCATAGGCAGTTTGATGTTGAGTATCTTTGACTTTTTGCATGTCAATTTTGAAGCCTTTTTTTACATACTCATCAAGCGAATTTCTATATTCTCCAATGATTAAGTCTGCAGGTACAAAGATTTCTTTTGTGAGCGTGGGCGGCGTCATTACTGGTATTACATCATTAAGAAGGGCAATATCTTGATCCGCGACGGCCATGTTTCTCTCCATGATCATGTCATCCATCTTCTCATCCAGTAGCCAGTTCCTCATGCTGATAAAAAAGATCTTGGTTTTAAATTCATTGATTGGCTGCTCAAAGAAATATTGATGAAACCAATTTGTTTCCTTTTTGGTATGAATGAGTGTAATAAGTGTATTAGGACCTCTATAGCCACCCCATACAGTTAATTCTCCATCACTTTTTCTTGCTGTTTCACCATAGGTATCTTCATCTAGTGGGGGTGCTGCATCAAAGAGTTGCTCGAAGTCTGCACCACGATCGACCTTGGTAATTTTAGTGGGATTGACCTTGTAGTCATTTCTGGCACCTGAGAAACCGTGAGTTGGGTGAACAAATTCATTGTGTGCTGGATCCAGTCCATTTTCTATTGAACGCTCATAGTTATAATCAATATCAATAACTTTTGGATCATTTCCACGCCATCCTTCTGCTCCAAACTCTTCAATCTCATAAAGCTCAGGTCTTTCTTTTTCTGATTGATCCCCAAGGAAGGCAAAAACAATGCCATATCTTTCCTGAACTGGGTAGCTATCTATCTTAGCTCTTTTTGGTACTTTGCTGTCTGGACCCAATGATGGTATTTTTTGGCATCTTCCAGCTCCATCAAATCTCCAACCATGATATGGGCAAGCAATTGTTCCATCATCATGGCAGATTCCTTGAGCCAATGAGCCACCTCTATGGACACATATGTTACTTAAGCAGTGAGCGGTTCCTTTATGATCTCTGAATGCAACAAAATCTAAACCAAGTATGGTCGCTTTCTTCGGACCTTCCTTGATTTCTAGACTGAGACAGACTGGATACCAAAAATTTATATACATATCATTTCCTTAACAGGTAATGATTATATAAACATACAACTCATCACAAGGAAAAAAATTGTAACGAAGTGTAACGGCTGAGGTGCTTAGGAAAGTTTAATAAGATCAGGACTTAAAATTCCACTGTTCCGGGATCATAGAAAAACAGTCCTAGTTCCTCTTCATTCTTATGATCTTCTTTGGAATATTTCTCAGGTTCGTTACCTGTAAATCTTTCTCCAGCTTTTCTGGAGTGATTCATAACAAAATTTGCTCTCTCGACCCGTGCATTTTCATATCGTTCAATGATTTCTTCCGGGTTATTCGATTGCTCGATAATTCTTGTTAGCACTACAGCATCTTCAATAGCCATTACAGCTCCTTGACCCATGAACGGAGTTGTAGGATGAGCAGCATCTCCCAGCAGGGTAACTTTGGAGGTTGACCATTTTGCAGCCGGCTCTCTTGTGAAGATTCCCCATTTATAGCAATCATCGGGAGGGGTTGCTCTAATGATATTTTTTACTTGTTGATTGAAATCAGCAAATGTTTCAAGGAGTGTGCCAACTTCTGATCTAATGGACCATCCTTCCTCAGCCCATTCATCAGTGGCAAGGAAAGCAACGTAATTATAAAGATCTCCATTTCTAACCATGTATCTTGCAAACACTCTTCCGGGTGCGATAAATGCTGAAGATCCGCATTCATCAAAATCTCCTTCTGAAAGTTCTGATGTAGGAACAAGACCTCTCCAGGCGACATATCCTGAGAATTGGGGATCATCATCTCCCAATATAGTATTTCTGATTTTTGATCTATTACCATCTGCACCTATCACAAAGTCAAAATCGAAACGTTTGCCATTACTAAATTTGAGCACAACCTTATCGTTGCCTTCACTCAAATCAATACACTCATGGTTTAGATGAATAGACTCAGGATTAATAGATATTAATTTATCTGCTAAGAGGCTATGCAGATCTGCCCTATGCATTTGATATTGATAGGCTCCATATTTCTCAAGCATCTTTTTGCCCCTATATAGTGGAACAATGATTTCACCTGATTCATAATTTCTTACACCTTGTAAGTCATGAGCCATGCCTATATTTGCAACTTCTTCTTCTATTCCTAGATACCTCAGACCCTTAGTGGCATTTGGGGTAATAGTCAAGCCTGCGCCAACTTCTGAGAGTTCTGGCGCTTGTTCAAATATTGTTACCTCAAACCCTTTTTGAGAAAGACCTAGTGCCGCTGTTAATCCACCAATGCCAGCACCCACTATAGCAATATTAAAATTGGACATCTTTTTAACCCCTGATTTTTAAATAATGATCTTACTATTCTTAGTGCAAACATAACATATCTTTAGTTAAAACAATCGCCTTCGAAATACTTGAAAGGACTATTTCTTCTAATTTCATTATTGGCATTCAATCTAATCAATAGTTTTGAGTGATATTCTAGGCAACAATCAAAGTGATTCCATGATAAAAGACATCATTTGATTGACTTGTATCAATTGAGAGATATTTTTGCCTGATATAATTATTGTTTTTGAGGGTATTTGCTTCATAATTAGAAAAATTTTACATAGTGCAAATAGCGGAGAGTAGATTTGTCAAATCTGATGCTTATATTTCCAGGCCAAGGATCACAATACAAAGGCATGGGTACAGATTTGATTGAGAAATCAAAGCCTCTCCTAGAGATATACAACAGAGCTTCTTCAGTCTTGGGTTATGACATTGCTGAATTATCCTTTGAGGATAAGAATGATGAAATCAATCTCACTAAGTACACACAACCTGTTTTAATGACACATCAGATTGCCTGCTATGAGTATTTTTCAAGACTGCATGAAAGTGCAATAAAGCCTACGCTCCTAGCCGGCCATAGTCTTGGCGAATACACTGCTTTAGTTATTTCTGGCAGCATAACATTTGAAGAGGGTCTATCCTTGGTATGCAAAAGAGGCGAGCTAATGGGGACACATGGTTCTGGATCAATGTTGGCAATGCCTTTTGAAAGAGATGCAGCAGAAGATATCATCCATCAATCCAATTGTGAGATAGCCACAGTCAATCAATTAAAGCAAACAGTGATCGGTGGAGCCGATATCGACATTGATAGATTGAGAGAGAAGCTGGCGAATGATTTTCCCAAAAAGAGAACAGTTAAATTGAAAACTGAGGGTGCATTTCATACAAGTTTAATGAAAAGAGCTGCCAAAGAGTTTAAAGGGTATCTCAATAAGGTTAGTTTTAAAGAAATGAGCACTCCTGTTTTGTCTAATTTTTCATCAGAAATTCATAAGCTCGATGGAAGTGAGACCGCAGAGTTGCTCTATAACCAATTATTCAAGCCAGTGAATTGGTTGGGATGCATGCGGACAGCTTCAAAAATGGAAGTTGATTCAATCATTGAATTTGGCGGCGGAATTGGCGATGGCATGACGCCCAATGAAAAAAGGCCAAACTTAGAAGGCATCACAAAAAAGAACTTTAGAGAATCAAAGAATAAAGTTACTTATTTCCCTGCAATTAATGCATCCACGATAGAGAGCAGTGCGAAAATACTCCAGTCATGATCAGATCATCAAAATTTTTCAGCTTACTCTTCCTTTTCTCTCCTCTATTCGTTGATGCTTCCATTGTTATTGATGGGAAGTTGGATGAAGATGAATGGCAACAGGCACAGAGCATTGATGAATTTTTTACCATAAACCCTTACAGCTTGGAAACGCCAGAGTTTGAAACCAAGGCGCTGATTCACTCGGATGAATTGGGTATTTATTTTGGGTTTATCAATCAACAACCATATGAAAAAAGAGATCGGAGGAAGCATGCCAGAGATGGACTTAGAGAGAATCATGACCGCAATGTTGTCGTAGTTGACTTTGATAATACAGGCAATACCGCTTACATGTTGGGCATTGCTCTTGGTAAGTCAGTCCTTGATTTTACCATCACAAATGAGAATCAAATCAATGGAGATTGGGATGGTCAGTGGTTTGCAGAAACATCCGAAAATCAAGAGAACTGGTACTCAGAGTTCTTTATTCCTTGGAATATGGTGCCAATGAATAAACAAGATGGAGATAATCGAACCATTGGCGTAAGTGTCTCTAGAATGATTGAGCATCTGGGCAAAGGAATTGGCTTTCCTGCTGCCACATTTATGCGATCCAAATTTCTCTCTATACTTCATAAGGTTGATGTCATCCAGGCCAATCCAAAAAGTCTTGATTTTTTTCCATACGCTGTTGCAAATAATAATTTTATTAGTGATGAGTCATCCTTTGATGTTGGAACCGAAGTCATCTATAACACAGGGTCCGGGGGCGAATTGGTTGCCACTGTCAATCCTGATTTTGGACAGGTTGAGAGTGACAATATTGTGATTAATTATTCTCCAAGAGAGACGTTTTACTCCGATAGAAGACCATTTTTTACACAAAGTCAGTCAATATTTAATATAGAGCTCGATTGGTACCCTGGATTTGAGCTGTATTCAATTCTTCACACCAGGAGGATTGGGTCAAACCCAATCTATGATTGTGACCAATATTCCGAATCAGAAGGCGGAAGTCAAGAGCTCCAAGATGAATGCAATGCAAGCAAAGTAAGCACAAATGATATTGATATGGCATTTAAGTTTACTCAAAGAGGTGAGTCTACTGATTTCGGTGCATTTGCAACATTTGAAAAAGATGAGGATTTTAGTGAGGGGAGTAATTTTTATGCTTTCAGAACGGTCCATAATGCTGGGAAACATAGAATTGGGCACATGACAACTCATGCAGATAAACCTTTGATTGATAGGCAAGCCACTGTCAATGTTGTTGATTATCAATATATTTCTGATTCAGGTCTCAAAATTGAGCATATAAATATGTTCTCTAATATTACTGATGAAGACAATGGGTTTGGATCCAGAACAATGGCCATGTATAGGCCAAACAAAGAGTGGAGATATGGATCAGAGATTTATTATTTCAGCGAAGATCTGAACATCAATGATATGGGATACCTTTGGAGAAATAACTTGATGGCTTATGGGGCAACAGTTGGCTATTCAAAAACAGACTTTGAAGATCAATCGGCTTCAAAAAGCAGGAGTTACAATTTTGACTATTGGGATCAAAATAATTCTGATCACGAGAATTTAGAACAATTTTACAGTTTCAGTTTTATGCAGAGCTTTAAGAGCACATCTCACATCATGATTCAGTCAAATATAAGCTCAAAAGGAAAAGACGATGAGATCACACAAGGAAGTCAAATTTCTCCTTTTTTAAGAACTGGTAATGGAGGAAATATAGATTTTAGTTACAGAAGTCCCCAATTCGGCCCTTGGAAATACTCATTCGGACTTGGTGTGGAGAGGAAAAATTATTATGCTTTCACTGACAGAAGACGCAGTGCCTCAATGGGTATAGGTTATACCCCAAAAGACAATATCAGAACATGGTTCAGAATCAATCACAGGGACCGATCAAACTGGACTATCAGAACGGACGATGATCTATATGGAACTTTTTCCCAAAAAAGGCTTGGTTTAAACACAGGCCTCACTTGGTATCGAAATGAAAAAGAAGAGCTTAGTTTTAAAATTGAAATGGTTTCATTTAGAAATCAAGAAGGACACTCTTGGCAGATTGATGAAGATGGGTACTTTAAAGAATCTGACCTACCTGCAGACAGCATCAATCTTGGAAGCTTGGCTTTTCAAGTGAGATATAAATATGAAATCGCCCCTCTTTCCAATATTTATGTTGTTTATACCAGAGGCGGAAGCGTATTTTTCGATGACGAGGCAGATAATTCGACCATATTCTCAGACACATGGGATGAACCTCAAGGCAATAGGTTTGCCCTGAAAATAAGATACCGCTTTTAATTATTTCTGTTCTATTTCGACCAGGGTTCCACAAAAGTCTCTTGGATGAAGAAATAAAACAGGCTTATCATGAGCTCCAACTGAGGGTTCACCCGATCCCAAAATTTTGGCACCATTTTTGATCAACTGATCTCTTGCATCATAGATGTCATCGACTTCATAGCAGATATGATGCATACCGCCTTTGGGATTCTTCTCAAGAAATTTTTGAATTGGGGAATCGCTACCTAAGGGTTCAAGCAATTCAATTTTCGTATTGGGAAGTTCGACAAAGACAGTAGTGACCCCATGATCCGGCATTGCAACAGGATTAGAGACATTGGCACCAAGAATGTCTTTGTAGGTTTTGCTCGCAGACTCTAAGTCTGGTACGGCAATGGCAATGTGGTTAATTTTTCCAATCATTATGAATTCCTAGAGTTGAAGATAGATTTTATCCATTGAGAAAATTTTTTCAGCAGTTGTGTATCAGTTTCTATAATGCCTTGCTCAATCTTTTCTAAAATTCCATCCTCAGAATCCATCAATGAAATAATGAAATTCTTTTTTTTATTCTTCAGCCACTCTTCATCTTGTGACGCTCTATTCTGAGCATAAATGTCATGCTCCAATAGGTGATTTTGAAGTTTTATGATTTCATCCCATGCTTCATTGATGCCTTTGGATTCAAGCGCAGAAATTGAAAGCACAGGGACAGACCATTCATTGTGCCTGGATTTTTGAAGTTTCAGAGCATTTTTATAATCAAGTACGGTGCTTCTGGCAGTCGCCTCTAAATTGCCATCTGCTTTATTGACTATCAGAATATCTGCGACCTCAATGATGCCTTTTTTTATCCCTTGAAGTTCGTCGCCTCCACCCGGGCTGAGAAGTACCAAATAAATGTCTGTCATATCAAGGACATCTATTTCTGCCTGACCCACACCGAGTGTTTCGATTAATATCACTGAGAAGCCAGCCGCCTCAAGGATCTGAACCGAGTCTTTCGTTGCATGACCCACACCCCCAAGATTACCGCTTGACGGGGAAGGGCGAATGAATGTTTCATCGTTCTTGCTGAGAATATCCATTCTGGTCTTGTCACCTAAAATTGAACCGCCGCTGATTGATGAACTAGGATCGACAGCAAGAATTGCCAAACGCTTGTTCTCCTCGATGATTTTTTGACCAATGGCCTCAATGAACGTTGATTTCCCCACACCCGGAGGTCCAGAAATCCCAATTCTCAGTGTATTTTCACTCGGTGTTGGAAGGGAGTTCAGTAAATCATCAGCCAGTTGACGATCTTCAGCTTTTTTTGATTCAACGAGTGTTATGGCTTTTGCAATTGATTTTCTGTCGCCTTTTTGTATTTGCGAAAGCAGCTCACCGATTGAATCCATTATCAAGTTAGTCCTCAAACTCCAGAATTTTTTGATCCACAGATAGATTATCTCCTTCTGATCCCAATATCGATTTAATTTTAAGATCTTTTGAAGCTCTCAGACTGTTTTCCATTTTCATGGCTTCAACCACAGCAAGCTCTTCTCCTGCTTTTATTTCTTGCCCAACATCGACACAGACTTTTATCAATAGCCCTGGCATTGGGGAAAGTAAGAATCTGGACATGTCTTGAGGAACTTTCTCTGGCATCAAACGGTTCAGTTTTGCCACTCTGTGTTCCGATACCAATGCCATTGCGATCTTGCCTTTATGGGTCAGATGATATCTGGGCATTTTCTTTCTGATCTGAACCATCATCTTTTGATCATCAACCAAGCAAATGACCCTTGGATCATTGGATTGTAAAGTCAGAGATAAACGGTATTGATTGTTATTCACGTCAACCATAAATGTTTCTCCAACCTTTTTTATTGAGGTATCTATAGGTTGATTTTCAAAGCCAACAACATACTTTTTCTCATTCTCATACAAAGGATTGAGCTTCGCTTCATTCATCAAATGGAAAGCGCTCAATATTGAGGCATAAATGTCATATTCTCTCTCAGTGATGATTTCACCTTTGAAACCATCCGAGTACTCTTGCTCAATGAAATCTGTGGTTGTGTATCCAGATCGAAAGGTTTCATTTTGCATGATAGAGCTCAAAAAATTCAGATTATGAGACAAGCCATCAATGACATATTGATCTATGGCATTGGTCATATTTTCAATCGCTGAATCTCTGTTCCCACCATGAGTGATCAATTTTGCAATCATTGGATCATAAAACATTGATACTTCGCTTCCTTCTCTAATGCCTGTATCAACTCTGACATGATCAGAATGGTCAGGAGTCAGGTATTTCGACAGTCTTCCGATGGATGGCATAAATTCACGATAGGGGTCTTCAGCATAGACTCTTGATTCAATCGCCCATCCATTGGTTTTTATATCGCTCTGTTTGATTTTAAGCTCATCACCAAAGGCTATCTTGATCATTTGTTCTACCAAATCAATGCCTGTGACCATCTCTGTGACAGGATGTTCAACTTGCAATCGGGTATTCATTTCCAGGAAATAAAAATTTTGATCCTTGTCCACAATAAACTCGACGGTTCCAGCAGACTCATAATCCACTGCTTTTGCTAGTGCTATGGCTTGTGCGCCCATTTCTTGTCTTGTTTGATCGCTGATAAATGGGGAGGGGGCTTCTTCAACAACTTTTTGATGCCTTCTTTGAATGGAACATTCTCGTTCCCCCAAAAAGATTGCATTGCCTTTCTTATCTGCAAGTATTTGGATTTCTATATGGTGCGGTTCTGTGATGAATTTCTCAGCAAAGATTCTGTCATCACCAAAGCTTGCTTGGCTCTCATTCGTAGCCCTTTGAAAACCATCGATGCACTCATCATCATTGTTGACGACTCTCATGCCTTTACCACCACCACCGGCACTTGCTTTTAACATCACTGGATAGCCAATGTCTTTTGCAATTCTTACGGCTTCATCCCCATCTTTGATGGCCTTGGTGTATCCAGGAATGACATTGACGTTGGCATCTTCAGCAATCTTCTTTGATTCAATTTTATCGCCCATGCTTATAATTGATTTGCGATTAGGGCCAATGAAAGCAATTCCATTTTTCTCTAACGCTTTTGCAAATTCTTCATTTTCAGAAAGGAATCCATAACCTGGATGAACCGCATCGGCTTTGCTTAACTTGCACGCTTCAATGATTTTTTCTATCACGAGATAACTTTCTGCAGAGCTGGAGCCACCGATGGGTATAGCCTCATCAGCGAGATCAGCATGCAATGCACTCTCGTCTGCATCAGAATAGATTGCCACAGTTTTAATGCCCATTTGATTACAGGTGTGAATAACTCTACAAGCTATTTCTCCGCGATTTGCGATCAGGATTTTCTTAAACATAGTTTTCTAGAGCGGGATATTGTCGTGTTTACGCCAGGGGTTCTCTTGTTGCTTATTCTTAAGCATTTCAAATGACTCGATTAATTTCTTTCTCGAATTATGCGGCATGATCACATCATCGATGTATCCTCTGCTCGCAGCAATGAATGGGTTGGCAAATTTTTCAGTGTATTCCTGAGTTCTTTTTTCGATTTTCTCTTCGTCTCCAATGTCTTGTCTGAAAATAATTTCAACAGCACCCTTTGCTCCCATGACTGCTATTTCTGCCGATGGCCAAGCAAAATTGATATCCCCCCTGATGTGCTTTGAACTCATAACATCATAAGCGCCTCCATAAGCTTTTCTGGTAATCAGAGTGACTTTTGGAACCGTTGCCTCCGCATAAGCAAAGAGAAGTTTTGCACCGTGCTTGATGATTCCTCCGTATTCTTGAGAGGTTCCAGGCATAAAGCCTGGTACATCGACAAGCGTCAAGATCGGTATGTTAAATGCATCGCAGAATCTGACAAAGCGTGCCGCTTTGATTGATGAGTTGATATCAAGACAGCCGGCCAGAACCATTGGTTGGTTTGCAACCACGCCAATGCTTGAGCCATTGAGTCGCATGAAACCGGTCACAATGTTTTGTGCATACTTTGGTTGGAGTTCGAAAAAATCACCCTCATCGGCCACTTTATGGATGACTTCCTTGATGTCGTAAGGCTTGGAGGGATCTTCTGGAACCAAAGTATCAAGTGCCGATTCCTCTCGTTCAATCGAGTCTTTGCATTCAATAATTTCAGGATGTTCTTGGTTGCTTTGAGGAAGATAGCTCATAAACTCTCTGGTCATTAGAAGGGCATCGGTGTCGTTTTCAAATGTTAAATCTGCAACGCCTGATTTTTGACTGTGAGTGGATGCCCCGCCCAGTTCTTCTGCCGTTACTTCTTCATGAGTGACAGTTTTAACCACATCAGGGCCTGTTACAAACATGTATGAACTGTCTTCAACCATGAAAATGAAGTCGGTCATCGCAGGGGAGTAGACTGCACCACCGGCACAAGGACCCATCACGAGTGAAATCTGTGGAACGACACCCGAGGCGAGCACATTTCGTTTAAAGACTTCTGCATAACCACCGAGTGAAACCACCCCTTCTTGAATTCGAGCTCCACCGGAGTCATTTAAACCGATTAAGGGTGCACCATTTCTGACAGCATGATCCATGATTTTGCAGATCTTCTCAGCATGCGTTTCAGAAAGCGATCCACCGAAAACGGTGAAGTCTTGACTAAAAACATAGACCAATTTTCCATTGATTTTGCCATACCCAGTGACGACGCCATCGCCTGGTATTTTTTGCTTATCCATGTCAAAGTCAACGGCTCTGTGCTCAACAAACATGTCTAATTCTTGAAAAGATCCTTCATCCAAAAGAATCTCCAACCTTTCTCTAGCAGTCAGTTTGCCTTTGGCATGCTGTTTTTTTATTCGTTCTTCTCCGCCGCCTAATTTGGCAGCAGCTTTTTTCCTTTCCAGTTCTTTTATGTTTTCTTTCATAACTTTTACAATATGAGTTCAATGACATCTAAAGCTGCTTTGGTGATATTTGTTCCCGGCCCAAAAACTGCGGCAACCCCACAATCTTTGAGAGCTTTTACGTCTTTTTCAGGAATGATTCCTCCGCAAACGACCAGTATATTTTCTGAACCTTGTTCTGCAAGAGAATTCATCAGTATCGGAACCAGAGTTTTATGTCCAGCAGCTTGTGTCGACACACCAATGATGTGTACATCATTTTCAATCGCATCTCTGGCAGCTTCTTCAGGTGTTTGAAATAGTGGACCAATGTCTACATCAAAACCCATGTCCGCAAAGGCTGTAGCAATTACCTTTGCACCACGATCGTGCCCGTCTTGACCCAGCTTGACCACTAAAATTCTCGGTCTTCTGCCATGTGACCTCTCAAACGCATTCACTTTATCTTCAACATTCATAAAATCTTCATCGCCCTCATACTCTTTCCGATAAACTCCACTGATTGACTGAGAGATCGCCCGATGTCTTCCAAAAACATTCTCCATTGCCAATGAAATTTCTCCAACCGTTGCTCTAAGTTTTGCAGCCTCAATAGCAAATGCCATCAAGTTACCATCATCGGCAGCACATTTTTCGAGTTCGGTTAATGCATTTTGACATGCTTCCTCGTTTCTTTCTTTCTTAATTGATTCAAGTTTTTCGATTTGTTGATCTCGGACACCTTCATTGTCTATTGAAAGTATATCGACTTCTTTCTGGTCCTTATTTTGGTATGCATTCACGCCGACAATAACGTCTTCTTTTTTGTCCACTCTCGCTTGTCTAATCGCGGCCGATTCTTCAATTCTTAGCTTCGGAACTCCTGCTTGGATTGCCTTGGTCATTCCACCAAGATCCTCAACTTCTTGAATCAGTTTTCTGGTTTCATGAATCATTGAACCCGTGAGAGACTCCAGGTAGTAGGATCCAGCGAGCGGATCCACAACTTTTGTCAATCCAGATTCTTCCCTGAGAATCAATTGTGTATTTCTTGCAATCTGGGCGGAAAAAGGAGTAGGCAGGGCCAGTGCTTCATCGAATGAATTTGTGTGCAATGACTGTGTACCCCCTAAAACTGCTGCCAAGGCTTCTATGGTTGTTCTAACAATATTATTGTAAGGATCTTGACTGGTAAGACTCACGCCGGATGTCTGACAGTGAGTTCTTAACATCAGTGATTTAGGATCCTTTGGAGAAAACTCATTTTGAATCATCTCGGACCAAAGCAGCCTTGCAGCTCTTAATTTTGCAATTTCCATGAAGAAGTTCATGCCTATTCCAAAAAAGAATGACAATCTTGGGGCAAAATCATCAATATCCAGGCCTTTTTTCATCGCAGATCTGACGTATTCAAGACCATCTGCAAGAGTATAAGCGAGTTCTTGTGTGCATGTGGCTCCAGCTTCCAGCATATGGTATCCAGAAATTGAAACAGTATTGAATTGAGGCAGATTGTGAGAGCAGTATTGAATGATATCAGCAACTATTCTCATTGAATGGTCTGGGGGATAGATATAGGTGTTCCTGACCATAAACTCTTTGAGAATATCATTCTGCAATGTTCCTTTAAGATTTGATGGATTAACACCTTGCTCTTCTGCGGCCACAACAAACATTGCCATGATGGGGATTACTGCCCCATTCATCGTCATCGAGACTGACATTTTCTCTAGAGGTATCTGATCAAACAGCATTTTCATGTCTTCCACGGTATCAATCGCCACGCCCGCTTTCCCAACATCTCCAGTAACTCTGGGATGATCAGAGTCATAACCTCGGTGCGTAGCTAGATCAAATGCAACAGACAACCCTGTTTGTCCAGCCGCTATGTTCTCACGATAAAACTTATTTGATTCTTCGGCAGTTGAGAAACCAGAATATTGTCTGACTGTCCATGGTCTTTTGGTATACATCGTGGCCCTGGGGCCCCTCAGGAAAGGCTCAATGCCTGGCATCGTATCAAGATGCTCTAAATCCATTAAATCATCAGAAGAATAGACGGGCTTTACATCTATGCCTTCAAGCGTATGCCAATCAAGACTCTTAATGTCATCTGTTTTCAGTTCAGATTCGGCAGTTGTTTTCCATTTATCCTTAAGTTTAGACATTCATTGATATCTGCTAATTTAAAGTTCGTGGATCATTCTACAGGTCAGTTAGTTGATATTGAAAAGAAATTTCATGAAATTCAATGAGTTTGAAGCGCTTTCTTTGCATTAAGATCGCTACATTCTATAATGATTCAGATCTTTAATAATAAAAGGCTTTCAAAATGAAATTAGGTATCGGTCTTGGCTACTCACCATCAAAACTAAAGATTCCCATGGATGACATACTCTTTGCTGAAAAGATGGGTTTCGATTCAGTATGGGCAGCTGAGTCCTATGGGTCAGATGCTGTATCCGTTGCATCTTATGTTCTTGCACAAACCTCAAAAATCAAGGTTGGGACAGCAATTATGCAGATGCAAGCAAGAACACCAGCAATGACAGCGATGACTGCCATGTCACTGAATGCACTTTCAGATAATCGATTTTTATTGGGTTTAGGCCCGTCAGGCCCTCAAGTAGTAGAAGGGTGGTACGGACAAGCATATGGTCGCCCTTTAGCGAGAACAAAAGAATACATCTCTATCGTTAGGCAAATAATTGCCAGAGAAGAACCGCTTCAGCATGAAGGTCATCATTATCAGATCCCATTCAAAGGCGAGGGCTCTTCAGGCTTAGGTAAGCCTTTAAAAAGCATTCTTCACAGTACAGCTGACCTTAAAATCTATACTGCATCAATCACTCCAGCGGGCTTAAGATGCGCTGGTGAAGTTTCGGATGGTGTTTTCCCTATTTGGATGAACCCGCAGAAATTTGACCTCGTTGGCGAGCATGTAGAAGAGGGTTTTGCCCAATCTTCTGAAGAAAAGTCTTACGATGATTTTGATGTTGCACCATTCGTACCGGTTGCTATGGGAGATAATTTAGATTTTTGTTATATGGCTATGAAGCCAATGTTTGCTCTATACATAGGAGGAATGGGCGCTAAATCAAAAAATTTCTACAATGACTATGCAAAACGCCTTGGATACGAAGAAGCTGCTGAAAAGATTCAAGATTTGTACTTGGAAGGAAAAAAAGATGAGGCAGCTATGGCAGTTCCAAATGAATTGGTGGATGAATGCACGCTCATTGGGCCAAAAGAACGAATCATCGAACATCTTTCTCACTGGAAAGAGCTTGATAAGACTGGAAAGATAGGGACATTGGTCCTAGGAAATGTGGGGCAGAAAGCAATCGAAGTGATTGCAAACGAGGTATTATAGATTTATATGAACTACTCCACTTATTTTAGAATCTTAATCGTTGGACCAATCATTTTGGTTCTAGCTGGATATATTTTGGATCTTTCTTACCCATTTCCCGAATCGATCAATGGTTATTGGGGTCAGTTGGCATTGGATGGATTCAGTGATTGGTTTTATATAAAACTCATGTGCCTGCTTCTAGCATTTATTGCTGACATGTTGATGTTATTTTTCATTCGAAATTCAAGAGAACTCTGGATTATTGCAACCACTGGCGTCTTAATAAGCGGAATGATGATGCCAGAGGTAAATATATCTTCCTCTTTATATCAAGAGTTGCTCCAGTTGGCTGCAATCGTTTCAGGTATCAAGATTGCCTCAGCTTATTTATCCCCTCAAATCAGAGATCTGTTTTGATTCAATTTTTTTAAAAAGCTTTTATGCTTCTTTGGAAATAGAATCGTCGCCAGAGTTTTAGTCCAAGAATCAAAGAAAGTATCCAGAAGACAAATTCAATCCAATTTGGATTGCTGTTATAACCTAGAAAACCTTTTAGAAACAAACCAACTCGACCTTTATCATGGAACAGATGTGTGTATTTTTCTTTTCCATTTAGATCATAGGTAAACATAAATGCATTATCATTTTCATTTAAGCTTGCTTTTGGTTGGTGTACATCCCAAACACGACTGATCTCAGATTTATCTTCCAATCCTACCCACTCTAGACGATCGCCTTTGATGAGGAATTCTTCGACTTCATGAGTTCCATAGGCCACCATTCCTGATGCAAAAAGAACCAATAGAAATGTGGTAGCTCTAAAAAATGATCTCAGATCAATTCTTCTGCCTTGAATGACAATAAAGTAACCAATCATGATTGCAAAGACCATGCCTAAAATAAAACCAATGTATGAAAAGGACCCAGTCATTGAGAAACTGCCCATAAGAAAGATTGCTGTTTCAAAACCCTCTCTTAGAATTGCAAAAAAGACCACAAGAAAAACGCCCCATCCCGAGGCATTCATTGCATTCTTGGTTTGATTTTCAAGCTCTGTCCGGTCACTGACATGTTTCGATAACCAGAAAATCACATACCAAAGAAGGCCAGCTGTGATATACATGAAGACCCCTTCAAATAGGGCAGTGTAGGATTCGTTACCTATAGACTCTTTTATATTGCTAAGCGCTATTGCCACTATGATGCTTGCAATGATTGCTGCTCCAACAGCTGCCCATAGCTGTTGAATTTCTTTCATTAGGCTATTCTTTTCGAGAAGCGTATAGATGATTCCGACGATCAGACAAGCTTCTAAGCTTTCTCTAAAGACAATAATGAATTCATTCATTTTGGTTCCTCGTAAAAAAAGAAAAGCAAGCCAGGTAAAGGTTAAGGTATGAGTGTTACGCTAGCTTGCTCGTCTAAATTTAAATGATAATCATTTTCATTTAAATTAATTCTAATCAGATATAAATTTTTATCAATTACTTTCCATTAATATTTTTTAAGATAACAGTGGAGCTCTTGGTAGTTAGAGGGAATGATTTTTTAGATCATTGAGCTCCACTGTTAAATTGGCAGTTAGATGAAAGCGAGTGGGGGTGTGTTAGAAATGCTTTCATCTTTAGCCGCTATACTGTTTATATTAAGAACTTCTATATATTCAGTTATAGTTTGTATCTGACGCCGATCATAAAGGATCTGGGTCTTTGTGTTCTGATACCGTTCTTTGGGGCTCTCGCCACTATATCTTCAGAATCAAACATGTTTTCTACAATAAAATATAAATCAGTTTTATCATTCATCTCGTATTGAGCAGAAAGGTCAATAGATGTTTGAGAATCAATGTTTGTATTTGCTGAACATGCGGCCACAGAGCACGTGGATCCATAATAGAGCACTCTAACGTCTGCGCTCCATCCATTCTGGAAGTCTGAACCCAGAACTAATGCCAACTGAGAAGTAGGCACATTAGGAATATCCATGCCTTTAGTAACGCTCCCCCAGAAGTCACTGTCAAATGTGGTATCAAACTCTGCATTTGTTAGTGTATAAGCCATCTGAGCAGTCATTGCATTCCCACCAGCAGATTCCCAGCTGGAATTGTATGAAAGCTCAAGACCGGAGATGGTTGCGTTTCCTGCATTAAAGGTGTCTCCAATTGTGCATCCTTCAACGACACCCGAGGATGCTGCCCTGCATTCACCGAACATATTTGAATAGTCAGTGTTGTAGTAAATGGCCTCGAGTGAAGAATCATCATTGGCATAACGAACGCCTATTTCCATATTATCTGCAGATTCTGGATCAGCACCGCCAGAAGTTGGTGTAAACCCTTCATGGAATCCACCCAATAACGAGTAGCCATTACCCATGTCATAAGTAAAGCCTATTCCAAATAGTGTCTCATCGTCATCAGATAAAGTCTTTGGATAGCCTGCGTCAGTATTTACAGCAGTTCTTGCTGTATCCACATAACGTTCTTGTACAATTTCCCAATCTTCGGAGCGGACACCTAGAGTGACAACCAAATCACCCATGTCAATTTCATCGTTAATGAAAAAAGCACTCGCTTCGGCAGTAGTGACTCTGTTATTGCTTGAATAACCAGGCAATGAACCTGCAACTAAAGCAGACAGCGTTCCATTGACCCAATCGGTGTATTCATACCATTGCATTCTGTCTTCATCGTCTTCAGTGTCTCTGTAACCCATTGTTAAGTTATGGTTACCTAGATCAAAATTACCCTTTAAGACCAAACCTTCAGAAGCATATTTTCTATTGTTATGCTTCAGTTTGATTTGTTCAGCAGTTGAATTGGTTCCTCTGAGAATTGAGATTGCTAGAGCATCTCCTGAATTGGCCATGTCAATTACATCATTGATGCCTTTTGATGCTCCACCATAATAGACTTTATCTGTTTTGAACCAATCTCTCATGAAGTCATTCTCATAGTAAGTGGCTTCAAACTCGGCATTTCCAGTTTGAACACTATAGCTAAGAACCACCTGCTCATGTGCATTGTTCATTTGATCGTAGTCAGTGAAACCATATCTCAATCTTGGGTTAGATCGAAAGTCTGCTTCTGCCAATCCAACATAGGTTTGGTCGGACTCTTCATCAGAATCTTGATATTTAAAATCCAATTGATGATAGACATCTGCGCTTGGATCACTGTTGAATCTTAATTTAACAAGGATATCATCCTTATCAAATCCGGTGTCACCACCGGTATGCTCAATTTCATCAAATCCATCGATTTCATGCTTAAGCCCTTCGATCAGGTATCCAAAATTATCGGTTGAATTTCCATAATTGAAATGTGCTTTCATATTTCCATCAGAACCGGTCTCAAGGTTCACCATTCCTGAAGCTTGATCAGGAATTGGTGTGCTGATCATATTGATTGCACCACCAACAGTATATGGACCAGTTGTAATCGCAGCAGGTCCTTTTACTACTTCAACAGAATTGATTCTAGAGAATGTAGGAAAGTAATATGCAGATGAGGCAGCATAGGGAGCCGGCGCTATGAGAATACCATCCTCCATTAAGGTTACCTTCCCTGAACGATCAGGATATGTTCCTCTAATGCTGATATTGGGTCTTAGTCCATAGCCTTCCTCTGGTCTGATATTAATGCCTGGAACCAACGCAAGTGCTTTATGTACATCTATTGTTTCAAACATTTCAAGATCCTCAGAAGAAACTTTGTTTGCAGAACCGGGCAGTTTCTTCTCACCAATAATAGTTATATTATCGATGACTGTATTCCCATGACCATCCGCATTCACATTGAATGACATAAGAATTAGCAATGAACAAAACCCACGTAAGTAAGAGTTAATTTTCATTTTTTTACTTCCTCTATAAATATTGTTGTTATATATAATGATAACGATTATCATTATCAAAAGATGATGATAATCATTCTCAACAACAATTCAAGTATTTTTTAAATTAAATAATGGAGAAGAAATTATGTATGGAGTAGGCGATCACTTTCCAAGTTTTTCACTGAATGCTGTCGATGCTAAAAATCAGATGATTACAATCGAATCTTCTGACCAAAAAGGTTGGTCGGTTGTATATTTTTATCCAAAAGACTTTACTTTCATCTGTCCAACAGAGATCTCAGAGATGGATAAGTTAATCGATGAAGGCGTTTCAGTTTTTGGAATCAGTGGAGACAACGAATTTTGTAAATTAAATTGGAAGTTAAGTAATGAACTCATATCAGGCATTAGACATCCACTCGTTGCCGATACAGGACTCGCATTATCCTCCGAGCTTGGAATAGTGGATGATTCAGAAGGGGTATGCTTGCGAGCAACTTTTATCATAAATGAAGAAGGAATCATTCAGCATGTCTCAGTCAATGCGCTGGATACAGGAAGAAATGTCAATGAAGTCATCAGAACGCTTAAGGGCTTGCAGTCCGGAGGATTAACCGGCTGCTCGTGGAATCCCGGCGATGAATTTGTTGCTTGAAGAGAGACTCAATGATGAATAAAGAAAAATATTTATTAAATCATGAAGAAGCTATTCTGATTGACAAATATAGACAAGAGCAAGAAGGCATCAATCGGAAAGTGAAATATTTTAATTTCTTATCGAGCCAGAATGATATTGAGAATGACTTAGAATTCATATCGATCCGTACCAGTCTGTATAAATTTCTTACAAATATATTTTCGATCTATTACAGGTGGTGCAAAGCACACGACATTTGTTATTTTTGTTCACTCAGTATGATGATTGAAAAAGCGTATAGGGATTCTGCATCAGAAGCAGTGCAGAAGAAGTATAATCATGATTCTCAGGAGTGTTCACAGAATCTTCACTAGATAGAAATCCATATCTAGGATCTGCCCGTAGACTTGTTATAATCACGTCGCATTTATACGGAATAGATAAGGAGTAGTTGTGCATTTTGAGGGACTTGCAATGGGCGTAATTGTCTTTTTAATCATAGGGATATTTCATCCACTGGTCATCAAAGTTGAGTATTATTATGGCAAGAAGTTATGGCCTGTATTTTTCGTATCAGGATGGAGTTTTGTGGTTTGGTCTCTGTATACCGAGAATATATTCTTCTCAATATTTCTTGGTGTATTTGGCTTTTCATGTCTTTGGAGCATTGGCGAACTGATTGAGCAAGAAAGCAGAGTCAAAAAAGGTTGGTTTCCTAAGAATCCAGATCGTTAATCAGGCAACAGGATGCGCGCTATCCATGAATCCTTGCATGGGACTCATGCTTAAATCAACACCAAACTCTCTGTCTGCCTTTGATTCGATAGACTCATATAGTGTATTTCTGAGTCGAGGTTTTCTGCCGGCATTTTTAATGAATGCTCGCATTCTTTTTGCTTCAAACTCCTGACCATGAATGCTTCCAGCAGCTTTTGAAATTGATTCATTCATCAAAGTTCCACCCATGTCATTTACCCCTGCGTTGAGACAACTCAACGCGCCTTCTTTCCCAAGCTTCACCCAACTTGCTTGAATGTTATTGATGTATGGATTTAAGGCTATTCTCGATACTGCATGCATCAGCAAAACCTCGCTAAAAGTAGGTCCAGGCCTCGCATTCCCTCTTTTATACATGGGCGATTCCATGCTCACATATGGCAGCGGTATGAATTCAGTGATGCCGCCGGTCTCTTTTTGAATTTCTCTTAATTTTATGAGGTGAGTTGACCAGTCAGAAGGTTCTTCGGTATGACCAAACATGATTGTGGAGGTGGTTCTTATGCCAACTCTGTGAGCGGCCTTAATGACATTCATCCATTCCTTAGAACCCAATTTATCAGGACAAATATTTCTCCTGACGTCATCATCCAAAATTTCTGCAGCCGTGCCCGGCATAGTGCTTAGGCCTGCCTCTTTCAGTTTTTCCAGATATTTATCCACTGGCAATCCCAATGAGTTTGCCCCGTGCGTGACTTCTAAAGGAGAGAATGCATGGATGTGGATTTCAGGAACCCGTTTTTTTATTGCCTTACATATATTGATATAGGTATAGCCATCATAGTGAGGATGAATCCCCCCTTGAAGGCAGACCTCATGAGCCCCTCTAGACCAAGCCTCAGATGCTCTATTAGCAATTTCATCGTTATCAATGAGGTATGGTTTACCCCTTAAATTTTCCTTTGTTTTACCTTTTGAGAATGCACAAAAATGACAGGAATATTTACAGATGTTGGTGTAATTGATATTTCTAGTGATGACATAGGTCACTTCTTCGCCATTCATTTTTTGTCTCATTTCATCTGCATGACGAAGAACCCGATGATAATCAGGACCTCGGGTATAAAAAAGTTTGGTAATTTCATGATGATTTAAGTCGATTCCATGAAAAGATTTATCGAGGATATTTTCTATTTCCTTGGAAACATGACTTGATTCATTGAATATCCAGCTACCGTAATATCCAGATTCGGGAATCGCAGATGATTCACCACAGCGCCATTGATCATGCCTCCCATAACCCGATGAATCAGAAAGCTCCAAGATGCCTGAACGCAAGTTTTTATCACACCAAGATTGATCTTTGATGTAATCCGGGTAAATCGCCAATCGCTCAACAAGTTCCAGCCCTTGATTATTTGTTATTTCTTCCAATTGCTTAATTTGTGGCCACGGTGATTCAGGATTTACATGATCAATTGTGATTGGCGAGATGCCACCCCAATCGTTGATTCCGCAATCTAGAATTTCATCAAGGTAATCCGAATTGAGATTAGGCGGACATTGTATGTTCATGTTTTTTCCAAAAATAATTCTTGCTGCCGATAACGTCCAAAGAAGATCCTCTCGAGATGCAGGAGTGTGCTTTCTCATTCTCGTGCCTTCTTTGGGAATAAAGTTTTGAATGATCACCTCTTGGATATGACCAAATTCATCATGCATTTTTTTTATATCAAGAAGGCTCTGAATTCGCTCTTCAATGGATTCACCAATACCAATCAGTATACCGGTGGTTATTGGTATTCTCAGTTTTCCAGCATTTTTTATCGTTTGCAGTCGAGTTTGAGGGTATTTATCTGGCGATCCATAATGCGGCCCACCCTTATTGCAAAGTTTTTCTGAGCTCGATTCCAGCATGATACCCATGGAGACAGAATGCTCCCTAAGCATTTCCATTTCTTGAACCGTCATATTTCCAGGATTTAAGTGTGGGAGTAGGCCCGTTTCTTTATAGACCAATTTCGCCATAGAGCCCAAATATTCGATCGTTGTCTTAAAGCCCAATTTTTTAAGATGATCTCTGGCAGTTTGATACCTTAACTCGGGCTTTTCACCAAGCGTAAATAAAGCCTCTTTGACATATTGCGATTTGCCTTCCTCTGCAATGTCGAGGACTTCCTCAGGTTCAAGATAGGGTGTTTTGAGTTTTTTGGGTGCTTTTGCGAAAGTGCAGTAATGACAGACATCACGACAAAGTTCAGTCAAAGGAATGAATACTTTCTTGGAGTATGTGATCACCTTCGTGTCAGCTTCTCTGATCTCTTTGGCTTTTTGCATTAAATCATCCAACTCATGGGAATTGAGTAAAGATAAATAATGATTCAGTTCTTGTTTAGGCATCAATCTTTTATAGCTTTTTCATGAGCCCAAAACAATCTTAAATTCATATCTTCAGCGGGTTTTTTTCTGGTTGATACCGTTTGACCAAATATTCCCAATCGTCTTGGTCATCCAGATCAAAGCTCAATCCTTCAATGGATTGAATATTTGTTTTTAATTTCTCGATTTTCGAGGCCTGCACATGTTTACGAAAACTATTCGTGCCAAATTGAAAACCAATTCTTCGCGGAAGGTCGCAGATAAGAGCATTCGTGCCCCCATCTTTTTTTGCCTCAACAATTGTCAGGCCTTCGCTATGTGATTCAATCATTCGTATAATGTCTTTTTCTTCCACAAGCGGGAGATCAATGGATAGGTAGATCAATTTTTTTGCACCCATCCCGCAAGCCATATCTGCAACAGAATCAATTTTTCTTTTAAAGGACTGCTGACCTTTGTCTTCATGGATGATTAATTTTGAATGCTTGATTTTTTTTGACCAGTTTGTCTCAGAAGTAAACACAATTACTTTTTCGATCCCTTTCATTGGAACAAGGATATGAATCAATCGGGTCGATAAATTTTTTGCCAACTCAATTCTCTCATCCAGATCAAGAATGGGGGAGAGCCTACTGAGTGATTTAGAAAAGGTATTTATTGGGATGATTGCCCACATTTTATGAATCAATCTCTTTAATAAAATTAACGCTTTCTTCTGCCAATCTCATCTTTTCTTCTTTGGTATTGACAATGATTTTAGAGAGTTTGACTTCGATGCCCAGCTTTGTGATTTTCTCTGCTTCTTTCTCATCGCTTCGATCAATGATCATTCCATCAATTAAGCCTTGATAGTGTTTTGCAATAGACACAGAAGAAACCTCAATTCCCATTTCATTCATTAACTTCGATGTTGGGCCTTTGATGGATTTTTGGCCAACAATTGGAGAGATAGCCACCCTTGGTTGATTGTGATTCTCGATTAATTTTCGTATCCCATCGATTGAGAGAATGGGATCGATGCTTAAAAAAGGGTTGGAAGGACAGAATATGACACCATTTAGATTTTTATCCAACAGAGCTTTCTTCACTGCATCTGTTGCCACTGGGTTCTTAGACTTAAATATAACCTTGGAGACCTTTGGCTTGCATTTCTTTCTTACAAAATAGTCTTGAAAAGAAATCTCCCCATCTTCAGTTTTCAGAACGGTTTGGACCGTGTGATTACTCATTGGAAGGATATTGGTTCTCAGGCCAAATTTCTTGGTAATTTTTCTGGTTATTGTGGTCAGCAGTTCACCGTTTCTTGTTTCTTTTGATCTAAAGAGGTGAAGTGCCAAATCTTTATCTCCAACTTTAAACCAAGTATCTGCACCCAATTCTTTCAGGACATCCAATGTTTTCCATGTTTCATCTTCTCGTCCCCATCCCGTTTTCGGATTACTCACTCCTGCCAAGGTATAGATGACTGTATCGATATCAGGACAAATATAAAAACCCAGATACAAGAAATCATCGCCCGTATTTGTAATGATGCTTAGATTTTTCTGCTTAAGGGTATTATTCAAGCCCAGCGCAAGTTTTGAGCCTCCAATGCCTCCGCATAATGCAACGATTTTTGTGTCGCTGTAATTCATCGAAATAAATCTTCCTCAGCTGACCTAATTAGATCCTTCACCGTATCAGAGTCATCACACAAGTCCAAACCTCTAACAATTATTGCAGGTGTGCCCTCAGAGCTTTCACCCATTAAAAGTGTGGACGCAGATGCGATTTGATCGGCAACACCAATGACTGTGCTCTGTAATAATCTTCCGTCTCTATCGAACTCGTTGTTTCTCAAATCCATTAAAGTTTTTATTCCGGATGAACCCAGCGCATGACCAGTCGTGCCTAATCGCCATGCTCTTCCAATGCTGTCAGTGATCAAAACCCCAATCTTAATTTTGTAAAGACCCTGAAAATAATTTTTGATTTTTCTTGCGGATGCATCAGGATCTTTTGGTAGCAAAAGGACATGATCACTTGTTCTCGCAATATTGGATCGATCAATGCCAGCATTTGCAAGTATGTGCCCCAGTTTATGCTCAACAACCAAAATGCCTTTTTCGGCACGAATAATTTCGTTTGCTTCCCCAAGGATTGACTCAACCAATCTTGGATCTTTGTCGGTTTTTTTTGAAATTTCTAATGCTTTCTCAGAGGGTTTTACTGTTTTTAGATCAACAAATCTGTCTTCAGATTTTGAAATAATTTTCTGCGCAATAACTAAAATGTCTTTATTTTTAAGATCAAGATTTTGATCTGTTAAGCACCGATTGATAATGTGAGGAACATCATCATCCGGATTGATTTCTGGGATATTTTGAATCGCAGTTAGGTTGAGCTCAGAACCAGCATATTTCTTGTTCATTTCAGGTTTTTAGCTTATTTGTCAATGACTGGTAATTTTTATACCCGATGACTTCAATTTGTGTTTTTGGTTGATTGAAATAAGAACCGATGTCAACGCTTCGGCAGCAGCTGAATTCTCAATTGAACCAGCATGCCAGCACGTTAACCCAAGATCTGTAATGAGAGCAATGGCTTTGTCAACCGCATCATCTGAGTTGCCACATACCAAAACTTCAGCATGTGGATCTTCTGATCCCACTAGATGAGAGCCAATATTTTGCAAAGCTGACACCACATGAACCCCTTCACCAAGAAGCAACTGCGCTTCGAGTGCTGCGGAACCAGATTTAGGTAGGTTTACTTTTGTCACAGGTTTTGAGAGCGGTACCGTTGTATCGATTAAAATCTTTCCTCCAAGAAATGGCTTAATTTTTTGAAGCGTCTCTATATGGCTAGAGTAGGGCACCGTAAGAACTGCAATCTCACAATTTTTTGCAGTTTCCATCAAGTCACTTCCCGTGACATTTTTATTTCCAATTTCAGCATTGATCTCTTCAGCCACAGAAATTGCTTTTTCTGCATTTCTTGAGCCAATGATGATCTGATGACCGGATCCTGACCATTTTCTTGATAATGCAGAACCGAGGGCACCTGTGCCACCAAAGACGCCAATTACTTTTGCGCTACTCATTGTCAATGATTCCTTTTATTTGTCTAACAGCCCCATCCGATGCGGATGATGCCAATAATGCATACGCCTGCAACGCCAAGCTAACGGTTCTATTTCTTTTACTGGGTTTCCAAGCTTTTTTCCCAAGAGAAACCATTTCTTTCCTTCTCATCTCCAACTCTTCATCCAAGAGATCAACTTCAATGGATCTTTTTGGAATATCAATATTAATGATGTCTCCATCATTAATGAGAGCAATATAACCTTTTGATGCTGCTTCAGGGGACACATGCCCTATGGATAAACCGGAAGTCCCCCCTGAGAATCTTCCATCCGTGATCAGTGCACATTTTTCACCCAGTCCTTTGGCTTTTAAGTAACTGGTTGGGTATAACATTTCCTGCATGCCTGGACCACCTTTGGGTCCCTCATATCGAATGACCAATACATCACCCGAAACAATTTCATCTCCGAGAATTGCTTCAACCGCATCGTCTTGGCTTTCAAAAACTTTTGCAGGCCCACTAAAGGTTAGGATCTTCTCATCCACGCCAGCCGTTTTTACGATACAACCATCGGTTGCGATATTTCCTTTTAATACTGCCAAACCTCCATCTTGACTGTGGGCATTGTCAGAATTCCTAATGCATCCATTTTCTCGATCCGTATCCAGTTGCGGATATCTTTTATTTTGCGAGAATGGCTGAGTCGTTGGAATCATTCCAGGCGCTGCTGAGTAGAATTCCTCGACTTCAGAAGATGGTTTCCTATTAATATCCCATTTATTTATGGCATCCAGCATTGTCTCTGAATGAACTGTTTTGCTGTCAGAATTGAGTAATTTTGCTTTCTCAAGTTCTCCCAGAATGGCCATGATGCCACCGGCCCTATGAACATCTTCCATATGAAAACTGCTGCTTGGCGCAACTTTGCATAAGTTTGGAACCCTTCTCGATAAGCGATCAATGTCATCCATTCCGAATTCAAGCTCAGCCTCTTTGGCTGCTGCAAGTATGTGAAGGACGGTATTGGTTGAACCACCCATGGCTATATCCAATGTCATGGCATTTTCAAATGATTCTAGATTCGCTATATTTCTTGGAAGAACGCTGCCATCATCCTGTTCATAGTATTGTTTGGTTAATTCGACAATTATTCTTCCTGCCCTTAGGAAAAGCTCCTTGCGATCAATGTGTGTTGCAAGCACGCTTCCATTCCCAGGGAGTGCGAGCCCCAGAGCCTCAACCAAACAATTCATCGAATTGGCAGTGAACATTCCTGAACATGAACCACATGTAGGGCACGCCGATCTTTCAATTTTTTCAACCTCTTCATCAGAAACACTCGGATCTCCGGCCAGAACCATGGCATCAATCAAATCCAAGCTTGCCTCTTGCCCCTTCACCAAACCTTTTCCAGCCTCCATCGGTCCACCAGAGACAAAAATAGTTGGTATATTCAGCCGCATTGTCGCCATCAACATTCCAGGAGTAATTTTGTCACAATTAGACAAGCAAACGAGCGCATCTGCACAGTGAGCATTTGCCATGTATTCAACTGCATCCGCTATTAATTCTCTAGAAGGCAAGCTGTATAGCATTCCTGAATGCCCCATTGCAATTCCATCATCAACGGCAATGGTGCTGAATTCTTTGGCAACTGCACCTGATTTCTCAATTTCTCTAGCAACCATTTGACCCAAATCTTTGAGATGAACATGGCCCGGCACAAACTGAGTAAAAGAGTTGGCGATTGCAATGATTGGTTTTCCAAAATCATCATCACCCATGCCAGTTGCACGCCAGAGAGCTCTTGCTCCTGCCATATTCCTTCCATGTGTTGATGTTTTTGATCTGTAATCAGGCATACTTAATCCAATGATTTAAGGAATAATATTATCTCATTTCCTGATCATAAGTATAATTCTCGTGGTAAAGTAATATTTTTTTATGGCGAGAAGCGAATAATCCAATGGTTGCTTAATGACAAATGGCTGAATCTGAAAAAAATACCCAAGTTGCTTCAAAAGATCAGAGCGACACTTACGAATTCCAAAACCAATGGCGAATGGAGATTAATGAGTGGATTGAGTCTTTACAAGCAGTGAAGGAAAGCTACTCAGAAAGAGAGGTCAAAGAACTTCTCAGGGAATTGCAAAATTACGCATTGAGCCATGGGATCACGCTCTCAGAAGCCACGCTAAACACCCCTTATAGAAATACCATTCCACTATCAGAGCAACCAAGTTACCCCGGTGATATGGAAATGGAATCAAAAATAGAAAACATTATCAGATGGAATGCAATGGCCATGGTGCTTCAAGCATATGACCTCGGCGAGGGACTTGGTGGGCATATAGCGACTTATGCCTCGACAGCAACAATGACAGAGGTTGCGCTCAATCATTTCATTAAATCGAGATCCGAAAACGATCAGGGCGACATGTTAAATATTCAAGCGCATTCATCTCCCGGAATTTATGCAAGAGCATTTTTGGAAGGGCGATTATCAATCGAAGAAATAGGCAATTTTAGGAGAGAGCTACAAAAAGAGGGTGGATTACCATCGTATCCTCACCCAAGAAGAAGGCCTGAGTTATGGCCAAGCCCAACTGCTTCAATGGGCCTCAATGGAGTGTCTTCAATTTATTATGCTCGTTTTTCAAAATACTTAGAGAACAGGGGATTACTCTCTAAGAAAGGCGGCAAAGTTTGGGCTTTTCTCGGCGATGGAGAAATGGATGAGCCTGAAACGATCGGAACAATCAATATCGCTGCAAGAGAAAAGCTGGATAACTTAATTTTTGTTGTTAATTGCAATCTACAAAGATTAGACGGACCCGTAAGAGGCAATGGAAAAATCATACAAGAACTGGAAGCCGTTTTCAGGGGTTCTGGGTGGGATGTCATCAAAGTCATTTGGGGCTCAGAATGGGATCCGCTATTTGCAATCGATGATAATGATGTGATGCAAAGAAGAATGGATGAGGTCCTTGATGGCGAATATCAAATGTACTCTGTTTCAAGCGGTGCAGATCAAAGAGCTCATTGGGTAAAAGACAATAAAGAGCTTGAGTCTATCATGAAAAACTTAAGCGATGACGAGCTCAAGGCAATCAAGCGAGGCGGTTTTGATCACAAGAAGTTATACGCAGCATTTGATCGGGCTACAAAATCATCTGGAAAGCCTACGGTTATCCTCGTTAAAACCCTAAAGGGTTATGGTTTAGGCGAAGGATCTGAAGGGCAAAACATTGCACACCAAAAGAAAACAATGTCTGACGATGAGAGAGTCGAGATTGCCAAAAGACTCGGAATACCGCTTTCCGAAGAGGAATGTATTGCAGCCAAGTTTTATGTTCCTAATCCAGATTCGGAAGAAATGAAATACATGCATAAAATGAGGCAAAATTTAGGAGGTTATCAACCGATAAGGCATCAAGAGTATAAATCTCTCAAGGCACCTGATTTTGATTTATTTTCAGATTTTACAGATGGCATCGACCGGTCCATATCTACAACTTTGGCTTTGGTTAGAATGATGTCAAAAATGTTAAGAGACAAAGAGATTGGACCATATTTAGTTCCAATTATTCCGGATGAAGCAAGAACTTTTGGTATGGATGGGTTATTTTCTCAAGCGGGAATTTATTCTCCTGATGGGCAGAATTATGAACCTGTGGATGCAGGCACAATCTCTCCATATAAAGAAGCAAAAGATGGGCAGATTCTTCAGGAAGGAATTTGTGAGGCGGGCGCTTTGGCATCATTTATGGCTGCCGGAACCGCTTACTCGCATTCCGAGCTACCAATGATTCCAATTTATATCTTTTATTCCATTTTTGGCATGCAAAGAATTGGAGACATGGTCTGGGCCTGCGGCGATGCCATGACCAAAGGGTTTTTAATTGGTGGAACAGCAGGCAGAACGACTCTCAATGGTGAAGGTGTTCAACACCAAGACGGTCAATCCCATGTTCTGGCTTCGGTCGTTCCTAACATGATGACTTATGACCCAGCTTTTGCATATGAGCTCTCTGTAATCATGCAAGATGGGATAAAAAGAATGTATCAAGATCAAGAAGACGTTTTTTATTACATCACTGTCTATAATGAAAACCACACTCATCCAGCAATGCCAAATGACAGCCGTGAAGGGATTCTGAAGGGAATGTATTGTTTTAAGGGAGCCTCTGATAACTTATTGAAAGAATACAAAGGAAAGCCTATACACCTTCTGGGAAGTGGGAGTCTCATGCAACAGGCCATTGAGGCACAAAAGGTTTTAGAGGAAGAGGGCATTCCAACATTTATTTGGAGTGTAACCAGTTACAATCTTTTACACAGAGATTATCGTGCTTCAAAAAATTCAGACAGGAAATCTTACACCGAGACGATTCTAGAAGGTTATGACGGCCACTTTTTATCTGTAAGCGACTGGATTACTTTGCTTCCAGATAGTATTTCTCATCTTTTCCCAGGAGGGTTGATAACACTTGGGACAGATGGTTATGGCTTAAGCGAGACTCGAGAAGCATTGAGAGATCACTTCGGCATTAGCGCCAATTCTATTGTCGAAAAAGTGAAAGAGTTAATATAAAGATTTAAAATTCAAGATTTGCGATTTCTCTTATATGCTCAGGTCGAGTACTGCAGCAGCCCCCAACAACATATGCTCCTTCCTGAATCCATTTTTTAGCTTCTCTGGCGTATTCCTTTGGCGAAACTGATTTAGTATTCGAATGATGATTAATATCCACATCACAATCTGGCCCCAAGTCTTTGACTGGGTGATCTAGGACAGCAGAATTTGCAAAAATACCAAATTTTTTTGATTTTTTTAGTATTTCAATTTGTTCTGTAACGCAATCCATTGCCAGGCAATTCAACAGTTGGCATTCGATATCAAGTTCATTGCCTTGTTCAATCGCATCGCTTAAAGAATCTCCATTAGGCAGGCTCTCCCCAGAAAGCCCTCTTGCAGTCCAGCTTAGCCAAACTCTATTACTATAGTTTTTTCCTATTGTAGCTGCCAAAAGACCCTCCCTAATGGAGCTCATTGTTTCACACAAGATAATGTCAACTTGGCGTTTAGCAATTTGACCTATTCTTTCATAGAACTCAGTAATGATTTCATTTGAGGGTGTGAGATCAGGCCTAAAGCTTGTGTCTATTGGAGGAAAAGAGAGCGCAATCAAAATATCTGGATTATCTTTTTTTGCCTCGATAGCTAAGTCAATCGATCGTTGTGTGAGAGATTCAAATTGGTTTTCCAGTCCTTCTCTTTTAAGGATATTTGGCGTGACATAATAATTATTAGTGGTGATCACATTGCAGCCGGCTTCAATATTTGCCTTATGTATTTCTAGCACAGCCTCAGGTTCTTCATTTAGAGCATGGGCTGACCATATGGATTTTTTCCAATCTGGAACTTTGTATCCTCTATCATGGAGTTCAGTCCCCATTCCTGAATCTAATATGTATTTCACGCTTTAAGCCTCTAAAACTTCTTCCCACGAAGTGACTGTATCAAGTCGAACATCTTCCCATTCATTTGATTCAGTTTTGAAAACCAGAATATTATCGTTTTGGAGGTCTTGAGTCATCGTCTGATGATTCCTTAAGAGCCTTTCATTGAGTGTGCAAACTATTGTTCTCCCTTCTCCAGAGTTCATGCTGGTAAAGCTCAGTTTCACCAACCCTTTTTGCAGAGATTGCATTAATTTTTGCATATTTATTTTTTAGGATTTATCCGTTTGGTAATAATAGATATATAGGATCGGAAGAATACCTGCCGTGTTGAAAATCGCAAGGCATATGAACCATGTCAGTTGACGATTTCTTGCCGCTTTCCAAAGCGCGGTCAGTTTCCATATCGCAGACCAGATAATCAACGGAATTATCCAGTAATATAGCAAAGGAGGTTCTAGCATGATTTATATCCTTTTGATAAATTTCCTATAAAACTTTTCTACAAAAGTGGGTGAATAATAAGTCGTATCTTCTCTTGAGATATTATCATAAGACCTCTTGTATTTATGCTTTACCCAAGCATTTAGGTCTGTTTTTTTTAATAAATTAAAAACAATGTTTTTAAAATATCCACTCCGATCATATTTGACGACAGCGGTTCCAAAATCAATAAGATAAGGCTTTAGGTTTTTATCAACCATAAGATTGTCTTTTCTTTTGAGATCTCCATGAGCAATACCCAGGTCATGGATTGAAATGATGATTTTTAGAAGAGAGTTAAAGAAGTGATCATTGCCATCTAACTCAAATTGCTTATCTCTATATGACTCTCCATCTATATATTCAAGTACCAAATCTCCCTCATTGGTTAAACCATAGCATTCAGCGATTCCTGTCACATTTTTGAGTCTTTTATAGATATTGTATTCATGTTTAATGCTCCATCGGTTAACCCATGTAGACCACCAATGCTTTATTTTTGCCGATTTAACAAGATAGGTTTTTTCATTGAGCTTAACTTTGAAGAGTTTGCCTTGATTGCCCTCAAATAGGGCCTCAGAAGCTTCTGATGATTTTAGCTTGAATGCAATTGTTTTGAGTAACTCTTTATTCTCCACTTTCTCAATCTATCTTAGTGCAAGAATAATAAGCCAAGTAATAACATATATTACAATGATTGGTTCGTAGTTTGACTTTAAGCTTTTCGAGAAAGACCATTCTTTAAAAGAGAACCCTTTTTTTATATTGCCACCATTGATTTTAGGTAAAAGTGCTGGCGTATTATTTGCCCATTGAGGCCAATCAACAGGAAACAATTGCTTTAACTTTCTGTCTTCATATTCGATTGCAGTTGGGTAATAGAAAACAGCAAAGACGAAACCAACTAGAAAGGACCACCACAAACCATTAATGAGCGCCAGTCCAGTTAACAGCACTAAATTTCCAGTATAGAGAGGATGTCTTACAAATGAGTATGGACCGGTTGTGGAAAGTTCTTTATTTTTTAGCACATAACCTGATGCCATTAACCTAATTAATAGTCCAATTATGGCGATTACATATCCCGCCTCTATTTGAAAAGGAATGGCCGGGTTTAACGGTGTGAAATAACAGAAAATGCTTACGAGAATTATTCCAAGACTTTGTCTAGAAAATTCGTGGTATCGCATCTCTCTGATGAGATATTTAACCCCTCTTAGCTGAGACAGATCTTCAGTTCTATGAGGCATAATTACTTCCTTTTATTATTCACTTCTTCAACAAATGCTTTATCAATCGAAGTAATACCCTGATCTTTTGCCTCTTTGACAATGCTTTTCAGTGCAGGTTTTAAAAAGACTTTTGGTATCCCAGTCAATTGCTTACAAGCATTTTCAGTGAAAGCAATATCCTTATCAAGTCTATTCGCAATATACATAACTGCATCATGTTTTGATCCTTTGTTCTCTGGTGTTGGCAGCCAAAAAGCTTTTTTATGTTTTGCAAACCAGAATTGATTGGCATTTCTAAAGCCAAAGCTGATCGGCATATTTGGTATCTCCATGTCATTGCCTTTATCTAAATTATTCCTCCATTTCTCTCGTAGGTGGATGTGATTAATTTTTAAAAGCAAATATTCAGTATGCTCTGTTCCAGCATAGTAGAAATCTTCTGGGTTATCATTGAGTTCACATTCAAATACTTGGAAAGCTTCTTTGATGATTTTTGGTCTTTCTGAGTCGCTGACAAATGACTCTGTTGGTGTTTCTTCTAGCTCAAAAGAGCAGTCTTCCATTTTTTCATCAGGAGGTTGTCCTGGATATCCAAGATCGACAATATTCGGGATCTTTTTTTGATCATATTCAATAAAATTAAGGGCACACTTCTTGTTTCGTAATAGGTTCTTTGATGTGTTTGAACCTCTTCTTGATATCATGATCCATTCTCTTCGCTCAATTACACCAAACGGGAATGTCAGTTGATAAGGGCCTATACTTGTTACACCTTCTTCATTGACAGAGGTGATTAATGCAAATGAGCTTAGGAAATAGGAGCTGGACTGGTACCAATTATTGTGCATTGGGCTTTCAATCCATCTATCGGTTTTCTTTTTCCAAAAAGACATAAGCTGATTCTAACGCTTTTTTTAAATATAAATACTATAATTACATAAATGAGAGATCTTAGTGTATTAGATGACTCTCTTAGGGGGAAAGTGAGAGGCAATCCAGTTGGAGTTAGTCTTTTTTATTCAGAGATCCCAGAAGAGTATCAAAAAAAGAAAGTGGTTCCTTGTTCCATCGTAAGGCACGCCATGGACAAGGGTGAAGTTGTTTCATTTGACAAGCATCACCACGATTGCACCACTGGAGTCTACACCGCAGGCGTTCATGAGGGCACAGAAGAGATTAGAAGTGGACAATATCTTGCAGTAAACATTCCTGTCTATACTGATGAAGCCGCTGAAAAGATAAAGTCAGGAGATTATATCCTGCCTCAAGATACGGTTGTTGGCATTGGTGCCGCACCAATATTGGACGTACCAGAGAGTGTCGACATCGATTGGATTGTGGTTGTCTGCAATCCTCATTGGGCAAATTTTATAGGAGGGGCTAGAACGGTAATTGATGGTACGCCACCTCGAGGTGCATGTGGATCATCATTCTGCAGTGATCTATTCGCAACACCATGGCACGATGACAATGTCGTTATTACGCCCGGTGACTTGGGTGGAAGAATGAATAATCGATTAAAGCCTGAGGAGATGTTTGTGGTGATACCAAGCAAATATCTAGACAGTTTACTCACCATAATGACTTCCATACCCGATGCGAGAGCAGTGCTGGAGGCCACAAAACCAAAGGACTCAGATTATTGGAAGAAAAGAGAACGTGCAAAGCAGGCCAAGAAGCAGATTGACCAATCAACTGGAGATGATTCTTTTGACTCAAAAGTCAGTATGAATTGGAGCGCAGAAGCCAAAGCCATGATTTCAAAAGCCCCAACAGGCATCGTTGAAATGGCCATCAATAATGTTGAAGATTTTGCCAGAGATAATGGGATTTATGAAATCGATGAAGAGGTTGTGCTTGATCAAATGAAAAGCGTAGGGATGGACCCAAAGATGCTTTCATAACCTCATTAGAAGTTATTTAAGATTGTGTAAAGGTCATCCCTTAATTCATCCACCGTATTTGCTGGACTCATTGTTGCGAAAAGAGAACCCTCTTGATTGAAAACAAAAATTGAGGCGGTATGGTTAAAGTCATATCCCTCATCTTTATTAATCCTTTGGTAAAAAACACTCAAACCTGAAGTGAAAGATTGTATGTTTTTGTATGTGCCAGTGACACCAAGCATGCTTTCATCAAAATAACCAATGTATTCATCCAATCTTTCTGTGGTATCTCTCTCAGGGTCCAGTGTCACCAGAACAGTAACAAGCTTTGCTGAAGAGAGATTATTTTGTATTTCGTTTTTGATTTCAGCAAGTTTGTATATTGTGGTTGGGCAAACATCAGGACAGTTGGTATAACCAAAGAAAAGGATTGTCCAATTTCCCTCGAGGCTTTTATTATTAAAGATCTCATTGTTCTGATCGATCAACTCAAAGCTTTTCAATTCCATTGGTCGTTTGAGTATTTTACCGGTCACTAAAGTCGGTTTTTTTTCTAAGAGTGATGGCAAGGATTGAAAATAAGTAAACAGAACGGTGACACCAGTGAGAATGAATAATAAAAAAAGGATGTTTCTTTTATTCATACCCATTCCTTAAAACCATTGCATCGCTTCTGAGGATCTTGATTCCATCTTTAATCTCATAATAAATAATTAGTTCAACCAGATGACCTTCGTTGATGGCTTTCTTGGGCTTCATTAACATCAGGTGATAGTTGCCTGGCTCTAGATTAAATTCAGAATGAATCGGCACTTTCAAACCATCTATCTTCTTCATTAAGGATATGCCGTTTTCAATAGATGAAGAATGTATTTCAATTTTCTCAAAAGCGTTCGATTTTAGATTGTTTATAATAATTTCATCCGACGAAGTATTCTTAAGCTTCAAATAACCCGAGAATTTTTCTGAATTTGGAGGTGCCGTTCTAATCCACGCATTTTTCACTTCAAGTTCTGCAAAACTCTTCTGCCCAAAAATAATGACAAAGAAGGCGAGAGGGATTAGAGATTTTATACTCTTGGACCGCAAATGACTGCTACAGGGTTGTATTCAGGAAAGAAAAGCATCGAGAGAAAGGCCCAAACATTGAATAGAACTAAAATTAAAAAAGGGATGGAAGCCAATCCGCCGAAAATAAGGAGATATTTTTTATCTGCTTTCATTTACTTGCCATTTTACATTTCTGTATTTGCATATCAACCAAATCTCGAAGGCCTAAAATGGTCTAGAATAGGAATATTTTTATTTTCTAAAAGCTCTTCACTGATCAATTTTGAAACAATTGCTGCCAAACTGATTCCACTGTGCATCATAGACACATAAACGCCTTGCATCTTCTTTATTCTTCCAATGATTGGGATTCGATCCTTTGGCAAGGGTCTCCAACCGATTGAGACTTGATTGACGTGGATATTTTCTAGCCCACTGGTGAATTTTTTTGCAGTATTTATGATTCTTTCTGTGTGCATTTGTTCAAATTCCTTAGATGGGAATATGCTCGGTCTTTCTTTTAAGCGGTCAATATGAGTCAACGGTGCACCGCCTTGCTCTCCCAAAACGATTACACCATCTTTTTGTTGATGAATGTGCACACCCGGCCCTACTATGATTCTATTAAATCGATTATCAACTGGTGCAGTTCTCAAGATGATTCCAGGAGTTGGAGTCGACGAGATATTTAGGCCCAAGTTTTTGTCAGTATTAATCCCACTGGCAAAGACTGCTTGATTCGTTTCAATCGTTCCTTGGTTTGTTTCAATTGATTTGATTTTTCCATTCTGTTGATTGAGTTTTAAAAACTCACATGGAAAAATGCTTTCTCCACCGAGTCTCTCAAATTTATTCTGAATCATCTGAATTGCTTGAACCGTATCTAGAGCACCATCAGATTTAGAATATGCAATTTGTTTTTTATTTCCAAAATAAACATTAGGCTCCATACGTTTAGCTTCCGATTTTGAGATGAGGTCTACAGGAGTAAATGTTGGATATTTCTTGACCTCATTGATCTCAGCGACGAGATTTTTTTGCTGACTGCTTTGTTTAAACCACTCAAGTGATCCATTCCATTTGATATCAAAGTGAAATTCTTTTTCCAGAGATCTATAGGCATCGATACCTAGTTGAGATAAAAGATTATAGCTATAGGGCTTTTTGGGGTATGTAGCGTTGATCCAAGAAAAAGAGTTTCCACTTGCACCAGAAGCTGGATAATTTTTGTCTATCAGTGTGACTCTTGATCCTCTCTTAATCAGTTCATATGCGATCATTGTCCCTAGAATTCCTGCTCCAATGACCACTATATTTGTGTTTTTGAGTGTCTTTCCAAAGCTCTTACCGGAAGGCATTGCCAGTAAGCCAATTAATTTTGTGAATGTTCTTCTATCCATTTGAAGAGATCTCAATTGCGAGATATAAGAAAATAATACCGCTCGATGCAAATAAAGTTGTCAGCCCATGATAGAACTGATTTTCAGTTTTTAAGAGCTTATTGAAAAAAATCACAGTGAACGCAATAAAAAGAAATTGCAGAAAAACTATTTCTTGCTCAAAAAGGAAGTAGGCACTGAAGGTGTTTGCTGCTCCAATGATTGTGAGAGGTAAAAAAGGCAGTATCTTTTTGTAGTACATGATCGGCATCGCAAGAACGAGAAAGAAGCATAAGCATTTGATCAAGGTGTGATCTCCAATGAAACTGTATAGGATCAGGCACTGACCCATTACTATCGAAAAAGAAAAGAGACCGTCTAACAAACTATATCCATTACCACTTGCAGAACTTTCTGTGACATACCATTCATCAGAATGATTTTGGCATACCTCAAAAAAACTGCCCGCCATTAAAAATAAAACAGCAAGGAAGAGACTCTGTTGATCATGGATACGAGCAGATAGAAATGATTCATTCTGGTTGATCATGGGGATAAAAATCAGTGGTATAAATAGTGCATATAAATGAATAGGGAGGATCCAAGCGCTCATTTTTGCATCTATTTTCATTACAATTAATCATACAACACTCTATTTCAGAGGTTTGGATTGATTGCTTTTTGTTATTGGGATAGATTCTTGGCCTTTATTTTCTTTTAAAAGATTCATAAAGATCAGTTAGGATTAACTGATCTTTATAAAAGGAGGAATTTCATGAGGATTATATTAACAATTTTGGCATTGATCACATTTGATCTTTACGCTGATGGCCATGCATCTGACGAATCTAAAGATAATGGCTATATGTTGCTATCAACATATGAAATAGCACCGGGTCAAAATCCAGCTGACCTTGAGAAAGAACTGGCTCAATTACAGTTAGATCAGGAATCTTACGGATTCAATGATTGCGGACTCTATCGCCACTGGTATGGAGGCCAAAGAGCGTATTATGCATATTGCTTCTTCTCTGATTTTGATCAGTTTGAGGCGATTCGTATAAAATCAGATGCCGATGATGACCGAATGGCAATTACTCAGAATTATTCTGGTCATACCGATCATATACTGCATATTCAGAAAGCCAATTTAACAGAGGCACCAACCAATCTTCTTTGGATGAAATGGGAATTTGGACCATATCTGACCGTTGTAGAGAAACAAGAAAGGGCGGATAAACTCTTTGATGCATTCACTAGAGCATTTGGAGCGTGCAACCTTTATTTTCATTCTTGGGGACCTGAAATTGCACACTATATCGATTGTGGATTTGAAAACTTCTCAGATTTTGGCAAAAAGCACGATGCTATCAATAAGATTTTGGCTGAAGAGCTTTCAACCGCAAAACTCGATATACTGGAGCACTCAGACGATTTATTAGTATTGATACAGGACTAATTTATAAGACTTTCAGGCAGTCAGACATCCTGACTGCTTGATTATGTTTTAGATTGCATTGGTTTTGTATGTTTTACCAATGTGTTCCTCACCCCTCTCTTTAGCGAGTTTGATTTGCTTTTGCCTTTCAGCAAATCGCATTTTTCTGTCTTCACTATGAGTTCCATGACAGTTTGGGCAACTAATTCCCTCAACGTACTGATCGGATACAATATCTTCCTCATCGATAGGCATTCTGCAGGCATGGCAAAGTGAAAAATCCCCTTCTAATAATCCATGCTTGATGGATACCCGATCATCAAAAACAAAACATTCTCCATCCCAAAGGCTTTCGGCTTCATTCATATCTTCTAAATATTTTATTATTCCCCCATCCAATTGATAGACATCGGCACATCCATTCTTGATCAATAGTGAACTCGCTTTTTCACAACGAACGCCTCCAGTACAAAACATGGCAACTCTTTTCTTATCAATCATTAATTTTTCAAGGTTGTCCTTGATCCATTTTGGGAACTCTCTGAAAGAATTTGTCTCTGGATTAATTGCATTCTTGAAAGACCCTATGGAATATTCGTATTGATTTCGTGTATCAATAACCAGAGTATCGGGATCATCGATCATTTCATTCCACTTTTCATTCTTAATGTGTTCACCAGTGCTTTCATAAGGATTAATATTGCTCACACCCATTGTCACGATCTCTTTTTTGATTTTTACCTTCATCCTTGCAAAGGTTTTGCTAGATGCGTACGAGTACTTGGGTTCTAAATCTACAAGATGGGGATCAGTTTTTAAGAATTCCACCACTTCATTTATGTGTTGATCTTTGCCTGATATGGTCCCATTGATGCCTTCATTGGCAAGAATGATGGTTCCGAGAATATTTCTTTTTATGCAAAAGCGTTCTAGATTTTTCTTTCTTTTGGAAACGCCGCCCCAGTTGACGAATTTATAAAAAGAAATGACTGTATTTTTTTCACTCATCTTGATATCAATAAGCGCGATCAAGAATTATTTCTGCCAAGCTGATCAGAGCTTTTTTATATTTGTTGTTGTCTAGTGATTGAATTGAATGCAATGCAGATTCTGTTTTCTCTCTGGCATCATTGATTGACGAAGCAATTGAACCCGTTGTTTGAATGCATTCAATGATTTCTTCTGAATTTTGTGAGTCTTTATTCAAAATAGCTTCGCTGATTATTTTTTGCATGTCTGGCGTGGCGCGTTCAATGGCATAAATCATTGGCAGAGTTACCTTTCCATCAGCGAGATCATCTCCCACATCTTTTCCCATGATTTCAAAAGAGGAGGTATAGTCCAATACATCATCCACAATTTGATAGGCCATGCCCATTTCTTTACCAAAGATTTGAAGTGCATTGATTACAGTTTGAGACTGATTATTCAAAAGTCCACCTACAACCATCGATGCTTCAAACAGTTTTCCAGTTTTTCGGTAAATCACCTCAAGATACTGCTCTTTATTGGTTTTAGGATTTCCACTGTTAATCAGTTGAAGTACTTCGCCTTCGGCGATTGTATTTGTTGCATCTGACATGACTTCCATAATGGCCATATGATTTATTTGCACCATTATTTGAAAAGCTCTCGAGTAAAGAAAGTCGCCAACCAGAATTGTCGATTCATTGCCATAACTCTGGTGCGCTGTTTTAATACCTCTTCTTGAATCGGAATTATCCACAACATCATCATGAAGCAGTGTAGCGGTATGGATAAACTCGATCATTGCTGCCGCTTTTACAACACGATCAAGATCGGATGCGCCACAAGCTTTTGCTGACAAAAGAACAATCAGGGGCCTAATTCTTTTTCCGCCGCTTTCAACAATGTATTGAGAGATACTGTTTATAAGCTCTATATCGCTTGACAACTGTTTCTCTATTTCTTGATCAAGCAATGACCATTCTTCAGAAACCAGGTCCCTTATTTCATTGAGAGATGCTTTTTGAGCACTAATTTTTTCTACGCTTTTCATTGTGTTCATCATTCTCATTCTCGATGTCAGATTGAACAATATATCAGACCATTAAAATTATTGAATAAAAAAGCTTTAATCTATAGAATTGCGTTCACTTTACGTTGGATTGATTAGAGAAAATGTACGCAATAATTAAAACAGGTGGCAAACAGTACCGAGTGACAAAAGGCGAGAAGCTTAAGCTTGAAAAACTGGATGCAGAAATTGGTAAAAAGGTAGTATTTGATGAGGTACTATCGGTGGGGGAAGGTGCCGATCTTAAAATTGGAACTCCATACTTAAAAGACGCAACAGTTGAAGCAAAGGTACTCGAGGAAGGAAAATCAAAGAAGATCGAAGTGGTCAAATTTAAAAGAAGAAAGAATTACAAAAGAAACTTCGGGCATCGTCAACATTATTCATTGGTTGAAATAACAAACATCACTGTCAAGAAGGCTCCATCCAAGAAGGAAGAAAAAGAATAATCATTTAGAGGATTTATCATGGCACACAAGAAAGCAGGCGGAAGTTCCAGAAACGGTAGAGATTCAGAGTCCAAGAGACTGGGCCTTAAAAAGTATGGTGGCCAGATAGTTCAAGCCGGCAATATTATTGTCAGACAAAGAGGAACCAAGTTCCATCCAGGTAGAAATGTTGGGATCGGCAAGGATCATACATTGTTTGCAAAAATTGATGGCGAGCTGAAGTTTGAAAAAAAAGGGCCAAGCCTAAAGCAATACGCTACAGTCACTCCTCTCTCAGACTAGCTCTCAATTCCACTCACCTTAATTCTCCTCACATAAAATCGTGGGGTTTTTTGTTACAGTAAAAAAATGAAATTTATAGATGAAGCTGTTATCAACGTCAGAGCAGGAAATGGCGGCAATGGAATGGCGAGCTTTCGAAGAGAAAAGTATATCCCCAAAGGCGGACCTGACGGCGGAGACGGCGGATCGGGTGGAAGCGTTTACTTGGTCGCGACCACAGGCATCAATACCCTGATTGATTTCAGCGTTAGAAGTCAGTTTCAGGCAACTTCTGGTCAAGCTGGACAATCCAGAAATCGGACCGGATTAAGTGGGGAGGATTTCTACATCAAGATCCCGTGTGGAACTAAAATTACCAACCATGAGACCGGAGAGTTGATGGGTGACCTCGTCAAAGATGGAGAGACTTGTTTGGTGGCAAAAGGCGGAATTGGAGGGAAAGGAAATACAAAATTCAAATCCAGTATCAATCAGGCACCAAGAAAGACAACATCGGGCACTACTGGCGAACATAGAAAAATAATATTAGAGCTTAATCTTCTTGCAGATGTCGGATTACTTGGTTATCCAAATGCCGGAAAATCAACATTGATTAGAGCAGTTTCATCAGCTAAGCCAAAAGTTGCTGACTATCCGTTCACCACACTTAATCCAAATCTAGGAGTGGTGAGGTTAAACTTCGATGAAAGCTTTGTGATTGCAGATGTTCCTGGGATCATTGAAGGCGCATCTGAAGGGACTGGATTAGGCATCACATTTCTAAAACATCTATCGAGGACCAGGCTTTTGCTTCATCTAGTGGATTTAGGCCAAGACAATACGGCTAAGCAATCTGCAAATGAAATAATAAAACTAGAGCTAGAGTTAGAAAAGTTCAGCAGCGAACTTTCTGAAAAAGAAAGGTGGATGATATTCAATAAAACCGATTTAATTGGTGATGCTGAGGAAAAATCACGCTCGATTCTTGATGAACTCAGTTGGACAGGACCAACATACCAAGTCAGTGCTGCTACTGGTAATGGCCTGGACTCTCTAATCAAAGATGTAATGAATCGACTGCGAGAAATGGAAGAACAGACTTAAGCTGCTTTATCCAATCGACTGAATTATTTTAACAAGCTTACTCTTTTGATTGGCTGCTTTATTTCGGTGAATGACACCTTTTCGAGCAAGAGAATCAATCAAAGGCTGAGCTTTCTTGTACTCATTGGAAGCTTCTTCTGAGTTTCCTTCGCTGGCAGCTTGCAAGACTCTCTTTACAGAGGTTCTCATTCTATTTTTGAGCGCAATGTTCTTGTCTCTATTAGTTTTATTTTGCCTAGCTCTTTTCTTTGCTGAGGGAGTATTAGCCATATTTAATTACCTAGTATTAAGCTTATTAATGTTAAAAAGGGGTGTATTCTTTTATATTTTTAGGGTTATTGTCAATAAATATTATTCATCAATCCTTACTTATTAAGATCTGATATCTTGTTATCATTCTTTTAAGTGAAAATAATGCCAAAATCTATCGCAAGAGATAATCTTCTTAAATCGACCACTGTGGTTGGGTTTATGACATTCTTGTCACGAATTTCTGGGCTGATCAGAGACATAATCTATGCGAGGTTATTTGGCGCGCTTCCTTTGATGGATGCTTTCTTGGTAGCATTCAGGGTTCCAAATTCCTTCAGGCGGTTTTTTGCTGAAGGTTCATTTTCTAGAGCATTTATTCCCGTCCTTTCAGACTATGAAGAAAATGAGAACGAGGAGGGAATCAGAGAGCTGATTGATAGGACAGCAGGGACATTGGGGCTTATTTTGTTCTTCATTACTTTTGTCGGCGTCATTTTCTCACCACTTCTGATTTTCTTATTTGCGCCAGGATTTTTAGAATCAAATGCAGGGAATGATCGTTATGAGCTTTCAATTGAAATGTTGAGGTTGACATTTCCTTATCTGCTTTTCATTTCACTGACTGCTTTATGCGGAGCAGTCTTAAATACCAAGAAACATTTCTGGGCAACTGCATTTAACCCAATCATCTTAAACATTGTCCTAATTCTTTTTGCTGTACTTATGTCGCCACGATTTGAAAAACCTGGAACTGCATTGGCCCTTGGAGTCTTCATCGCTGGTATTTTGCAATTGCTTTTTTTACTTCCTTTCTTGAAGAATTATGACCGCTTGCCACGACCAAAATGGGGATGGAATCATTCTGGCGTAAAACGAGTGATTAAGCTTATGATTCCTTCGCTTATTGGAAGTTCAGCCTCTCAGATTAACCTATTGATCAATACTTTGATTGCCTCCTTTTTAGCGACTGGAAGTGTCAGCTGGATTTACTATTCTGATCGTTTGCTCGAGTTTCCCGTTGGGGTTTTCGGCGTTGCCTTATCAACAGTAGTTTTACCTTTTTTATCTAAAGAAAATGCTTTGGATAACCAAAAACAATTCAAAGAAACACTGCGCTGGGGATTAAGTCTCGCATTATTGGTATCTGTTCCATCAGCAGCTGGCCTTTTTTTACTTTCTGGGCCACTGATTTCCACAATTTTCTTGGGAGGCAGTTTCAGTGGTTATGACTTAATGATGACTGACATAAGTCTTAGAGGTTATTCAGTTGGCATCATAGGGCTTTGCATGGTTTTGGTTTTATCGCCTGCATTTTATGCAAGAGAAGACACAAAAACGCCGCTCAGATATGGCCTTATTACACTATTGGTAAATGTTATTTTATCAATCGTTCTTGTTTCTTACCTTGTGAGCGAGAATTCCGAAATTCCTCATTTAGGCTTGGCTCTTTCTTTTTCAATTGCCTCAATCACCAATGCGGTATTATTGCTCTATCAGTTGATTAATGACGGCCTTATTGAGGTAGATAAAGATGGCCTCAAACATATTCTTCGGATTTCATTGGCCACGATTGGAATGATTGCTTTCTTAATAACTTTCAATCCAGATAATTCACTTTGGGTAAGCAGTGGGATCGCTGAAAGGATAAGATCCTTATTCTTTCTGATCTCATTGTCTGTCATCATTTATTTTTCAATTCTTTTTCTTCTGGGATTCAGGTTCAAGGACTTACGTATTGAAACCACAAGCCAGCGACTATAATATGCACATCAAATGAGCATCTATGAAAGATTATAAGGACACTTTGAATCTACCAGGCACGTCTTTTCCTATGAAGGCGAATCTGCCCAATAGAGAACCTGAAATTCTTAAATTTTGGGATGAGATTGATCTGTATAAAAAAATTAGGAACAAATCCCATGGGAAAAAGCCATTTCTCCTTCTGGATGGTCCGCCGTATGCAAATGGGAAGATTCACATCGGACATGCTCTCAATAAAATACTGAAAGATTTCATCATCAAGTCAAAAACATTGTTTGGATTTGACGCACCCTATCTTCCGGGTTGGGATTGTCATGGCTTACCAATTGAGCATCAAGTGGAGAAGAAAAAAGGGAAGGTTGGACCCAAATTAACTGCAAAAGAATTCAGAGAGCATTGTCGCGAGTATGCTTTAAGACAAGTGGAAGAACAAAAAGAGGATTTTATCCGTTTAGGCATACCTGGGGAGTGGCAAAATCCTTACTTAACATTGGACAAAAGATACGAGGCCGAGCAGATTCGTGCATTTGCTGAGATATATGCCAATAATCACGTTATGCATGGACACAAGCCAGTGCATTGGTGCTTGGATTGTCAGTCTGCATTGGCAGAGGCGGAAGTGGAATACATCGATAAAGTGTCTACCTCCGTTGATGTATTATTCAGGGTGGTCGATGCTTCTGATTTTATCAAAAGAACGGAATCAAAGAAGATTGAAGGCGGGGCAAAATTGTATGTCCCAATTTGGACCACAACACCATGGACGCTTCCTTCAAATGAAGCCGTGGCAATGGGCAAAGACATTACTTATGCCATCTTTAGTCTCAAGCTTCATGAAAGAGATATTTTGGTGATCATTGCCAATGATCTTCAAGAGAGCATCACAAAAAGGTGGGGAGTCGATAACCTCGAAATGCTCGAAGAGATTTCAGCTGAAAATCTATCTGGACTTCAATTACAGCACCCGTTTGATGAGCGAACTGTTCCAGTTTTACTGGGGGAGCATGTAACCACAGAGAATGGTACGGGCTCTGTTCATACTGCGCCCGCTCATGGCCAAGAAGACTTTTACCTGGGAAAAGAAAATGATTTGGATCTCAATTGTTATGTCAATACCTATGGCGTATTCATCGAGGACAAGGAGAGCTTTGCCAATCAACATATTTTCAAATCAGAACCCAATATCATAGAAAAACTGGATGATTCAGGTTTATTGATCTCGAGTGAAAAATTTGAACACAGCTATCCACATTGCTGGAGACATAAGACACCATTGATCTTCAGGACCACAAGACAATGGTTTATCAGTATGGAAAATGAAGATTTCCGTTCTGCTTGCTTGAAATCAATCAAAGATGTTAATTGGCAACCTGGGTGGGGAGAAGAGCGAATCAATGGAATGATCGAGACAAGACCGGATTGGTGTATATCTAGGCAAAGATATTGGGGAGTACCCATACCTTTATTTACTCACAAGGACGATCAAAGCATTCACCCCAAAACCCCAGAATTACTTCATCAGATCGCTGACAAAATTGAAGAGAATGGAATCGATGCATGGTTTGATGCCGATGCTGAAGAATTCTTAGGTGATGAGGCAAGCTCATACCAAAAATCTTCAGACACCATGGATGTTTGGATGGACTCAGGAATTGCTCATCAAACGGTCAGCCATCTTTTTGAGCACATCACAAATGATGCAGATTTGTATCTTGAAGGGTCCGACCAACATCGTGGCTGGTTCCAAAGTTCTTTGTTGACCTCTGTAGCAATTAATAATCAAGCACCCTATAAAGAAGTTCTCACCCATGGATTTGTGGTTGATGAAAAAGGTCATAAGATGTCTAAATCTTTAGGAAATACTGTCTCACCACAATCTGTCATCAACAATATGGGAGCTGATATTTTAAGACTTTGGGTTGCCTCTACCGATTACACCAGTGAAATGAAGATCTCGGATCAGATACTAAAACGCAATGCCGATACTTATAGAAGAATTAGGAACACAGCAAGATTTTTACTGAGTAATCTAAGTGATTTCGACCCCAAAAAAGATCAACAGAAAGTTGATGAATTGGTTTTGCTTGATCAATTAGCTGTAAAACGCATAGCACTCCTGAATGAGCAAATCATGAATGAATACAACAGTTATTCATTCCATAAAATCATTCAGTTACTGCATAACTTTTGTGTGAATGATATGGGCGGTTTTTATTTGGATATTCTTAAGGATCGGCTTTATACAATGCCGCTTGATTCAGCCGGAAGACGATCTGCACAAACGGCTTTATATTTAATTTCAGAGTCACTGACACGATGGATTGCACCAATTTTATCGTTCACCGCTGAAGAAATATGGAAACACATGCCAGAAAGAAAAGAAGAGTCAGTCTTTCTTTCTGAGTGGTTAGAGTTAACAAAGACTGAATCCTGCACTGATTGGGATCGTTTGAATGAGATCAATACTGTTGCCCTCAAAGCATTAGAGGTTGCAAGAGACGATGGACAAATCGGTTCTCCACTTGATGCACATTTGATTATTTCTGCCGGAAAAGACACCCATGATTTTCTCAGCCAGTTTTCAGAAGAGTTGAGATTCTTATTCATTACTTCTTCAGTAGATCTTCGCCTTGATGATAACAATGAATCTAATGATGAGGTTAGAGTAGAAGTAAATAAATCTAATGACGAGAAATGCGGAAGATGTTGGCATCGACAACAAACAGTTGGGGATTCAGCCGAACATCCAGAAATTTGTGGCAGATGCATCAGCAATATCACTGATTCCCCAGAAGAGAGATCTTTTTTCTAAATGAGGCTTGCTGCATTTAGATTATTGATCATCGCAGCTGTCATTTTTATTGATCAATGGTCCAAAAGCACAATCATTTCTTTTATAGAGGAGTATGAGAGATCAAGGCTTCTTGGCTTTCTAGACTTCACTTTAATATTTAATAAAGGCATTGCTTTCAGTCTTTTTGATTATCAATCGGGCATGCAAACACTGCCTTTGATCATTCTTTCAGTGTTTGCCATCTTGTTCTTCACTTTTCTTTTGTTGAGAAATCCATGGTCAAAGGTTGAGGAGGCGGGGATTCTATTCATCATAGGTGGAGCCATTGGGAATCTTATTGATCGTATCATCCAAGGCGCCGTCACAGATTTTATTCTTTTTTATTACAATGACTTTTATTTCCCTGCATTTAATTTGGCAGACAGCTTTATTACAATTGGAATTTTGATGCTGTTGATTACAGAGTTTTTAAACCAGGAAAAAAAAGCAGTATAATAAGGCATTGAAAATACTGGAAAAATAAAGAATCCAATTTAGAATAACCCTATGGATGATGTAATTCAGTTAAAATCGAAGGTTCAAGAAAAGCTTAAGCTCTATGGCTTAAGGCCTACAAGAGCCCGTACGCGTATTGGTATGATATTGCTCGACAAGCCTAATCACCTCTCTGCCGAACAAGTTCATGAAAAACTAAAACAAAAAGGTTATTCCATTTCTAAGGCAACCGTTTATAACACGCTAAATGCCTTTACAGAATGTGGAATTGTCAGCGAAGTTACCGTTGATCCCACTAGAACCTATTATGATTCTACCACTGCGCCACATCATCACTTTTTCAACGTTGATACTGGACAATTAGTCGATATAGCTGTCGACGATATGAACGTCGAAAATATCCCAAGACTTCCAGATAATACCCAGATTCAAGATCTTGAAATCGTCGTCAAGATCTCAAATAAGTAGTTTCAAATAGGAGAAAATAATGGCTCGCCACCGCGCACTCAAAATGTTTGGTAAATCAGGTAACCCAGCTTTTAAAAGTAAAGCATTTACACACCGTTCATCTGATTTCACTACGAACGAAGTTATGACTTTATCAGGAACAGTCAATAAAACAGGTTTCTATCTATTGTTATGTGTATTGTCTGCTGCATGGACTTGGAATATCTTCTTTAATACCGGCGACCCCAGCTCGGTGTCTGGCCTAATGATTTTTGGACTCATCGGTGGCTTTATTGCTGCAATGGTTACAATATTCAAGCCGACTTCAGCAAATATTTCTGCACCAATATATGCACTCCTTCAAGGGTTAGCCATAGGCGGTATTTCAGCGATGTATGAGTCTGCCTTTGACGGCATTGTTATGCAAGCTGTCGCACTCACATTTGGAACGCTCGCAGCCTTATTGCTTGCTTATAAGTCAGGATTAATAAAGCCTACTGAAAATTTTCGCCTGATGTTGTTTGCAGCAACAGGCGGTATATGTGTTCTCTATTTTGTGAGCTTCATAATGAGCTTTTTTGGAGGCTCCATTGGCTTTATCCATTCAAATAGTCTCATGGGTATAGGGTTTAGCCTTGTTGTGGTAGCAATTGCGGCACTTAATCTAGTGCTTGATTTTGACTTCATTGAACAAGCTGCAGAGCAGGGTGCTCCTAAATATCTAGAGGCCTATGGCGCTTTCTCATTAATGGTGACCTTGATTTGGCTCTATCTCGAAATTCTTCGCTTACTTGCAAAGCTTAACTCGAGAGATTAGTGGGTTCTGATCTTTTCTATTCAATACTGATTGTTCTATCTCTGGGAATCTTCTTTTATTTTGGGAGCATCAGGGCTTCACAAAAACAAACCGAAAGGGAAGATAGAATCAATTGGGGAAAGTCCATCTTTAAAAAGATCAAACGAAAGCTTTCAAAATAAAACCGTGAAGACAAATACACAAATCATAGCCATTGCATCAGGCAAAGGCGGGGTAGGTAAGTCAACAGTGAGTAGCAATCTAGCAATTGCTTTATCAAAGAAAGGGTCGAAAGTTGGTTTATTGGACGCAGACATATATGGACCCAGTATTCCAAGAATGTTCGGAGTTCCAGGACAATCAGTGACATCCAATGATGGGAATTCATTTGAGCCCATTGAATCAAATGGCATTCAATTGATGTCCATTGGATTCGTGCAAACCAATAATGATGCAATGATTTGGAGAGGCCCGATGCTCTCTCAAGCAATCAATCAATTGCTTTTTCAGACCAATTGGAAGGATCTTGAATACCTCATCATTGATCTACCGCCTGGAACAGGAGATGCACAATTAACCATTTCTCAAAAAGCAAATTTAACCGGAGCAATATTGGTTACCACTCCCCAACATATTTCACTCATCGATGTGGAGAAATCGTTACTAGCCTTTAGAAAACTTGATATTGAAGTTCTTGGGTTGATTGAAAATATGAGTTATTTCAACTGCGCTGATTGTGGCAAGGATCATTATATTTTTGGTGAAGGAAATATGGAGTCATTTTGTGAAAAGCATGGTGTAGACCTGATCTCAAATTTGCCAATTTCGCCTGAGCTGGCTAGTTACTCAGATGATGGAACATTGTTTCTTAACTTTGAGAACCTACCTGTTGTTAGTAAAAAGTATCAGCAAATTGCAGACTATTTAATAACCAAGATGTCTTCAATAGAGAAGAATGATTCATTGGATTCAATCCCTGTTGTAACTGAATAGATTTAAATCAGCTTTGCTTTCTCAAGCAAAAGTATATTTTCCTTTAGACTACTAATCTCATCTAAACGATAAGGATTTCTGATGGATTTGCATGGGACTTCTCTCTTGCAACCAGAGCTTCTTGGGCAGATGATTCTGGCTGGTGAATCCAGGGCATTTCGAATCCACCCAATTTTTAGGATATGGCTAATTTGCTGAATTGCAGTTATTGCATCACTTTCCAATAAGGACTCTCCATTGGCTTTCGTGCAACTCTCTTCAATCATCTCTAAGAGTTCTTTATGGTCAAAACCCTGATCTTTAAATGCAGGAATCAAATCAAGACCAAGGGAATAGAGTTTTAAGTTTCCGGCAGAATCACTGATTCTGATGGAGTGGCATGCATATAGGTGCACTGATTGATCTGTCTTAAGTAAGGAGATCTGAGACTCCGGATTTTTAACATAGTCTTCATTTAATAATCGAAAGACGGCCCAATTTGGACAAGGGTCATTCACCATATTTAAATTACCCCATGGGAGTTGTATGCCGTTACCCCTATACACTGCTGTTAGAAATCCTGGTTGATAGGCTTCAAAATAATGCCAATAGGGATACTGGGAGACGGCTGTGACTCTTCTCATCAAAAGCGCAGGCGATAGATTCAGATCATTTTTAGCAGAGATATGATGCTCATTTTTAATCAAATAATTTCTATAGGCCTTTCTAGGGCAAAGCAAAGCGCCTGCAAAAAAACTGGACTCAAAGTCATGCCAGGCCAATAAAACATCGTGCGATTGCACAATTGAACTTGAACTCTTTGATGTGAAACTGCTGGTGCCAGAAGTAATGGGCGATCTTAATCCATCTCCACCATGAAGAATCTTATGACCAAGATGTGTTGCCATGTCATATTTCAATCTCTTTGCATCATCTTTTAAAACTTCATTGATATACACTTTGTTTTTGCTGTCAAAAAATGATCTTAAAAGCATTTTATTTTTGCCATGCGGATAATTTGTATTGATCTTGTTTTGATTGAACCACTTTATCTTCAAGCCATGTTTTTTATATAAACGACGAATATCACTGACCTTAATTGGAAGAATTTGTTCAGATTCTTGATCGGCAATTTTTTCAATATCTGGGAATTGATTCTGATTCTTCTCTTGGTAGGAGCGAATCAATAACTGAGCAAATTGTTTACCCGTAATGCCCGTTTGTTCGAGTAACTCAGGTATTGCATCTTGAAGCAGATCCTTGGAGTAAAGGAATCCTGGCTCAAGAGGGATATTTTTTACAGGTTCCTCATCGTCGGATTGAACTGTAATCTCTAAGTTTTCATCAAGAAACCAAGACTCATCTTTCTGAAAAACATTTGCAATGAGGGTTAAAACATCTTCTGATGGCAGCCTTTTCCCATTTTCAATCATGCTGATATATGAGACGGAGGGTGCTGATTTTGGATCAATCTGGCTGCACCTCAATGAGAGGTCTTCTAAGGTAAGTCTGTTTGATTTCCTTATGTTTTTTAATTTCACACCAAGTAGGTGGCTGTTTCTTATTAGAGTATTCATTGTGAAATTTACATTGTGAAATTTTTACTGTGAAAATTCAATAGATAATTCTCTAAAATTGTCGTTAGTTCTAATAATTAAATACGAAATGACGCCACAACTAAACATCAAGAATCCATTGTCTGAGGTCGAGAAACAAATTCTTAACCCAACAACTGTTTCACTCATTGAATCTCTTCACGATAGTTTTGAGACTAAAAGAAAGGATTTGCTTGAACAAAGAGAAGCCTCACAAAAAGAGCTGGACGATGGAAGATTTCCTGACTTCTTGTCTCAAACTGAGGCGGTTAGAAAAAGTGATTATGTCGTTGCTCCCATTCCTAAAGATCTTCAAGATCGAAGGGTTGAAATCACTGGCCCGCCTGACCGCAAGATGGTTATTAATGCACTGAATGCACCAGTTAAAACTTTTATGTGTGATTTTGAAGATTCTTGTTCACCCACATGGAATAACATCATACAAGGTCATGTGAATGTTAAAGATGCTGTCGATAAAAGCATTGAATTCAAAAGAGAGACGGATGGTAAGGTCTATAGACTCAATGATGAAATTGCAACTCTTATCATTAGACCAAGAGGATGGCACCTTGATGAAAAGCATGTGACGATCAATGATGAGCCTGTTTCTGCATCATTATTTGATTTTGCCGTCTATCTTTCAAATAACTATGAAGCTCTATTGAATCATGGGACTGGACCCTATTTTTATTTGCCTAAGCTTGAAAACCACCTTGAGGCGAGACTCTGGAATGAGGTTTTTGTTCACGCCCAAGATTTTTTGAATATTGATCGAGGGACAATCAAGGCTACTGTTCTGATTGAGACGATTACTGCAGCTTTTCAAATGGATGAAATTATTTTTGAGCTTAAGGATCATTCTGCTGGGCTTAATTGTGGTCGATGGGACTATATATTCAGTTTTATAAAGAAATTTAGAAATCACCAACATTTTCTTCTACCCAACAGAACCGAGGTAACCATGGAGCGACATTTTTTGAGAAGCTATGTCGATTTACTGATTCAAACTTGTCACAAAAGGAATGTCCATGCCATGGGTGGAATGGCGGCTCAAATACCAATCAGAGGTGATGAGGTACAAAATCAAATCGCTATGAATAAAGTTGCCTCCGACAAGTCAAGAGAGGCCAATGCTGGGCATGATGGAACATGGATTGCCCACCCCGGTTTATCACAAGTTGCAATGAATGCTTTCAATCAAGCAATGGGAGAATCTGCCAACCAGATTTCTAACAAGAGGAATGATGTCTCTGTGAATGCAAAAGACCTCATGAAAGTACCCGGTGGGACCATTACCGAAGATGGCTTGAGACAAAATATATTAATAGGCATTCAATACATCGAAGCATGGCTCTCAGGCAATGGCTGTGTTCCGATTTATAATCTAATGGAGGATGCTGCTACAGCAGAAATATCCCGCTCACAAATATGGCAGTGGATTCATCATCATGCGAAAATCTCAGATTCAAATAAAACCATAACGGAAGAGTATTTCACTCAAGTACTTGAGGAGGAAATGAATCAATTAAACTCATCCAGAGGTTTTGAGAGTGATTACCTTCAACCAGCAATTAATTTATTTAAGGAAATGTCAACGAATTCAGAGTTTGATGAATTTTTAACATTGCCAGCATATAAACACCTCTAATCAAGGAGAACGAGATGGGTAATAAAAGAAACTACACCGATGAACACGTTAAATCTCTACAGGGTTCTGTAAGGATTGAGCATACATTGGCAAAAATGGGCGCAAAACAGTTGAGAGAACTTTTTGAGAACGAGTCTTATGTGAATACTTTTGGTGCATACA
>MPLV02093457.1_pt1 | contig 80815 bp, 105 predicted proteins | sample 1617331 | NCBI WGS metagenome assembly MPLV02 (sample SAMN05944802, study PRJNA350692) | marine metagenome | biome: marine; feature: ODZ; material: water; isolation source: 100 m water sample filtered on 0.2 um supor filter | place: Pacific Ocean | collected 2012-04-08 | depth 100m m | reverse complement strand
TTTGGCTTTAGCAGCTCTGACAGCTTTGGCTTTAGCAGCTCTGACAGCTTTGGCTTTAGCAGCTCTGACAGCTTTGGCTTTAGCAGCTTTTCGTTGCTTTGCCAATAATTCCTTTAATTTAGTAAATGCACGATCTAAAACTTTTTTAGCAGATTCTTCTGCTTTTGTTTTTCTATCAAAGTCTTGTAATAATTTTTCAGCGGCCTTATGACTAGAAGTAATTGTTTCTCTCAAAGAGGGTTTTAATTTTAATTGATTTTGAATTTTTCCAGAAATAGTAGATTTGATGCCAGAATATTGAGCAACATCAGTAGCAATTTTTTTTGCTGTTTTTTGTCTACTTTTAATCTCAGTAACTAATTCATCAGCATGTCCAAGCAGTGAGCGTAATCTATCCTCAATGCTCAGTTTTTCTTCAGGGTTTTCAGAAAATTCAATTTCTTGTTTTATTTGTTCGATTTCATCTTTTTCTCTAGATAGTCGATCTTCAGCAGATTGGACTAATCTTTCAATGCTTTCCAACTGAGATGTTTTTTGAGTAAGAATATCAGAAATTGCAGAAATTTCTGCTCGTTCTGATTCAATTTTTTTCTCAATTGAATGTAATCCAGAAATCGAACGTCTTTCAGTAGAACGCTCTTGATGAAGTTGTTTTTCTACTTTTTTTCGAAGTTTTGTTATTTCATTTTTTTTTTGACGTAGTGCTTTAACAAGTTTTTCTAGTGATGTCAATAATTTAATCAGGGCTAAATGTCGGTTAAGTGGGTAATATGATCAGGATTTGACTTTCAAGTTAAGAAAATTAACCATCAGTGATCGCAAAAATCATTTTTTTAAAAAATATTAGTTAAGAGATTTCAATAATATCATGGATTTCCATCCAAAAGAACTTCCAATTTCAAAAACATATGATCTAAAAGATGAAAAAGATGCATCAGATGCAGTTGAAGATATGGTAAAAATGGGATTTGATGGAAGAAAAGATGGATTCAAAGTATTAATGCCAAAAGAAACTAAACTTGCAAAAAGAATAGGATATACAGTTACAACAGGAATTACACAGGGGCTTAGACAAGAAAATAAAGTTCGAGACATCAAGTACTGGACATATCATCATGATGATGAACATTATGCAATTGTTTTGATTAGCAATACAGTTTTGACTGAATTAGGTTTTTGATTTTTCAAAAAATTTGTAAAGTTTTGTTCTTTGAGCCAGTACACCAGCTAGCATCACTCCAATTACAGCACCACCAATCACATCCATTGGATAATGCTGTAAAACATAGATTCGGCTAATTGAAATCATTACAGGATATAGGAACAGCAAATATGCTCCACGGGGGAACCTCTCAGATAATGCATAGCCCAAAATAACTCCAATGATCATAGCTCTTGCTGCATGTCCAGATGGATATGATGCATCAAATCCACCTTCACAAAATAAGGCAAAAGTGTCACGACTAATACTAACAGGGAAAGGGGCAGCATCATATTCAAAATCAGGCCTGTCTCTATCAACTCCACATTTGATATATCCAGTAAGAAGAGTTGCAAGAACAAGTAGAATCATCAAAGTAATTCCAATTCTACGAGTTTTAGGAATTATTAGAAGTATAATTCCAAATATCAGCATGTTAAAGACATCCCCACTCTCATTCACATACTGCATAAAAAGATCAAGAGGAGGATACCCTATATTTTCAGAAAAAAACAACACAGTGTTTTGATCAAAACTTTCAGTTATTCCAGAATTAACAATTGCAGTAAGAACTAGAAATAAAATCACCAATAAGACGAATGAACGTGACCTGATATCAAAAAGCCAATTTTGCAATTAATTAAACCTCAAGTACTAGTCTTTTAATTTTTGTCAATGATAAGTTTTGTAAATACAAATCATAAATTAGAAAAATTTGATGAAAATGATTCTGATCGGCTTAAAGAATTTAACCAAGTGAATAATAGAAAAGTTGTGAAGGTACTCACATTAGATGATTTTGATTTAAAAGGTAAAACTGTTTTTTTGCGAGTGGACATGAATTGTCCAATTGATCCAGAGACAATGGAGATTTTAGGTACTAAAAGAATAGAAGAAACAATTGAAACTTTAGAATCATTAAAAGAAGCAAGAGTTGTTGTTGCGTCTCATCAAGGCAGAGTTGGAAACAAAGATTATACTGGAATGAACAAACATGCAGAAGTTCTAGAAAAATTAATGAATAAAAAAATTAAATATGTAGAAGATACAATTGGCGAAGCAGCACAAGAGGCAATTAAGAATTTAGAAAATGGAGATATTTTACTTTTAGACAATCTTAGATTGTGTGCAGAAGAGAATTATGAATTTTCACCAGGAAATGCAGCTAAAACAATCATGGTAACTCGATTATCAAAATTGTTTGATCTTTGTGTTTTAGATTCGTTTCCCAGTGCGCATAGATCACATCCATCAATTATTGGATTCCCACAAGTTTTACCAGCATGTGCAGGAAGAATTGTTGAAAGAGAAGTCAGAAATCTAGACGAAATCATGACTGTAGCAAAAGCACCTCACGTAATTGTACTTGGGGGCTCCAAAGTTCCAGACAGACTAGAGGCAATCAAATTACTTATCCAAAATGGTAGAGCAGATCATGTTCTGTTAACGGGGTTGATTGGGAATGTGTTTATGCGAGCTCAAGCCAGAATCAAATCCCCACTTGAAATAAAAAGAGAAGAAGAAGTAGTTGCCAAAGCTCATTCTTTAATTGGAGAATATCCAGATGTGTTTGCCACACCAGTAGATATTGCAATTGACAAAGATGGTGAAAGAGTAGAAATGGATGTTAGAGAAATTGGTAAAGGGGATAAAATTTTCGATCTAGGTCCAAAAACTATAGAATATTATTCAAAATTAATTTCAGGGGCAGGAACTGTATTTATCAGTGGCCCTGCGGGATTTTTTGAAAAAGAAAGTTTCAGTTATGGGACAAAAGAATTGTTAAATTCTGTTGCAAACTCTATGGCAACAACAATTGTCAGTGGAGGTCATTTGACAACAGCACTAAAACAACAAGGACTAGCAGGTAAAATTAATCATATCAGTACTGCAGGAGGAGCATTAGTTCTTTATCTAACAGGAGAAAAACTACCAATGATTAAAGCATTAGAAGATGCTGCAATAAAGTACAGATCTAAATAGAAGATTTACAAGAAGAGTTTGGACATTTCCGATCTTCAGAAGTTCCAAGATAAATTTCAAAGTTACAAGAATTGCAATGAAGTTTCTCAACAGGTTCAAAGAGTTTCATCCAGATAGTTGTAAAGTTTTGGGCAATATTTCTAGCAAGACAAGAATCACACAATTCATTAAAAAATGATTCAAAATCATCAATTATCCATGAGGGATCAATATCATTACCTTCTTTGATTATTTCAAAAATTTGATCATTTGAAAATCTAGAATCAACATCATTAAATTTTTCAAAGATGATTTTTCGGATTTGAAGTTCAATCGGAGTTTTAGGAGTAAAATCACTCATACTAATACAGACTAGCAGCCTCGTCTTTTAGTTTATCCATATCTTGAGAATCATCCATATGTTTTCCAAGATAGGTGTAAAGAGCAGATTTTAGAACCTTTAGTGATAATAATGCACATTTAATTCGAACAGCTTGTAGATGTTCAAGACCTAATTCACTCAATACATCATTTTTTTCAATCTTTCGAACATCATCAAGACTTTTGCCTTTAGTAATTTCAGTTAGAACAGAAGAACAAGCCATACAAATTGCACATCCTCTTCCATGAAATTTAATATCAGTTACTTTATTCTCATCAATTTTCATATCAATATCAATACTATCGCCACATAGAGGATTAGAATCATGAAAAGTGACATCGTGATTTTCAATTTTTCCAAAGTTTATTGGGTTTCTAGAGTAATCTACAATTATCTCATGATAAATGTCTGCATTACTGCTCATAATTTAAACACCTTTGCCACTATATTTAATGAATTAACTAGTACGTCAATTTCTGCTTTAGTATTGTAAATGTAAAAGCTGGCTCTAGATGTTGCAGCAACATTTAGTCGTTCCATCAATACTTGTGCACAATGGTGTCCTGATCTAACTGCAATTCCCTCTTCATCAATTATTTGTGCAACATCATGAGGATGAACATCTGCAAAATTAAATGAGATTACACCACCACGTTTTGAAATATCTTTTGTTCCATAGATGTGCAATCCCTTAACTTGGGATAATTTTTCAATTGCATATTTTGTTAATTCAATTTCATGTTGACGAATATTATCCATTCCAATTTTTGTAAGATAATCAATTGCAGCACCAAACCCTACAACATCTGCAATATTTGGAGTTCCAGCTTCAAATTTGTATGGTAAATCATTCCAAGTTGTCTCATATTTGTGAACTTCTCTAATCATATCACCACCACCATGAAATGGACTCATTGTTTCAAGAACTTGTTTCTTGACCCACAAAATTCCAATTCCTGTAGGACCAAGCATTTTATGACCAGAAAATGCAAAAAAGTCACAACCTAATTTTTCAAGATCAACTTTCATGTGAGGTACAGCTTGTGCACCATCAATGAGTGTAAGAACTCCTGCAGCCTTACATTTTTCAATTATTTTTTGTGCATCAGTAATTGTTCCAAGTACATTTGACATTAAACTAAAAGTAACAAGTTTGACTTTATCAGTTGCAAGAATTTTATCAAGATCATCTAAAATCAATTCACCATTATCATTCATCCCAATGTATTCTAGTTTAGCACCTTTTTCTTGAGTCAATAATTGCCAAGGTACAATATTAGAATGATGTTCGTATTCAGTAGTAACAATAATGTCACCCTCTTTAATGTGAGGTCTTCCCCAAGCATATGCAACTAAATTAATTGCTTCAGTAGTGCCTCTAACAAAAATTATTTCTTGGCGGTTTTGAATATTTACAAAATTGGCAATTTTATCTCTAGTTTTCTCATATGCTTCAGTTGCTTCTTCAGCTAAAGCATATACTGCTCTGTGAATATTTGCATTATGATTCTGATAGTAATCAGTGATAGAATCAATCACTTGATTTGGTTTTTGAGTTGTTGATGCATTATCAAGATATACAAGTGGTTTGTTATCTCTAACTTTTCTTTTAAGAATTGGAAAATCTTTTCGTATATTTTCAAATAGGGATTCAGAACTTTGCAACTTTAAACCTCCACGTAAATCTCGCTATCATCTATTTTAACATTATAAACGGTCAGAGGAGTTTCGGCAGGAAGATTTTGAGGACATCCGTCTTCTAAATTAAAAACAGACAGATGTAATGGACATCTTACTCCTTCATCACTTAGAATTCCAGTAGAAAGATCAGCATCAGCATGAGTACAAATTAGATCAGTTGCATGGATTTTGCCTTTTTGATTAACTATCAAAATTTTCTTATCATTATGAGTAAATCCGAAGAGTTGACCTTCTTTTACCTGTTCAGAAGTACATGCCTTAATCCATTCTGACAAAAAATCACCTATACTTGTAGTGTTGTTCTACTTCAGTATCTTCATTGTATCTGGTTTCTTCAATTTCAACAAACTTTGCTAGTTCTTCATCAGTATTGATGGAAAGTTCACGATTATCCCATTTTGATTCAATAAGATATGCAATCCAGGCTCTTACTTGGAATGACATTTTTCTTGAAAGTGGTTCTAAGAATCCTTCAACAATAGTTCTCTCAGCCTCTTCATGACTAAGGCATCTAGATTTAAGATAGAAAATTTGTTCTTCATCAATTTGTGCAACAGATGCAGAATGAGTAGCCTTTACATCGTTTGTAAAAATTTCCAATCCAGGAATTGCATCAGATTTTGCATCTTTATCTAAAAGAATTGAACGTCCAGACAAAAATGAATTGGATTTTGCAGCGTTTTCTTTGATTCTAATCATTCCTTTAAAAAGAGATTTTGATTTATTTCTGAGAATTGATTTTTCAACTACTCGTCCTTCAGTTTCTCTATCTTCATGATTAACATTAGTTTGAATATCAAATGATTGTTCATTATTTCCAAAGATTACTTCTGAATCATTAGAGGATGCACCAGGTCCATTAAGAAAATATTCTATTTTATATCTAGACAACATAGAACCAAATAAACCAGAATACCAATTTACTTTAGCATCTTGTGCCAAATCTGTTCGTCTTGTTGAAAAGGTAACTGCATTTTGGTCCATCATTTGTAAAGTAGTGAAATCCAATTGTGCATTTGCGGCAAGATTTGTGTTTAGTAGTTCAAGATATGCTTGCTGAGTTTCAATTTTTGGAGAGTATAATTCTTGAACAATTGTTGCCTTGCTGCTTTCATCTGCAAAGACAATATTTCTGGAAATTGTAGAATGTCCATCTTCAGATAAACATGTCAAAAAGTAAATTGGTTTGTCCACAATTAAATTTCGTGGAATGTGAATAAACATGCCTGAATTAAAGGCAGCATTGTTTAATGCTGTAAATTTATCATCTTTAGAATTTGATGATTCTAATGCTTTTTTTACAAGTTCAAAATTATTTTTAATTGCATCAGCAATGGATGAAATTATCAATCCTTTAGATTTTAGTTCATCAGAGATATTGATTTTATGAGTATTTGTTCCAATTTGAATAATACATATTTCATTTTCCAACTCCCCCAATCTTTTTTCAAGAAAACTTGGAATACTTTGTGTAGTGGACAAAGATAAAGATACTTTGTCAGGATCCATCTTTTTTGCATCAGTGTATTTATTGTAAAGAGGAGATGTTTCAATTGGAAGGCTATCATAAATGGATAATGAATTTTTCCTGTATTCTTTGAGCCAATCAGGATCATTTCCAGATGAAGAAATCTCATCAATATGACTAGTAGACAGTTTGGAAAGAATTTCTTGAGACATATTTAATCAGAATAAAAGATTATCCGACAGAGTCATCCATTTCTAGTTTGATAAGTCTGTTTAATTCAACTGCATATTCCATGGGTAATTCTTTTGTAAATGGTTCCATGAATCCATTCACAATCAATGATAATGATTCTTCTTCGGTAAATCCTCTACTCATAAGATAGAATATTTGTTCATCACCAATTTTTCCAACTGTTGCTTCGTGAGTAATTGTTGCATCTTCTTGATTAATTTCCATGTATGGATAAGTATCAGTCTTTGATGTATCATCCATGAGTAATGCATCACATCGTACAGTAGATTTTACACCAGTTGCCCCCTTGGCTACATGTAACATTCCTCGATAAGTAGAACGTCCATCGCGTCTACTGACAGATTTTGATGTAACTTTAGAAGTCGTGTTTGGTGCCAAATGAACCATTTTTGCGCCTGTGTCTTGATGTTGTCCCTGTCCTGCAAAAGCAATGGAGAGTGTTTCACCATATGCACGTTCGCCCATTAGATAAACTCCAGGATATTTCATAGTTAGTTTACTGCCAATATTTCCATCAATCCATTCAACAGTAGCACCCTCATATGCATAAGCTCGTTTAGTTACTAAGTTGTAAACATCATTACTCCAGTTTTGAATTGTTGTATATCTCAGTTTTGCATCTTTGTGTGCAACTAATTCAACAACTGCAGAATGCAAAGATTCTGAAGAATATACCGGAGCAGTACAACCTTCAATGTAATGTACTTCTGCACCTTCATCTACAATAATCAATGTTCTTTCAAACTGACCAATATTTTCTGCATTAATCCTAAAGTATGCTTGTAATGGCATGTCAACTTTGACGCCAGGAGGAACGTAAATGAAAGAACCACCGCTCCAAACTGCACTGTTTAACGCTGCAAATTTGTTATCCTCGGGAGGAATAATTTTACCAAAATATTTTTTGAATAATTCTGAATGTTCTTTTAGAGCAGCATCAGTATCTAAAAACAAAACGCCTTGTTTTGCTAAATCTTCTCTCAAACTATGATATACAACTTCAGATTCATATTGTGCACCAACACCTGCTAAGAATTTTTTTTCGGCTTCTGGAATTCCAAGTTTTTCAAATGTATTTTTTACATTTTCGGGTACATCGTCCCAATTTTTTTCAGCTTTATCAGATGCTTTTGCATAATAGTAAATATTTTGAAAATCAATTATACCAAGATTTCCACCCCAAGTTGGCATTGGTTTTTTCATAAAAATTTCATAAGAACGTAATCTAAAATCAAGCATCCACTGTGGCTCATCTTTCATTTTACTGATTTCAATAACAGTATCTTTAGTGAGTCCTTTCTTGCTTAAATGAACATACATTTCAGTAGAATCTTTAAAGTCATATTGTGAATAATCCATATCTAGATTTTCAGTAGCCATGCAAAAAATAACCCCGTTATATTATAAATACATGAGGAAAAATAGGCAGAGCTAAATAGCTTGAGCTTATTTTCTGAGTTGATCCATTATCAATTACTGTTTATTTCGTAGTTTTTGAAATAGTTGTTTTTCACAAGTACAATCGAATGGATTCCAATTAATTACATAATTAGATTTATCAATATTAGAAAAAATCGAGAATTTATTCAACCAAATTGGTTTTCATTCTATCAAATGCACCAGAAACAGTATGAATGTCCGACATATCATGGGACACATCAAATTTCCTCAATTCTTCAGAAGTAAATGGACCAATAGACACTAGAGATAATTTTGAAAGATTATCCAATAAAGATGGTTTATCGTAATCTTTCAGCATTATATCAAAAAATCCACGAACAGAAGATGCACTAGTAAAAATTACACCATCTATTTTCCCTTGAGAAAATAATTCTCTAAACCCATTCCATTGGGTTGTATCTCTAAATGCACAAACATCATACAGATGAATTTCAACCACATCAATTCCAATTTTATTTAACAAATCCTTTAGAAATGAATTTGCAGCACCACTTCGTGGAATAATTACTTTTTTTCCAACTGCATTAATTTGTGAAAATTCTTCACCAACTCCAACTGATGAATTATTTTCGGGTTGGTGATTGACTTTGATCCCATATGTTTCCAAAGAAGATGTAGTTTTTGGACCAACAGACATCACGATAGTATTTGCAACTACTAACTGTAATTTCTCAAATTTTCCAACATTTTTTGCAGTATCAAATAATAATTTTACAGCCTTTGAACTAAGAAAAACAGAATAATCAGGATTATGCTGTGAAACTGATTCTAAAAAATCATCAACAATTTTTTCGCCTTTACTAACAAGTTCTATTGTAGGCAATGGGATTGGGGTTACATTATTTTGTTCAGATAGTGTAATAAATTCTGAGGAATCATCTTTTGAACGAGTAATTGCTATAGTTTTCCCATCAAACATTATTTCCAACCTATAGTATCAGACAAGTCAACTACTTTACCAATTATAATATTTGATGGAGGAGTGATTTTATTTTCTCTGACTTTTTTTGCAATATTTGTCACAGTTCCTTTGATCATTTTTTGTTTTGGAGTAGTACCATTTTGAATTACAGCTACAGGAGTTTTTTTGTCCATTCCACCAATTATCAACTGTTTACAAATCACATCAATTCTAGATAATCCCATCATGATTACTATAGTGTCAACAGATTTTGCAAGTCTTTTCCATTTGACAATCTCTGATTTTTTTTCAGGATCTTCATGACCTGTAACAAATACAACCGAGGAGGCATATTTTCTATGAGTCAAAGGAATTCCAGCATATGTTGCTGAACCAATTCCAGAAGTGATTCCAGGTACAATTTCATATTTTACATTGTGTTCTTTAAGAAATTCTGCTTCCTCCCCACCACGACCGAAGATTATAGGATCTCCACCTTTTAATCGGACTACATTTTTCTTTGATTTTGCACATTGTACCATTAAATCATTTGTAGTATTTTGATGAGTTGTATCATCACCTACTGCTCGTCCAACATAGATTTTTTCTGTTTTTGTAGGAATCATGGAAATAATTTTTTTGCTTACCAATCTATCATAAAGAACAATATCGGCTTTTTGGAGTAATTCTACCGCTCTCAATGTAATTAATTTACTATCGCCAGGTCCTGCACCTACAAGGTATACTTTACCACTCATGTCTTATTCCATTCCTCCACTTTTTCCCTCCAATTTAATGCAAGATCATGTATTCCTTTTTTCTGTAATTCTTCTCCAATACTTTTTCCGATAGAATAAGGATCATCTTTACTTCCAGATTTTGTAACATGTATTGATTTTTTTCCATCAACAGAAAATGCAACTACATCAAGTGTAATTTTTTTATCATCAGATTTTGCATACGCACCTACTGGAAATCTACATCCAGAATCTATAAAATCAGATAATGCACGTTCAGATTCAATTTCCAATCTAGAATCAAGATCTTCAATTTTTTTCAACATCGAAATTGTTTGAGAATCATCTTTTCGTGCAACAATTGCTATAGCACCCTGGCCAGGAGAAGGTGAAAAGTCAGATGTAGATAATGTAGTATATTTTACATCAATTCCCAATCTTGTAATTCCAGCTTGTGCAAGTACAATTCCATCATAATTTTCCCCAGACGCTTTTTTTATTCTAGTTTCAATGTTGCCTCTAATGGGCCTAACTACAACATCAGGTCTCATTCTACTAACTTGGACAGCACGACGTAAAGAACTAGTTCCAATTACTGCTTCAGATTTAATATCATTCAAAGAAGTACCATCTGCAGAAATAAAGATATCATTAACTTTTTCACGTTTTGGAATACAAGCTAAAATTAAATTTTCATCCAATTCAGAAGGAACGTCTTTGAGACTATGTACTGCAAAATCAACTTCCTTTTGTGCAACTGCTCTATCAATTTCTTTTTCAAAAATTCCTTTTTGATCAATTGTGAATAACGGTCGCGTATCAATATCTCCTTTTGTGGTAATTGTTTTAATCTCATAATCAGAGTCAGGGTTCATTTTTTTTAATTCAGAAATTACCCAATTTGTTTGAGCTACAGATAGTTGACTACCTCTAGCACCTATAACATACTTCAATTCTTCACCGATTTTAGTGCATAATGATATGCGTCAAGTGTTTTGTTTAGATCATTTTCAGTATGAGCATCAGAAAGGAAAACAACTTCAAACTGAGATGGTGCGATGAATATACCTTTTTTCAATAAGGATTGGAATAATTTTTTGAATTTCTTTGCATTTGCATTTTTCGAAGTCTCGTAGTTTGTTACAGGTTTGTTTGTAAAGAAAATCTGCAACATTGATGCTGTAAAATTGATTTGGTGAGGAATTTTCATATCAGTTGCCATGTCATCCAAAGCAGTAGAAAATAACAAATTGTATCTCTCAAGTTTAGAGTAAAGTTTGTTTTTAATTTTGTTTATTGTCTTGATTGATGCAATTGCGGCACTTACAGATATTGGATTTCCAGCAAACGTACTTGCCTGATACACATTACCACCAGGAGACAATAAATCCATGATCTCCTTTTTTCCGCCAACTGCAGATATAGTAAATCCATTAGACAGAGCTTTTGCCATAGTAGTAATATCAGGTTTGATTCCAAAATGTTCTTGCGCACCACCAGGGGCCACTCTAAATCCAGTAACTACCTCATCAAAAATTAACGGTATGTTATTCTCTTTTGTAATTTTTCTCAAATCAGAAAGAAAATTTTTCTCAGGTAAAATTAATCCCATATTGGCAAGAATCGGTTCAACAATAACACCAGCTACATCTTGGTGTTTTTGAATGGTTTTTTGTAAGTCTTCAACATTGTTGTATTGGACTACCAAAGTATTTTTTGAAACTTCATCTAATCCTCCATCAGAAACAGAAATTCCATTATGTGCAGAACCTGATCCTGCTTTAACTAACACAGAATCATGAGCACCATGATAGCATCCTTCAAATTTAATTATTTTTTTCTTTTTTGTGAATCCACGTGCCAATCTAATTGCAGTCATAGTTGCCTCACCACCAGTATTGACTAAACGTACTTTGTCAATTGATGGAAAATTTCCAATGATTAATTTAGATAATTCAATTTCAGGTTCGGTTGGAGTACAATACAAAGTTCCTTTTGAGAGTTGTTTTGTTACAGATGAAATAATCTCTTTTCTTCGATGTCCCAAAAGTAAAGCACCATAACCATTGCAAAAATCAATGTACTTTTTGTTGTCAGCGTCCCAAATATGAGAACCATTGGCTTTTTTTGTAAAAAACGGATAAGGTTCAAAATATCTAACAGGACTATTTACACCTGAAGGGATTACTTTTTTAGCATCTACAAACAATTTTTTGGAATTTTTCAACATATTTTTGTATAAAACAGTCATTATTATTCGTAATTTGATGCTCTTTGTGTACGAAATTTATCACGAAATGCAAATGCTGCAATTGTTGTTCCAATAAATGGTGCACTCCAGTATAACCACAAATCACTCAACATACCAGACAATAACGCAGGAGCAAGTGCACGTGCAGGATTCATAGAGGCTCCAGAGATGAATGCAAGAAACAAGATATCTAAACCAACAATTCCGCCAATAGCCACACCACTAAATCCTCTCAACCCCTTTGTATAAACAACATAAAAAATTACACCCATCAACATTGCTGATGCCAATATCTCAACTGAGAAAATCAGGAATATTGAAAAATCATAATTGGGGGCATTTGAACCAAGATTTACTTTGTCTCCAATAAATTGCAAAACAAAAAGAGACCCCAATAATGCACCAATAATTTCGGCGGTAAAATAATACAATACCTGTAATTTTGTTATGTGTCCAGTAATGTAATATCCTATTGTAACTGCAGGATTAAAATGAGCTAGAGATATTTTTCCAAATGAGTATACACCAATTAGTAATGCAATAAATGGTGCAAGAGCTGCAAATGGAATTCCCAAAGAACCATTAAAAAATTCTGCATCATAAACAATTGAACCAGTAGCAAAAACTACAAGGATAAAAGTTCCAATTAATTCAACTGTAAAAATTTTGAAGTTTGAATAAACCATAATCAATCATTAAAAGAATCAATCATTTTCAATACATTGGATTTGATATCATCACGAATAATCCTGACTTGTTCTATTGTTTTGTTTTTAGGATCAGAAATATTCCAATCAACTATATCTTTAACAAACAATGCAGGACAAGATTCTTTATCCACACATCCCATGTTAATTGTTTTAAATGATTGTTCAATCATATCACCAGATAACAATTTTGGAGTTTGGAAAGTCATATCAATTCCAATCTCATCCATAACAGAAACTACAATTGGATTTAGTTTTGTAGCAGGTATAGTTCCAGCACTAATTACATCAAATTTGTTCTTACCATATTTTTTAAAAAAAGCCTCAGCCATTTGACTACGACCAGCGTTTTCTACGCACACAAATAGAATATTTTGAGCCAATACACCATCACATAAATATTGGTTTATATAAATATAAATTGATATGAATGGGTTAAGTCTTTTGAAATGTATTTGTGATGAAACAAGATTTGAAATATTAGAATTACTTCAAAAAGATAGTGAATTATGTGTCAATGATTTTGTAGAGAAATTAAAAAAAGATCAACCGCTAATTTCACATCATCTAAAGACATTAAGAAAATGCGGGATTGTAAAATCAAGAGATGAAGGGAAAAAAGCAATGTATGCAATATCTAACAAACAATTATCAGAATTGATTTCAAATGTTACAAAAACAAGTAATAAAATTCCAGTATTGTGTTCTGATAATAATTGTTGTTAAAACTTTTCAGTTCGAACTACACCAATATCACAGACATAAAGTACAAGGGCAAAATCTGCAAACATTGTTCTAGATATTTCTTCAATTACGTCAGATAGTTTTTCTTCACGCATAATTATTTCAATTTTTACATTTTTCTCAGTTTGTAATCCTTGACCTCTTAAACCACGTGCACCATTTCCTTCAACCTCGTATGTGGTATACCCAGTAATGTTATGTTTTTTTAAAATTTCAATAATATTTTTTTGTGCAAGTATCTCACAAGTAACAGTAAGTAATTTTACATTGTATAATTTCATATTAATCCATTTAATACATAATTGAATAAGTCTATCGTTCCTTCACTATGAACTAGTGTAGATATTGTAAACATTATTGGAAGTAAAACAATAATGTTGTAAGGGAATGTAATTCCTAATGCAGATGTTATGTAAAGACTAGGTTTTGCTTGAGGTATTGCATGACGTAAAACTGCAGGAGCTGCAATAAATGACGCACTTGCTAATAGTAATCCAAACATCACAGCACCACCTAGGCTCAATCCCATGACTGTTGCAACTAAAACACCAACAATCCCATTAAAAGTAGGCATGATTATAGCAAATGCAGTAAGAAAGATTCCTACTTTTTTAATATCGTCTAATCTTTGTCCTGCAATTATTCCCATCTCTATCATGAAAATAACAATAGCCCCAGTAAACATTTCATCAAATACTATTCGAATAGAATCAAAACCAGATTCCCCAATAATATAACCAATCACTATACTTCCAAGTAAAATGACTATTGCTTTACCAGTGATAGACTCATGTAAAACTTGAGAGAGTTTGGTTTTAGTTTGATTTAATCCAACATCAATATCAGATGAGTCATCACTTGTAACAGATTGTTTTTTTGCACGAATTTGTTTTGATACAGCCATGTTTGTCAAAAATATTGCCAAAATAAAGGCAACAGGTTCTAACACAGCTAAAATAGCTGCCAGATACCCCTCTGATGAAACTCCTTGGTTTTTAAGAAAAGATAATCCAACTGAAAAAGTTACAGCACCTACTGCACCATATGTGGATGCTAATGCATAAGAATCAAAAATATTGAATTTGCCCAGTCGTCTTAAAATTTGATAATGGTTAAGAGTGAACAAAAGTGAAAGACCAATTGCGACAAGCATTGGAATCAACATATTTTCAAATCCAGTATTTCTCATTTCTATACCACCATGAAGACCTATTGCTGCAAGAAGGTAAATTGGTAGGAATTCTGAAATTGCCTCAGGAATTTTCAAGTCAGATTTTATTCTAGCTGCAATTATTCCAAATAAGAAAAATAGAATTATCGGAGTAAGTAAATTAGATTGAATTAATTGTAAAATGTCCATTTGAATATCTCAAAAAATTTTTGCTGAAATAAAAACCAAGTTATTGAAAAATCAAATGAACAGATGTATCAGATAAGTGAAGCCAATTCCCATTGCAGCACTACCAGGAATAGTAATTATCCACGAAAAGATAATTTGCCTACTAACTCTCCAACGAACAGCTCGTTTTCGTCTAGCAGCTCCTGCACCCATAATTGTGCCTGTAATAGCATGAGTTGTGCTTGCAGGGATACCCAAAGTTGCAAAAATTGCAAGCATTAAACCACCGCTTGTTTCTGCTGCAAAGCCTTGATAGGGTTTGAGTTTTGTGATTTTCACACCAAGAGTTTTGATTACTTTGTATCCTCCAAAGAAAGTGCCAAGCCCCATTGCAGATGCAGCTGCAAAAATTACCCATAGAGGGATTTCTAATTCAGGAATCATTCCTGCTGAGAACAAAATCAATGCAATAATACCCATAGTTTTTTGTCCATCATTTGCACCATGAGTTAAAGCAAACCATGCAGAAGAAATAATTTGTAATCGTCCAAAAGTTTTGTTAACTATTGCAGGCTTTCTGCTTGCAAATAATGTTATAATTAATCCTGTCAACAGTAAACCAAAAATCACCCCACCAATAGGAGCAATTACTATGCCTGCAAAAACTTTAGTCAGACCACCATAAACTAGTTTTTCAAATCCTAATCCAATAATTCCCGCACCCATTATTCCACCAACTAAAGAATGACTGTTAGATATGGGCAATCCGAAATAAGTACAAAGAGTACTCCAACCAATTGCCCCAGCTAAACCACCAATAATCATGTAAACTGTAATGTCATCCGGACTAACAATTCCTTTAGCAATAGTCATAGACACTGCAACACCAAAAATGAATGGACCAGCAAAGTTTGCCATTGCAGAAAGAGCAACAGCATGAAGAGGTTTCAGAACACGTGTTCCAATAACAGTTGCAACAGAATTTGCAGAATCATTAAACCCATTAACAAAATCAAAGATTAATGCAACAATTATTGCACCTATTGCTACCTCAATCATCCAACCATCTCAGGTATATTTTAGAACAATATCTTCAATGACATCTGCAACATCTACACATCTATCAGATGCAGTTTCCATTGTTTCATAGATATCTTTGAGTTTGATGATTTTAATCGCATCATCACTTTCAAAGAGTTCTTTGATGGCTTCTCTATACAAGTCATCGACAACATGTTCAATATCACTTGTATTTCTACAATGATTTATCATATCTTGAGGATTTTTGATACGTTGTAGTTTTGAAATCATATACTCAACTTCTTTCGTAGCTAGAACCAATTGTTCAGCAATTTCTTTAGCATATGGAGGAGTTTCAGTTATTTTGTAGCTGTATACTCTAGCTGCAATACCATCCATGAAATCAATTACATCATCAATTTTTGATGCAATCCTTTGCATATCTTCACGATCTAATGGAGTGATGAAAGTCTTGTTTAGTTCTGAGAAAATATCTCTTGTCAAAACATCTGCTTCAGTTTCAAGTTTGTGAATTATTTTTACTTGTTCTTCATTACTAAGGTCAGAAAATAAAACTACTATTGCTTCAGAGGTTTCAACTGCCTTTTTTGCTAAATTGTCAAGAATCATTAAAAGTTCTTTTTCATTGGATTTTATCCACGATAACCATTGTCCCATAATCAATCAAACAGAAAAGGACAGTTAAAGATACTCAACATATTGTATATTGAACTATATAGAAATTGGTTTTAAAATCAGATCTTAATATGATCGTAAGTACAAAAAAGTAGGCGAACTCTACAAATTACGTATTCTTCCAATCAAATTTTCAGATCATGAGAATTTTTGGGTCTACTTGTTTTGTATTAGACATGGTATTGCATGAAAAATTATTTTGAACAGATATCAGAAAATAATAGACATGTACTTTGTTAGAATCATATCAAAATGGTTTGTTTACTTCACGTGTAAACACATAGCTTGCCAGTCCAATCATCACAAGTACAAATGCAAATAAAATTCCAAGACTAAGTAAAATTGGAATTCCACCTTCAGAGACGCCAGTCATCAATTCTCTTACCAATAAAACAGTGTAAGTAACTGGATTTAATTTTGCAATAACTGCAAGCCAATTTGGAAGTAATTCCAATGGGAATAATGCAGGACTCAGCATAAACAATGGCATTCCAAGAAAATTTATCATACCCCAAAAAGTTTCTTGAGATTTTGCAGTAGCTGCTACCATCACAGATATTCCAGAAAATCCTAATGAAAATAAAATTACTATTGCCATTATAGGTGCAATCATTATGGGGTTTGGAAAATTCACACCAATTGCCAAAGCAATTCCTAAAATCAAACTTGCTTGCATGGCAGCAATCAAAGATATTGCAGACATTTTTCCCAAAGCTATTGCTGAACGAGAAATTGGGGAAGTCAATGCTTTGTTCATAAAACCATAACGTCTATCCCACAAAGTATTGACACCTCCAAAAATACTAGTAAAAATTGCAGTAAGAATAATGACACCAGGGGCCATAAATTCAATGTACTCCCCATCAAATCCAACTGATTGGATTAATGGTTGAGTACCTGAAAAAATATTTCCAACAACAATTATCCAAATTGCAGGTTGAATTAACCTAATTAAAACACCACTTCTAGATTTTTTGTATCTCTTTAATTCTCTCCAAAAAATAGTATAGGTATCATACATCAAAGAATTCATGAGCGTAGCCTCTTCATTTTTGCGTGTTCACGTTTTCTATTAAAGTGGGAATCATCATCTCGAATTTCATGCCCAGTATAAGATAGAAAAACATCATCAAGTGTTGGACGTGTCAAAGAAATGGTATTGATTTTAATTTTAAATTCAGATGAAATTTGAAAAATTTTTGGAATTACCTGAGTGCCATTTGATACAAAAAGAGTTAATTTTGTACCATCTTCATTGATATTTTTTACAAATTCAATTTTTTTTAGTTGAGACAAAAATGATTCTCGATTATGGGTATTATCCATAATAATTGAAATCACTTCATTTCCCATAGCATTTTTCATGTTTTCAGGAGAATCAATTACCTGAATTATACCACCATCAATAATCCCAATTCGATCACATAGATTATCTGCCTCTTCCATATAGTGAGTTGAAAGAAATATCGTCATATCAAATTCTTTGTGAATTTTTTTGATATATTCCCAAATCTTTCGACGAGTTTGAATGTCTAAGCCAACTGTAGGCTCATCAAGAAACAAAACTTTTGGTCTATGTAATAAACCACCTGCAATATCAAGTCGTTTTCTCATTCCTCCAGAATAAGTTACAACAGAGTCATTTTGTTTATCGGATAATTCAATTAATTCTAAAACCTCATCAATTCTAGAATTGATTTCATTTTTTGGAATATGATTTAATTTTGCTTGCAATAAAAGATTCTCTCGTCCAGTAAGATATTCATCCACAGTAGTTTCTTGTTGAACATATCCAATTCTTTCTCGAACTTTTTTTGCATTACCCATTACATCAAACTCTGAAATCAAAGCTTGTCCCGAGGTGGGTTTTAACAAAGTTGTAAGAATCATCATCGTAGTACTTTTACCAGCACCATTTGGACCCAAAAATCCAAAAATCTCACCAGAATTCACTGAGAAAGAAATATCATTTACTGCAATAACATCACCAAATGATTTTGTCAAAGATTTTGTTTCTATAGAGTACAATGATTTGATCGCTTTTTTCAATTATAAATTACTAAGTATTCATTAACATTCATAAAAAATTTAAAGCGTAACTCTAGAAATGAGAACATGAATGGATTATGTCAAAGATGTCACTCATCAAATGTAGAAATTATACTTCTAGATGGAATTCCTGTTTGTGCAAGATGTTCAAAAAAAACAGATTAATCAAAAAAAAGTATTAAGAAAAAGAATTATTCGATTTCTTTGAATTCTTCTTTTGTCATTCTTAGAATGATTTTTTCACCTATTCCCCAAATTTCAGATTTAGCCAAAATTTTTGAATGCATCATTCCATTAGTTACTTCAATCGATTCTAATTCATTGGTATCAGGATGACGAAGTAATCGCTTAACTTTGCCAATTTTGTGGCGATTAATATCAACCACTGGAATTCCAGATCTTACGGGAGGTCGACTAAGAAGTAATGATTCCTCAGAGAATTTGTCGATATAATCTTCTGAGAGATAGTAGTCTTTGTGGAATCCCTGATGAATTGTAACACCAGATACGGCAAGAGTGTCTTGATTAATGTGAATGTGTTTGACTTTACCGTATTCAATTCCTTCTCTATCAATTACAGTTTTTCCAGTAAATGTATCGGCAGTAGCCACATTTTTTGGCATTCCTTCTAGTTTTACAGACATGTAAACAATTAACAATATTTGTTTATCATATGAAATATCAGAAATTCCTATCAATGAGGTTAAATTACTTGACAGAATATCAGAGGCATGGAAATTCAAGAAGAAAGGTTTAGACCAATATTAATTACAAAAGGAAGAAAAACAGGGAATCCTCATTCAGTATGGTTACGAGCTGTAAAGTATAATGAGAAAATCTATTTTTCAAGACATCGTCCGGATGGAGATTGGTTTCAAAATGCAATTGCAAATTCTGAAGTAAAAATTCAATATAACAACATGGAGTTTACGGGAAAAGCATCACTAGTAATAGATGAAAAATTAAATCAAAAACTTTCCCAATTGAAATATCCAGGCGAGCAAAGAGCTAATGAGAAAAGAGTTGCAATTGAAGTAACGTTAGATCATAACATAAAACGAGAGTATTGAAGTAATAAAATAATTTTTTATTTATAAAACATCTTCATATAGAATTGTTTGATTCTTTAATTGTTTATCAAGTGTTGGCAAATATTTCATGATGCAATAATTAACAAAATCACTAAATGAACGAATTCTATAATCAGATTCTAAAATTTCACTGTGTTTATCATAATATTGTTCTAACTTGTAGAGTGTTCTTTTTTGAAGTGGAACTAGTCTATTACGTTTAGTTACAAATCTAGGAATTACTGGAGATTCTACAGATTTCATTTCAGATTCTATTTCAGATTCTATTTCAGATTCTATTTCAGATTCTATTTCAGATTCTATTTCAGATTCTATTTCAGATTCTATTTCAGATTCGCCTCTTAGAGTATTAAGTTCAATGGATTCTTGCATTTCAAAGACAAAAATTTTACTTGGTATAGATTTTGGAAGACCAGAATTTTTAGAAATTATATCCACTACTTCACGTGCAACTTTATCAGACATTGCCAATTCTATTTTTGCAAGCATTGTAGAACGAACTGCAGAACCACCAACCCTAGAGCCCTTAGATTGACTTACAAATCTACTATCTTCTAAATTTCGTTTATCAATAATATCTATGCCTAAAGCATCTAATTTTTCACGAATTGAAGGGTAATTCTTTCGATTAATTATAGCTTCAATCTTTTTCAATAATTTTGTGAAAATCTTACAGGTTTTAAAGATAATGTTAATTTCACAATGATGTAATTTGTAATCAAATGCATATCATTTGATAATCAAATACAGTGCAATTGAAAGAGACGGATCATCCATAAGATTCGAATTTGACTTCGTAACTTCCATCATCGCGCTTATTTTTTTCAGTTACAAAATTTTTGTTCTTCAGATAATCCATGGTTCCATCAATAGTTCCTTGCCAACCACAAACATAGAACATAGTATTATCTTTAGTAATTTTTTCACCAACTAATTCCTCAAGTGGAGATTTACCATCATCATTAGATCTTAAAAATTGTTCAATTCTACCTTTATGTCCATTCCATGCACGATTAGTCCATTCTTCAGGTCGACTAATTGCTGCCCGATATTTGAAATTCCACTTATCCTTACCTTTGTCAATACTGTCATTTTCCAAATCAGTCAAAAGTTGTTTGTAACTTAATTCATCAACGTAACTTGCGCCATGTAAAACCACAATCTCTCTTTTATCATTAGTATCATGAAGATGCTGTGCAAAACTGACAAACGGAGCAAGACCGGTTCCGCCACCAATACATACAATTCGTCTTGTATCTTTTTCACCACTTGGTAATGTATTATTAATTGTAAGATTACCTGCAGGTTTTGCCCAACTAATTTTATCACCTATTTTTGCATTAAACAACAAACTAGTTAATCGTCCAGGAAGGGGTCTTCGAACCCATCTAATTACAAATTCAAAAAATTTCTTGTTAACAGGAGAAGATGCAATAGAGTAGGCACGATTAACAATTTTACTTTCAAAAGGCAATCCGAGTGTCAAAAACTGACCTGCTTTAAAATCAGGAACCCCACCATCAGGAGTTACACGAAAAATTCCTAAATCTTCCCGTAAGGATTGGATGTAGCTAATGGTACCATTTTCCACTTTGTTATTTCTCCCAGTCAGTTAAAATAGAATTTACTTTTTCAATAATTGGATCATAATGAATTCGTGGCTCAGTACTTACGAGTAATAACTTTCCCTTAAATGGGATTGTAACTAATATCACATTGTCATATTCAGTGAAAGTTAATCTTTCCTTACCTAAACGAAATGTAAAATTTTGTGCCTTTCTCCATCGTTCCAAAGTATAATGAATAGACATTCCAATTTCATTTTCTGTTAAAAGAGAATCAAGATTATCTCTTTGTGCACTGTATAATATTTGAGACTTATCATTTACAAATCCTGCAAAACGAACATGTTCATTACAATTTAAGATATTTGAACAAAGTTTTTCGTAATTTGGTTGTGTTACTATTTCTTCAGCCATTCCCATTCAGGTCTCTCTTCATAATCTTTTTCATCATCCATGCAACATCAAAAATTATTTTTCTTTTTGTTAGACGTTTGCATGTAATCTTCTGGAGATAGTTTGAACTCTTCTTCATCAGAATAAGCTGCTTCAGCATGTTCACTGATGTCTAAACCAATGTCTTCCTCTTCAGGTTCAACACGAATTCCAATAAGATGTTTAATTAATTGTAACAAAACCCAAGTACCACCAAAGCCCATAGCAGCAGCTACACCAATACCAACGGCTTGAATCCAAATTTGATCATAGTTACCATATAACAAACCATCAACACCTGAAGGATTAATCAAAGTACTTGCAAAGATACCAATTCCCAATGCACCTACAATTCCTGCAATTCCGTGAACAGAACTTACATCAAGGACATCATCAATTTTTAATTTATCTCTAATTAAGATAACACCACCGTAGGATAACACACCAATTGCAATTGCAAGAACAAATGAGTGTTCTACACTAATGTATCCAGATGCAGGAGTAATTCCGGCAAGTCCAGCAATTGCACCATTAATGGTAGCAACAATTGATGGTTTTCCAGTACGCATCCATGACAATCCTGCCCAAATTAATGCAGATACAGAAGATGCCAAGTGAGTGACAATAACAGTATTTCCGGCTACACCACCAGAGGCAAGTGCACTACCGGCATTAAATCCAAACCAACCTAACCACAATAAGGAAGAACCTAGTACGGCTAGAGGTATGCTGTGTGGAATGTTAATTGCGGGACCAAAGCCTCGTCTTTTTCCAAGTACAAGTGCAGCAGCCAGTGCAGCCATTCCCACAGTTGTGTGAATAACAATACCACCAGCAAAGTCAACAACACCTAATTGTGCTAACCAGCCACCACCCCAAACCATGTTAACGATTGGGTAGTAGATGAGCATTGACCATGCAGATATGAATATGATAAAGGAACTAAATTTCATTCTTTCAGCAATTGTTCCAGTTAGTAATAACGGAGTAATACATGCAAACATTAACTGGAATTTAACAAAGAGTACTCCAGGTATACTTGGTGCATATTGTTCTAAAGGCGCATCCCAAGGAATACCTTTCAAAAATGCCCAATCAAGGTTCCCTATAACACCAGTTGTAGAAGGACCAAATGATAGACTAAATCCGAAAACAAACCACATTACACTAAGTAATGACATTCCAAAAAATATTTGCATAAAAATTGAAACTGTGTTTTTCTTTCTCAATAAACCTGATTCAAACAAACCAAGTGCAGGGATCATTAGCAATACTAAACATCCGGCTATTAACATCCATGCAGTATCACCAGTATCTATCATAATTATAATGAAATCGAGTTTTTGCATTTAACAGTTATCCAATTTGATTATCAATGATAATCAATAGACATACAATTTCTAAATTATTATTTACTTTAACAAATAAAATTAATTATGTTAAAACTTGAAATCATACTTGCAGAAAATGATGTAATGAATATCAGTGAAGGACTAAAAGAAATTGGAGTTGGAGGACTAACTGTTGTTAAAGTTAGAGGAAGAGGTGCAAAAACTGCAGCTGAAATACATTCATCAAAAGGTATGGAAATTTTTGTTCCCCACTTTGCAGACAAATACAGATTAATGGTTGTAATTCCAGAATCAAAAGAAGAAAAAACAGTAGAGATTATCAAAAAATATGGTAGAGAAGGTAAAATTTTCATTTCACAAATGTTACGTGCAATTGACATTAATTCAGGAAATGAAGGCGAAGAGGTAATCTAAATGAAATTATCATTTGAGAAAATTAAATCTTCAAAATTGACTAAAAAAGACTACCTAAAAATTCCAGTCATAGCAGGAATAATTTCAATCCCACCTGTAATTATGACTTACTGGACAATGTGATAAGAGCAAAGAAAATGAGTTTATTATTAATTACAAAAAGAGGAACAGGTAAAAAAATCACAGATGAAGAGATTAGTGTTAATTGGGCAGGAGATAAATTTAAAGAATTTCAAGAAAAAACAAAGGATCATATTTTTTTTAAAAAAAAGAAAAAAACAGCCATTTCATCAACCAGAGGAACTCAAAGAAAATATTTAGAAAAAGCTGAACAAGTTATTCCTAAACCAAAACAAGCTTACATTACCATTAATAGAGGAACAAAAAGAATACTAGTAGATTTAAAATGAATTTAGAAAAAATTATTCCCCAACTAAGTAAATCAAAAGTGTTTATTGTAAAATTAGGTTTTGCAGCATTAGGTATGACATTAATTGGATTATACTTGTTTGCAGATTATATCTAATTAGATTAAACTAAATGAACCACAGTGGAAACACCGCGTTTATCAATTTCCACATCATTTTCAAATTCACTAAGAGTAACAGTAAATGAAATTACATCACGAGGTTTTGCATTTTCTGCATGAAGTTTAAGATGAAGAACTAAATCATCGAAGTCGCCAGTAGGTAAATTAGTTTCTTCCAAATATGCGCCACATGTAGATTCAATTCTAAATCTATCATCTTTGAAATGATAACCAAGTTTCATTTTTCGATTTTTTCTAGGATGTCCTTTAACAACCACATCAATAATTCCAGGTTTTGTTTCAGTGTATCCAGATTTTTGATTTACAAAAACCCCAATTTCAAGAGGTTTGCCAGCAGTAGATTCAGCCATTTTTTGAATTCCATCATTCATAATAACATCTACGGCCTTGATAGATTGTGCAACTTTAGCTAACCATTCATTCGTTCTAGTAATAGTAGCATGGATTCCGGCACGTCTTCGCTTATCTTCATCTTCAGGTAATTTGTAATAATCAACCCAAGCTTCATAATCATGAGAAATATCTTCAATGAAATCAATACATGTTCGCTTATAGTCATTCACGTTATCGGTTCTTAATGATGCATCATCAGTTCGCATCCCATCATAATCCATAGGCATTGCCATATTACAAGTAAATCAAAGTTCTAAAAAAACCAATCTTAAAAAAAATTAATGGTTATAATAGGAATCTAATTTCAAAATAATAATGATGTTTTCTGAATTAACAAATGATTTGCAAGTTCAATTAAAAAGAGACTTGGCACAAATCAAATTTCTATTAAAAAAGAATCCTACAGCAGGGTATGCTAAAATTGTAGAGATTGGAAAAGAAGTGGGAAGAAGATACAACATCAAATTAATCGTAAATTTTCCAGGAGTAGGGAAAATTGATGAATTTGAAATGTATGGAAAAAGAGATTTGAGTTTGATTATTGATCACGATTTAAGAAAGTTCTCAATAGATAGAGAAATGATCAAACAGAAAGCAAAAGAAATTCTCGGGGATGTAGAAACACAAGATGCTTACATGAATGATGATAAAGAAGGGGTAAGGATACATACAAAAAATTGGAAAATTGACATTCTGCCTCATTCACTTCACATTTGGACAGACATTGATGATAAAGTAACAGCATTCTGTGATTGGCTCATAGAAAATGCATATGTAATCAAAAAAGACTAACAGTTAAAAAAAATTAAATTTTTTCAAGTTTTTCTAACAATTCTTTTGCCTCAGAATTTTTTGGGTGTAACTTTAGAATTCTATAACAACAGTCTATTGCATCATCTTTTTGTCCCAGAGATAAATGGACATTAGTTTTGAGACTTAGTGTTTCAACATCAGAGTCATTGAGTTGAAAAGATTTTTCAAAATAATGTAATGCTCTTTCTGATTCTTCTAAAATGTAAAAAACACTTCCCATAATGAACATAAAATCAGGATCATCAGAATATTGGGACTCTAAACTTTTCCCAAATTCAATAGCCACATCATATTCTCCATCTCTGACTAACTTTTTGAGACGACGTTTTGGATATTTGAATAGACCTACCATAAACAATCATACTTTTTGTATTGTATTAATAATTTGAATGTACAAATTTCATTAAGAAATACTCATTATTCCTTCTTTAATTAAAAATTGAATTCCCTGAACAAATGAGTTATCATCAATTGCACCATCTGCCCACCATCCTGCGTTGTTCTTTATCCATGCAGGAATTTCATTGGTTCCAGAACCAGAACCTTGTGAGGTTGGAGGAATTTCCATTATTCCTTCTTTAATTAAAAATTGAATTCCCTGAACAAATGAGTTATCATCAATTGCACCATCTGCCCACCATCCTGCGTTGTTCTTTATCCATGCAGGAATATTTTGTGTAGGTGTAGGTGTAGAGGTAGAGTCTCCATCACCAGCAAATACAGGAACCACAATTTCTAAGTAATCGGCAGCACCAGAGGGAACAATTCCTTGAGGAGCAAGACCATAAACCCAAATTACATAATGTACATCACCAGGTTCTTCTTTTACAATTATATCAAGAGTTGCTAGTCCCGATGGAGAATACAAAAAGGGTTTATTTTCTTCTTGGGCAATTGATCTTAGAGGAGTCAAATTATCATCCACTACTAGAAAATCATATTGAACTTGATTCAAAAATTCAGTGTCATCATATTTACTGATAAATTTAATGATTAACTGCATCTCACATCCTTGCACTGGATCTTCAGGACCATAAAACACATACACTTGGTATTGATAGTTGGTTGTAGGTTTCTTTATAGCAGTACTTTTTTCGACATTTGTGTCACAGCCTTGAGATAAAAATTCATCAGAAGTCGATGTGATTCCCTCAAATGGACTTTGTTGCACATATTCTTTATAATCTAATAATTCAAATTTGTATTCAGGTGGAGGAATTCCTTCAGAAACATGTGTTAAAGTTGAGGCTTTTATCGGAAAGGGAAACCCATCAACAACCCAAACTTCACTTGTAGACCCACCAGTCTTCCATGAAACCAGAACAGTATCCCAAGTTCCAGATGTAATTGAAATTGTTTCAATTCCAGATGGCATCACTTGTTCACCACCAATATTTCCAATTTTACCCCAAGATACTTGAGAAAATTCTTTTGGTCCTTTTCCACCTGCTCGGTCATCAGATGTCGCAAATGCAGATAGCCATGCAACTGAAGACTTGAATGCACCTCGATAAACACCTAATTCTTCACTACCACCAGTTGGCTCTGGAGCAATTTTTCCTAATTCCATTTCACCAACAATTCGTTTATTGCCATCATAAACAACAACTTCTGCCAACCACTTTGTTTCACTTCCACTCTGGACATCACCTTTGATCCACATGTCTAGTTCAAACGGAGTACATTCCTTGTAATCTACATGACATATTGAATATGAAAAGAAATCTCCATGTTTGAGCCCCTCACCAACGTACCATGATCCATCTACATCAACACCGCCTGATGAACCATATTGGGCAAAAGATGGAGGGAAAAATAAAGATCCTAAGAATAATGTGAGAATAAGCGGAACTACAAAAATTATTGCTTTCAAACCTGAAAAAAATTAGCAAAACGGATAGTTAAACGTTATTCATATTTTATAAAATAAGATGATTTAGTAATAAAATAGAATTCAAATAAGCAAATATAGAGGAAAATTTATTAAAATTTTAGAAATGTGCGAATGCCCAAAAGTTCACTTGTTTGAAGTAGAGTTTAAGCTTGATGGGATGGCAGTAGTTCCAACGCATAAGAATTGTGGATTTGCATTAGATGAAAAACAGGCAGATAAGTTTCAAAAAGAATTAGTAAAATCTTGGGGATTCGAGGAAGACGAAGAATAAAAAAAGAAAAAATAAGTAAGTAATTACTTAATGTTCTGCGTTTTTACAAACATCCTGTGAACATTTACAAGTAGCATCACAGTAACATTCACCTTGCATTGCACAATCACATTCAGTACTATTCTCTGCTTGTGCTGCACAACCACATGCTGCGTCTGACATAACATAGAACAAGAATTACTAGTTTAAAAGGTTAGTATCACAAATTGGAGGCTATTTTCTTAAAAGTACAAGTAAATCATTACATGACTTTTGTATGAGAGCAGCTTGTTGTAATAATAAATTAGAATCAGCATCAATATCAAAAGCAATTTTTAAAATATGAAAAAGATCTTGTTGTCTATTCAAAGTATTCTTAATTTTTACAAAGTTTTCCTTGTTTACATAACCCAAGTAAAAATAACAATCAGACAACATTGAATTTTTAACAAAAAAATCATATTTTTGTTGAATTGTTTTTGAATTGTTATTTTGTTCAATTAAATCAGAAAATCCAATTGTAGATTTTAGCATGCGTTTAAGTAAAACAGGAGTGGTTCTCTGAATTCCAACTGTTTGTTCAATTACTGAGATATTTTCATTAATCAAACTTTTTTCTAATTTTCTAAGTAAGTCAAGATTATGTGAAGGACTCAATCTTTGATGATTCAAAGATAGAATTGCGTCTGCTAAATAATATGAAGCACATTTTTGCCAACAAGACGCAAACACGTCAGAAGTATCTATCGCATCTCTAGTTTTTTGACAACAAAATAGAGATTCAATCAAAGAATTTTTTGCCAGATCAGTAAATAAAGAATTACGTTTTTCTTTGATTTTTGAGAGAAACATTCGTAAATCCCAAGAATCATCCTGAACAATTTGCAGGTTATCATATTGAAGGAGTTTTTTTGATTGAGTTTCTGAAAAAGTTGCATGATGAATTAATACAAATTCATTATTGAATTGAATTATTTTATCAGAATCAGATTTTCCATCAAAAACTACCATATCAAATCCACATGAATCAAAATGATTTTCAGAAAGTCTACAACCACCTAGACCAATTGGAAAATCAGACATTTTTTGTTCTTCAATGATTTTTTTCAAATCCATTAGATTTCATAGAATTAGATTTTCTATAAAGAAATCAAGTCATAAAAATTTACAAATTCATGTAAAGTGAAAACATTTCCTTTAAATTGAGACGAGGAGTGTTTTTCATCAAGCTCCTATAGTGTAGTCCGGTTAAGCATTTTGGCTTCTCAAGCCAAAGACTCGGGTTCAAATCCCGATGGGAGCACCATAAGAATTTCGAGAGTAAATAAAATATCAAAAAATGTAAGATTATGACTTTAAATAATAAAATTACAAAGATGCAATATTGGGTTTAAAAGAAATTGAATTAAAAGAAGAATATCGTTCAGACAAAAATGACATAGTTGCAGAATTCTTCATCCCTTGTTTTGGTCAATGTATAGAATATGACAGATGTGTAGATTTTCTTTCAATTCAAACACTAGCTACAATTGCAATGGCATTTGAGAATTTTGTTGGAGGGAAAGCAAAAATTAAAATGGTGACAGGTCATAGATTCAAAACTGCAGATTTGAATTTACTTTCAAAATTATTTTCTCAAAGATACACAAAAACATTTGATGGTCGATTTATCAAAGATTCAAAAATTCAGAAATTACAAGATATTGTGAATAATGGACAAATTGAACTTAAAATAGCAGTGCCAAATTCTGAGCAAATAGCTGATTCATTTTCAGAAAGAATTGGAATATTCAGAGATAGTGAAGATCAAGTAGTTGCATTTACGGGAACATCTAAAGAATCATTTTCCACCCAAACAAGAGACTTTGAATCAGTAGATGTGTTTACATCATGGAACGATAAATCCAGAGTTGAAAGGAAAGTAAAAGATTTTGAAGAGTTATGGGAAAATAAAACAAAATATGTAGAAGTGTATGATTTTATGGAAGCAGAAGAAAAAAATCTTTTAAAATATTCATCAGATTGGATTTCAAAAAACTAGAAAGAAAATGAATTATCTAATCTAGATTTATTTTCATAGAAATTCATTTTGTTAATTTTATAATAAATTACTTCACCTCTGCGCTCAATAACTGCAATAATTGGTTCTTTTCCCATTTGAGTTATGTCTTGGATCTTTTTTTGTAAGGCCCCCATCTTTTCTTGCTGTCCCTCAATTAGACCAAAGATAAGAAATTTGGCACCTTTTTCTCCAAAGTGACCTCGCTCATAGACTCTAAAATCAGAACCAAATCCAAATCCATCTTTGACAACATATCCACGGTTTCGAAGATCACGATAAATCAAAAATTGAGTCAATACATCAGAATTGGTTTTGTGACAGATATTCATAAAAAAATCAAAATCAATCTGTTTTTTTCCTTTCTTTAAAATCAATTTTTTAGAATATAACAGATAGAGAGTCTCAAATGATTTTAGAAATAATTGTTCTTTTTCCATTTCTCCATACCCCTTCTGTTCTAATTCATGGATCATTTTCTTATCAGAGATACAAGTTTGATCTGACTTCATCTCACCATGAACTAAAGGAGTTTCATCCATTCTGAAATGAAAATCGAAAGATTTCCATATAAGCATTGGAAAATACGAGTAAAATACGAGTAACCGTTAAAATATGGGCATTTTGGTTTGAGGATATCATGCATGGTGCTAATTATAGAGATGGAAAAGGTCAAGTCTTTACCAGAAAAGAGTACATCAAAGGTAAACCACAGATCAAAATTGCAAAATTTCAAGGTGGTAAAAGAGGGACATATCAATACTGTGTTCAATTATTACTAAACGAAAAAATTCAGATTAGACATATGGCAATTGAATCAACTAGACTAGCAGCAAATAAAACACTAGAAAAAACTACAGGAGAATCAGGTTATTATTCTAGACTTCGAATTTATCCTCATAATTTACTTCGTGAAAATAAACAGATTGCAACAGCAGGTGCAGACAGAATCTCAGAAGGAATGAGAAGAGCATGGGGTAAAGCTACTAGTCTAGGTGCCAGAGTCAAACAAGGTCAATGTATCATGGAACTTTACGTAAATGGTGAGGATCATCTTAATGCAGCAAGAAAAGCATTACATGGAGCATGTGTAAAATTACCAGGAACACCAACAATCAAAGTTATTGATTGGAATAAATCATCACCATAAATTTTCTAAATCAGATTTTTTTAGTTTTATAAATTCTAGAAATTCTTCAAATTCTTTTTTTGTGGGTTCACGGTTTAGAATTCTTTTGGACTGGTAATAAAACGAATTATAGATCCTGCCTACAACAATACCCATTGCAAATGATTTTGAGTTATCAATTGTAGAAAGGGTCAAAATTAGTTGTTTAATGTCATCTTTGTTAGAAATTGTATCTTGAATTTTTTGTTGGATTTTCCCCAGTAACAGTTCATCCATAAGATATCTTCGATAAAATAGTTAAAAACAGTTTAATATCCAAATTCACCCCGTAGGATTGTTGCAGTTATAGTACAGTCTGGTTAGTACTCGTGCTTGCCAAGTACGTGACCCGGGTTCAAATCCCGGTAACTGCACCATCTATTGATTTTTCAGAATTAGTCCAGATTTTATGATTTCTAGTGCATCATATGCTTTTTCAGGACGAGGTAATTGGATTGCAATTACATTATCTTGTCCATATCTAGATTCAGGGGAATTAACTACAAGCATGGATGTGTTTGCAAGAACTTCAAAGAATTTTAAATCAGTTTTTGCATTAACAAGAAACTTTTCAGAAATATTGCCTATTGAAAATGTCAAGACAATTTCGACAAAAACATTTCCCAATCCATCTTGAAGTATGTTAAGATCAGTATTAACAGAAAATGATTGCCCTTCAATTTTTGCTCGAATTAGACCATATTTTTCTTCTTCAATTAGTATACAAGGAGTTTCTTTTCCTTCAAAATCAAAAGTTGTAATTCCATCATGAACACTGTCTAACATTTTTTGTAATTCATCAGACATTTTCTTTATCCTTTAATGAAGCGATGACATGATCACCAGATTTTACCAAGAAAGGGGAAATAAATGCAGTAATAATAGAAATGATACCAACTAAAGGGAACAGGAATGAGCTAACAGCACCAATATCAACTCCAGTCTTAATTATTACAATAGAGAATTCACCTCTTGGGGCAGCAAGAGTAAATGCAGAACGTAATGATTTAACACGTTTTTGTCTAAATATCAAGTTGCCAATCATATTTCCACCAAACTTCATTCCAATGGCAACTGCAATTAATGCAATAGCTATAAAAATATAATTTTCAAGTTGTGAAACATCCATCAAAGCACCAACTGAAATAAAGAAAATTGCTACAAACATGTCTTTAATTGGACTAGATAATAATTTTGCAACTTCTGCAGATTTTGAATCAGCAACTAAAACGCCTGCTAAAAATGCACCAATTGCAACAGATAAGCCTACAATGTTTGCAAGTAAAGCATATCCAAAACAAAGACCAAGAACACTAAGAAGTAAAATTTCACGATGTTCAGCTGCTGCAACTCTATCGATTAAAGGAGGAATCACACGAATTCCAATTGTAAAAGTTCCAACAATAAGACCAGTGGCAACTAGAATAACAACAACAACAGATTCAACAGAAATGGTTCCAACTAAAGCAATAGATTGTAGTGAAGAAATCAAAATTACCGCAATTACGTCTTCTACAATCAAAACACCCAAAACAAGAATAGATGATTCTTTTTTGATTTTTCCCGTATCTTCTAAAATTTTCACAATTATTGCAGTACTAGAAATAGATAATGCAGCTGATATGAATAACGCATCCATAAATTGAAGACCAAGTGCAGTAGATGTGTAGAATAAAACACCTAAGGTGGAAAACAAACCAATAGTTCCAACACCTATTGCAACACGACCAATACTTTTGATTTTGGCATATGGAAATTCAATTCCAATGACAAAAAGAAGTAAGATTACACCAATCTCCGCAAAAAGATTCAATGCCGAAATATCAGATAAAATCCCCACCCCATCTATAACATCAGAAGGAGTACCACTTTCAGGTAAAATCCATGACCATAAAGGAGATAATGGTCCAATTAACATTCCTGCAAAAAGATAACCAATAATCAAGGGTTGTTTGATTTTAAAAAAAGCCAGAGTAATAATGGCCCCAATAATCATGATAAAGGCCAAATCGGTGATAAAACTAGTATGCGGTAGTTCAGGGGTAATTTGTTCAATTAGACTACTCATAGTATTATTGAGCGAATCTTGGATCCCATCGGGATTTATCTGCAGTAAAAAATTTTGCATAATTTGATTAAACAAATTTCTTTAAAAATGATTTCGCATGATTCTAACAAAAATAAAAAAATGAGAAAAAATCAGGCTCAAGCAAATTTGAAAATCTTTAACCTCTTTATTTCCAATAATCATAATCTCAATGCAGAATGATGATTAGGTCAACTGAAAAAATGAAGAAATATGACCTGGGGTACCTGACTGTATAATTGGTTACAGTGTAATCACCTAATTTTTAATAGTACGGTACTATACCGTACTATATGATTCAATGTGAATTTTGTACAAGAGGTTTTATCGAGACAGTTAATGGGTTAGCTGAGAAAACCTTCCACGAGTTACTTCATGAACCAATTGTTGTAAACAAGTAACCCTTTACATTTTTTATTTTAGACCGAACTTTTTTATCATTAAATTACAATTCTAATTCATATGGCTACTAAAAATAAGAAAACAAAAGCAAAAAAAGTTATAAAAAAAGTAACAAAAAACGTTGTAAAAAAAGTTGTAAAAAAAGAACCAAGTCCATCAGCAGTATTAAAAAAAGTTGCATCAGTATCAGATTCTAACAAAACATTACAAAAAGAGATAAAATCAATGTCAAAGATTTTTGGAGAAAACCAAAAAGTATTGATTTCAATGAAAAATATGATAGATTCACTAACATCAACATTAGAACATATTCAAAAACAATCAAAACAAATTAACATTATTGAAGAGGATACACAAAAACTATACGCAGGATTAAATCAAGTCAGAACACAATCTAATTTAGTAGACAAAATTAATAATCAAACAACAAAGCTCCAAGAAGAAATTTCAGAGTTACAAAAATCATCAAAAACCCAAAACATCTCACAAAAAGTCGAAGATAGTATGAGTTCAATTAAAAATAATTCTCAGATGATCATCAAAATCGCTCAGAGAATTGATGAAGTACGAGATGATCTTAGAAATGTCTCGGGCAAAACAGAATCATTTTTAGAAATGGGTTCAGAAATGGACAAACTAAAAATCAATGTAGAAAAGATTTCAGAAAAAGCATCAAAAATTGATTCAAGTTCTCAAATTATTGAAAGCCTCAAACAAGAACTTGGAAAAATTACCGAAGGGGTATCAAGTTCTTCAAATATCAATTCAGAACTGGACGCAATTAAAGTTGCAATCGATGCAGTTTCAGAAAAAGCATCAAAAATTGATTCGTTGGGAGGGGTAATTGATGGGCTTAAACAACAATTTGGCACCATAACATCTCAAGTTAATTCAGTAGACAATCTGAGCCTAGAATCTATCAGAGACATATCAGGAAAAATAGATAAAATGGAAACGGATATGAAAACATTATCTCAAAGAGCAGATTCGAATGCATTTGTTGGAGAAGGACTAAAATCAGTTCAACAAGAAGTTTCAAGTTTTAAGCAAAACGTCTTTGATAAAACAAACATTATTGAACAAAAAATATCTTCAGTTTCAGATATTTTAAAAAGACAAGATGCATCAGTCATAGAATTTCACAAAAAATCGGAAAAATTATTTGAAGAAGTTCAATCAGTCAAAAATGTTACAAACAAAGTAACAAGTGATTCATCAAAAGAAATGATGGCATTATTGAAACTATCAGAATTTCAATCAAATATCAGAATGAATACTGAATCAAAATATGGTGACTCAAAAGAACTTGAAAAAATGGCGACGCAAACTGCAGAGATTGTAAATTTGTTTGATAGAATTTCAATTGAGTCAGGTGAAAAAATTCCATTGCCACAAGAAGTCAGACAATGGGCAATTAGTAAAATTTTAGATTGTGCAGACAAGTGGGAGATTAGATTTAGTGACGTATATTCAATTCTTACAAATGCCATAGGACGAGATATGTTAAAAGAATCAGTAAGAGTGAAACAAATTAGAGATATTTATGGAATTCGAGCAGTAGATGAAATTAGAAAAGATCTAAATATTTCTTAGATTCCTATTTCATCTTCTCTTTGGAGTTGTTCTTTCTTTCTTTTCAATACAATAAAGATTCCAATTAATACTGCAACCCAGATTGCACTTAGCATCATATTTGCAGGACTAACGTACATGTATGGTGTTGCATCCATAATGTTGATTTTTAATAATAATGCTCTATCATTGACATCTAACATTCCTGTATGATATGCAGAATTATCTTTTGAAATAGATGAAATTTCATTAACGCTTGTAATCATAGTGTCTATGTTATTTTGAATTCTGAGGAAATTGGTGGATTCTGTACTAAATATCCAAACAGGGTTTTTGGCAACCACTTTGCCATTTGTATCGATGGTTTCAGGTATGGTAGTCATTACTAAATCTAAATCAGATTGTATTGATACTAAATGATCATGAATTACTAAAGGATCAGAAGAAGATATGATACCATCAAGATTTCCTCGAATTCTATCCAAAGGGTAAATGTCAGTGTTGTAACCAGAAATTGCCATGTAACCACCAAAAATAATTATTGCAACAATTCCAACCGTTGCAAGTTTGTAAATAGAATCAGACATAGTTGTATTACCACCAACATTCATAGTTGTGTTATTTGAAGCTAATCTTGATTTTGCAGTTATTATTATAATACCTACTATCGCAATAGCCAATACAATTATTGCAATTGTACCAAATTCAGGCATTAAACAAATTACTAATTGAGATACATAAAAATTCACTGGAATTTTCAGGAATAGAATTAATTTGGTTTTACAGGTATATTATTTGGTAAATCAACTTTCTTGAGTTGTTCTTTCTTTCTTTTCAATACAGAAAAGATTCCAACGATTGCAGCAACCCAAATAATACTTGAGATAATGTTTGTAGGACTAACGTACATGGAAGGTGTTGCATCCATAATGTTGATTTTTAATAATAATGCTCTATCAGTGATATCGATCATTCCTGTATGATATGCAGAATTATCTTTTGAAATAGATGAAATTTCATTAACGCTTGTAATCATAGTGTCTATGTTATTTTGAATTCTGATGAAATTGGTGGATTCTGTACCAAATATCCAAACAGGATTTTTGGCAACCACTTTGCCATTTGTATCGATGGTTTCAGGTAGGGTAGTCATTACTAAATCTAAATCAGATTGTATTGATACTAAATGATCATGAATTACTAAAGGATCAGAAGAAGTTATGACACCATCAAGATTTCCTCGAATTCTATCTAAAGGGTAAATATCATTGTTGTAACCAGAAATTGCCATGTAACCACCAAATACAATTATTGTAAAAATTGTAATCATTGCAAGTTTGTAAATATTATTTGCAGTTTTCTCCTTCTTAGTCAGAAATTTATCATTACTTGATTTGTTTCTTTTAAATCGTGTATGAGACAAACTCATGTAAGCAATAAAGAAAAAACCAATAGTTTGAAGTGCAATTATAGGTACAAAAATTGGGTTATTTGAAAATATAGAAATAAAAATTCCCATTATTCCATATACACCAAAAAAGATCTCCAAAAGAGTGGTTTGGGTAAAGGGTAGATTATATGCTTTATTCCTCCAATCATCATCTTTAGTTATAATTCCATATTTGGGAGTTCGAAGGAATTCATTTTTCTTGCCAAGAACTGCATCAAAAACTGCAACAGTATTGTTTACAGACATTCCTGCATTATAGACTAATAATGATGGAAGTAATTTTGCTCGTGACTTCCAGGATTTACCATACATACCCTGTATAATCACAATAAAGGCACCAGGACCCATTGCAAGATATGTTGCTAAAGTAATTGCAGGAAGAAAGCTTACTACATAGAGGTTGATTTCTGCAGCCAACAATACAGGTAATGCTAAAAATTGTATTAACATTAGAGGATAAACAATATGACGAGTGAGTTGTATGAATGCCTGAATTTTCGCCTCTAGTGCAACTTTACGTTTCAATGTAATATCAGAAAGTAATTTTACCGCACATTGAATTGAGCCTTTTGCCCAACGAAATTGTTGTCGTTTAGCTGCATTCATCTGTGCAGGTAGTTCAGCATCAACTACAACATCAGGTAAGAATACACATTTCCATCCCTTCATTTGTGCTCTATAACTCAAATCAAGATCTTCAACTAATGTTGCAGTATGCCAACCTCCAGCATTCTCAATACAAGTACGTCTCCAAATTCCAGCAGTGCCATTGAAATTCATGAATAGATGTGAATTACTTTTTGCTTTTTGTTCTATAAGAAAATGAAAGTCAAGACTTAGTGCCTGTACTTGAGTGATTGTAGAATAGTTTTCATTTACATGTCCCCAACGACACTGGACCAGACCAATATTAGATTTAGAGAAATGAGGGATTGCTCGTTTAAGAAACCATGATGGAGGTATGAAATCAGCATCAAAGATAGCAACAAGATCAGTATCAGTGGTTTGCATTGCATGTTTCAATGCACCTGCTTTGTACCCTTTTCTTGTACCACGTCTTACATGTTCAATTTGAAATCCTTGTATTTTATAATCATCAACAACTTCTCGAAGTAACTCAACTGTTTCATCATCAGAATCATCACACACCATTATCCGCATTTTATTTTTTGGATAGTCTAAGTTACAAACTGCATCTACAAGTCTCTTAGCAACATACTTTTCATTGTATATGGGTAATTGGATTGTAACTGAAGGAGTTCCCCAATCAGTACTAGCAGGAACATCTTTTCTTTTTCGAGAAAGAAATGCAAGATAATAGAAATTAACAGTATATGCAGTAATTATAATGGCAGATATAATGAACAGATCGAAAACAAGTTGGGTAAAAGGATTAATCGCCATATTCCTAGTCTCACTGAAACACTGATTGTTATTTATAGTTGCAAAAATGGAACTATTTTTGCTCAAATATCTTAATTGCCTGTGGAGGACAAACACCTTCGCACGCAAGACAAAAGATACAATCTGGTTCTTTTGACATTAATGGTTTTTTATCAGATGCAGGATTTCCAGGTGAATCAAACCACTCGTAAACACCAACAGGACATGCTTCAATACATGCACCATCTGCAACACAAATATCATAATCGACTGAAACAAATTCTCCCCAAACACCCATGATTCCATTTTCAGAGCCTCGTCTGCCCCAAGTTTTAACGGTGTGTTCAGCAGCTTCGTGTGATTTTGATTGTTTCATTTTTGATTTATAATCAATATCAATAGGACCAGGTTTTGCACCATCTGGAATTTCAATAGAGGTATCATCTTCATCTTCCTCATCATCTGTTGCTTCAACAGGTTTTGGTTTTGCACCAAGTACAATTTTTGCCAAAGGAGTTAATTCTTCTAATCTTTGAATAGCGCCAACTTCAGAAATCTTTTCAGATTTTGCCAAATAAGAGATCATTTTATCAGCCAAAATCGTGTTACGTAAAATAGTATCAATAATCATTTTTGCAAAATGATCTGCTTTCTTCCTATAATCTATAACCCAATTAGGATCTCCAAATTTTTCAATTGGAAAAACTTGATAAATTATATCTACAACTTCACCTGAAACAACTTCTACAGTAATAGATAAATCAACTTCTTCATACCCCTTTGCGTCAGGATCCTTCATGTTACGTTCTGTCCAATTATAAGTTGCAAAAATCCTGTCAGCATACATGTCCATTTCAAATACCTTTTTGAGACCATCATGAACAGATTTCAGTTCAACTGGATCTTCAAGGGTTATTGGTAATCTATAAAGTCCAAGTTTGAATCCATGTAATGGATAAACGCCACGTTTTACAGTTTTGGCCTCCATTGACCAAACACGTTCTTTTAGAAGTAGTGACATTTGATTTTGATGAATTAATTTTATTTAAAAAGGTTATCAGTCATCAACAAAAGAAATGTCCAGATTATAGTATAAACATAAACCGTTTTTGGGATATTTTGAGATCTATTTTTAAGATCAAAATCAACGTAGTGATTTTTTTTGTTTTTATTTGAAGGATTTAAGGGGTTCATTCAAAATTCATTAAAATTTCAGGGAGGTTAATCTCTTAATTTATTCAAATTTGTGTTCAGAATTAATCATTTTCCTAACATCATTAAAAATATCATTTTTATGTAAATAGAATTCAGTAGAACTGTTTGAAACTACAAAAAGTTGCAGTGATAAGTAAAGTTGGATCAAAGGATTCGGAACAAGCTGCAAAAGATGTTGCAAAAAAATTGTTAGCAAAAAAATCTACAGTATACATAATTTCACCAATAGAAGTAGAAGGAGCAAAAAAAATTGAAACACTTGAAGAGTTAAAAAAAATCAAACTAGACTTAATTATTACACTTGGGGGAGATGGAACAACACTCCGAGTTTTTAGGAATTTGGATAATGAAACACCAATTTTAACCATCAACGTAGGCGGAAATAGAGGAATTTTAGCTGAAATAACAATTGAAGAAATTGATGATGCAATCAATCAAATTTTAAAAGATAAATTTTTCTTAGATTCAAGGACCAGGGTTGTTGCATCATGTGGAGGCAAAGAATTCCCACCTGCGTTAAATGAGATTTACATTAGTAGAACCAACTTGACTAAAACTTCAGAAATCAATATTAAATTCCAAAACGATGTTGTGAAACAAAAAATGGATGGTGTGATCATTGCAACCCCTAGTGGTTCAACAGGTCATTCATTTTCATTAGGAGGTCCAATTTTACATGAAAGTTTAGATGTTTTAATAATTACACCAGTAGCTCCAGTGTATAGATTAGAATCAATTGTAGTTCCAGATGAAAAAATTGAAATCACATCTTCTCATGATTCCAATATTGTAATGGATGCACAAGTAGTAAAAACTGCAGGATTTGATGAACCCATCATAATTAAAAAATATAAAAAACCAGCAGTCTTTGTTAGATTAAAAAAACGAGGACTAAGACAAATGAGTAAACTTGGATTTTAGAATTTTAGATGCTAGTGCATTTTATGCAGGAGTTCCATTTAGAACATCAAATGATTGTTATACAACAACATTAGTTTATGACGAAATAAAACACATCAAAAAAAATCATGATGCTTTAGGAACTTTGCTTGAAACAAATAGACTAAAAATTAGAGAGCCAAGTCAAAAATCAATTGATTCAGCCATACAAGCTGCAAAAAATACAGGGGACTATCCACAATTATCAAAACAAGATATGTCAATTATTGCTCTATGCATTGAAACTCAGGGAGAGGTAATTACAGATGATTTTGCAATTTCAAATGTGATAAAGAATCTAGGACTAAATATTTCACCAATAATGACTAAAGGAATCAAAGATGTAGGAAAATGGATACATTATTGTCCAGGATGCAGAACTAGCCATCCTAACGGAATAGAGTGCCCAATTTGTGCCACTCCATTAAAAAGAAAATTACTAAAAGAATAATTTTTCACATCATAGAAATTGCTACAAGTCATGTAAAGTTTTTTGATTAGATTTTTTGAGAAATTTGCTTTTAGTATCTAGAACTTTTTTGATTTTTTTTGCTCGTGCTTCACCCAATCCTTCAACTTTAGCAAGTTCTGCAGTAGTCGCAGTAAAAACTTTCAAGGGTGTTCCAAATTTCTCAAGCATTCTTACAGCAAATTTTTCACCAATTCCAGGTAAACTACAAAGTGATGAAAGTTGTTGTTTTTCTAAATCAGGAGATTTTTTTATTTTTTTCAAGTATGGTCCTTTAGGAGCATCTTTTCTAGAACACATTGAAACCAATAATTTTGCAGTGTGTGATGCATTAGGAGTAGGGATTATAGGGATTTTAAAATCAAGTGTGACAGTAGAAATAGCACCATAAAATATCAAAGGATTCTCAGTAATTTCTTCAATTTCATCTACATTCCCTTCCATCAAAACAATAGGATTCTCAAAGTGTTCTTTTAGTCTAGTGCATTGATCAAAAAGTCGTCCATCAAAAACAGATGCCATCAAATCACGAATACTTTTTCTCTCAACAATTGTTTCAGGTGCAACAATATAATCTCCAATGGGTAAAGTTTTCATTTCAATATTAAGACCAACAGATTTTAAAAGATCAGGAATTCCACTTTTTCGTTCTCGTTCATCTACAATTATTCTAAGAGTTTCTAATTTCACACACTACACTAGTAATGAATTGTTAATATCTTGTATGAAACAGGTAAAATAAATTATTTTCTTGGGTTGTCATCTGCAGGAGGTGTAGGATTACCAGGACCACCTTTCATCATTTCGGTAATTTTTGTTTCTTGTTCTTTAAGAGTTTCTTTAACACGAGTTTCTTGTTTTTCTAATACTGTTGCACGTGTTTTTGCCATTTCAATTTTTTCTTCTAGCTCATCAATCGATTCTTTTTTAGTAGACTTTATCAAAACTGTGCCTGCTTGTTTGAACACTGCATCATCATCTGCAATTTTTTTTAATTCTTCAAGAGCTTTTGCGCTTTCAGCTTTTTCAATCTCAAGATGTTGTTTTTGAGTCATAATTGATTGTAAGTTCTGTTGAGTTTGTTGTAATTTCATAATTTGTTCTTGAAGCCATGGAGGCATTTGAGGTGATGACATATTTATTCAAAAATAAGATTTCATTATATCTTTACCGATTCTATCGAATCATAGCTTGCCTGGATTAATCGAAGTGTTGAATTAAGATTTGCACGTAAATGAGTCAATTGATCAGATTCAACAGCAATTGTGATTTTTTCATCAAAGGATATTTTGGTTTTTACAGGATTATCTGGATAAAACTCATTATCAGTATTTACAGAATCAAAAATTGCTCTTGTCTTTTCTTTAGCATCAACAGAAATTTTTGCACTAAAGTTTAATGTCATATGCAGTTCCAGCTACTTTATAGCTGCATTTCTTACAAGACCAAATTCCAACAGCATCCCTGCCAAATGTTTTAGAACCACACTCAGGACATGATCTCTTTTCTTTTAATTGAAGATGAATTTTGGTATATTGTTTTCTAAGTTTAATTCCATATCTAGCACCTAATCCTTTTAGAGATTTTTTTGCTTTTGCCATCTTATTGTGCCCCCTGCTGGGCTGCTTTTAATTTTTCTCTTATTTGTGCCCCAATTTTTACGGATGTTTCACCACATTTTACTATCTCATCTAAAGTAAATCCATCACTTCCACCCTTTTGTAGAGCGCAGATATTTCCGTCAGAATCACTAGTAATTGTAACTCTTGCATCCATACAGGCCCATTCATCACCATTTGGATCAACTACAATATGACTTCCAATTTTTGCCATTGTAACAGATACAGGAATAGTCATAATTGGTAATTGTGTGTCTTCACCTTCAGCAATTACTGGTTTTTCATCAGTCCAATTCCATTTTGGAGTTTTGGATGTCAATAAAGCCATAGTAGCAGCATAAGAACAAGCATCAAAGAGATTTCCATCATAATCCACAACAACATTATCGGCAAATACACCAATTACGGATTTATCTTTCTCAATTACAAGTTGTGAAACATCAATCATATGACTTTCTCTAATTCCTCTATCAGTAACTCGTGCTAATTCAATTACTGGTGGTTGTGGAGGTCCAGTCTCAACTGTTGGATGAGATAATGGTAAAAGTTCAGCAGTACAAATGAAAAGACCTTTGTCACCAGTATCTGGAAATGGTCTATCAGGTTGAATTTTTACACCACAAATAACTTCAGTATCACCTAGTCTAATTCTAGCAGAACCGTTTGCTTTAGGAATTGCATTAACTTCAATTGATAATTCTCTTGCCTCATCTAAAGCTCGTCCATCTACTCTTTTCCCTTGTTCAAGTAATTCAAGGATTTGTGTTTTCTTTAATTCATTTAAAACAGAAACTGAAGCCATTTTTAATCTCCTTTTTTTCCAAAGTATTTGTCATTGAGTGCTTTCTTCTGAAGTTCATAAACAAGTTTACATCCATCTACTCCAACTTGAACACATTTTTTGTATTCTTCAGGAGTCAACACACCATCTAATTGTAATAATGTAATTTTTTCTGCACTTGGCATATAACCAATCGGCATATCTGCTTGACCTGCTTGATCTTCCTCGTTGTTTACATCAAGAATAACAGTATCAGCAACTTTTCCAGCAGCAATTGCTGCAACCATGTCTCTCATTGGAATTCCAGCATCAGCTAATGCAACAGATGCAGCTGTAAGTGCAGCACAACGGGTTCCACCATCGGCTTGTAAAATTTCAATAAATACATCAACTGCAGTTCTTGGGAATTTTTCCAACATTACTGCAGGTTCTAATGCTTCTTTGATTACTTTAGAAATTTCAATTTCTCTTCTTGATGGTGCAGGATTTTTTCGTTCACCAACTGAAAAGGGCTCCATATGATATCTGACTCTTAAAATTCCAGTATCAGTATTTGACATGTGTTTTGGATGAACATCTCTTGGACCAAAAACACCAACCAATATTTTATTATCACCAAACTCAATGTATGCTGAACCATCAGCATTTTTTAATCCACCAGCTCTAATCATAATTCTTCTAGGTTCATCAATTTTACGTCCATCACAACGAATACCATTCTCGTCCAATAGGACCATTGTTGCGTCTCTTCCGCCCATTATGATTCACCTTTTAATTCTAACATTTCTTTCACTTGATCAGTCAAATTTGCAATATGTGCTTGCTCATTAACCATTTGAATTGCTTTTTTAGCCTTTAATAATCCCTCTGGGGATTCACAAGAAACTACAACCCAACCGTTTTGGCCAATAGTAATTGCAGCATCAGTTGCCATCTCAATCATTTGAATCATTGTTCCTCTTTTTCCAATTAAACGTGGAACTTTACTTGGAGAAATTTCTACTAATTCACCAGAATCAATTTGCCCTAAATCTCTATCAGAAATGGTAACAAGTGGATCACGGGTTCTATCAAAATTGGCAATTCTTGCAGCAACAAGATCCCCTGTTTTTAGTTTTGAAGAGAGTTCATCAGCATGAGCAGAAAAATCTCGTCCAAAAACATCTTGTGCAGGTAAGAATCCTACATAGCATGAATTGATATCTAATTCCCAAGATAAAGAAGTGTGAGAATTTACTTTAGCAATTACCAAGTCATCAATTTTTGGAATATACATTCCAGTTAATGGAATTACTTTTACAGAATCATCATAAATTTCAGAAATTCCAATGGTTGTTGAAATTATTTTATCTCCATCAAGAATTACATTTTGTTCAGGTCTAAAAGGTCCGGTGGTTACAACATCACCAGGAATAACATATTTTCGCTTATCGGCCATTACTGCATTACCTCAACTGAAGCAGAGCCTTTGGTAATAGAACCTAATCTGTCAATCACATTTGGCCTAACTGCAGCGGGTATTTCAAGTATTGCTTTTAGAGAACCATTATTTTGCCATTCCTCTTTTTTTAGAGAACCCACAGATTTTAGAACAGAATATGATTGAGATGCGTATTGTGCAGGGATCACAATTTCCAATTGTAGGTTTTCAGATTTTAGAGCAATGATTGAACGTAATTTTTCAACAATTTCTTTTGCCTGATCAGGTGCACTGTGATGAGGATCAATTGAAACTCGTGCATCTTTCATAGCTTGTTCAATTCTCAAAGGAGGATGAGGCAAGTGTGTTCTTGGATCAACATAGGTTTTGGCAACAAACTCAACAATTTGTTTTCTCTTTTCTTCAATCATCTTTCGTCTTTGATCAGTAGTAAGATTTAGGTCGCCTTTCTGCATAATAATTTGAGCAATTTCAGTAGGATCTTCAGTTTTGAATGCTTTGAGTAATTTTTCAGTTGCAGGTTTTGTGCCTTTCCCAGAATCAGTATAGATATCTTCTGAAACCAAAACTGCAGAAATATCTTTTTTCTTTCCCAGTTTGTATTCTAATGCAGGATCAGGTTTAACCAAAATTTCAAATTTTTCACCTTCAAATGAAAATCTAACTACAGTAACATCAGCCATTCTAAATGAACTAATGATTATTTGGTATTTATCTATACATAAAACCAGCTAGATTTTTATGTGGACTTTGAAGATTTTTTACAAGATTTGTCATCCTTAGAGATAATTAGTAAAGATAGTAAGAAGATGTCGGTTAAGCTAAAAGGGGTTCCATTACAATATGCAAACGCACTTAGACGAATTTGTCTTAATGGAGTTCCAGTATTTGCAGTAGACACAGTAGATATTATTGAAAATTCATCAGTATTACCTGACGAAGGACTAGCACACAGATTAGGATTAATTCCATTAAAGACAGATTTGTCTAGATTTAACGAACCATCAAAATGTGATTGTCACAGTGAAACTGGTTGTTCAAATTGTAAAGTAATGTTAGTACTAGACTCAGGTGAGTCAGATATTACTAGAACAATTCTTTCTAGCGATTTGTCATCAGAAGATGATTCGATTAAACCAATTTCAGATAAAATCCCAATTATTCAGCTAGCACCAGGTCAAAAAATCAAGATAGAGTGTTATGCAAGACTAGGACGAGGGTTAGAACATGCCAAATGGAATTCTGCAACTATTTCAACATTGACAAATACAGACAAAGAAAATGAAAGTACACTTACTGTAGAATCAACTGGAGCACTTGAACCAGAACAAATCATTCTTTCCGGAGTAGAAGAAGTTAACAAAAAATTAGGCGAATTCAAAGATATCATTAATCAAATTTCATAATAATCTAAGCATAGACATTATATTTGGGTTTTAAGGCGAATTATTCACATGACTAGTCAAGTTGTTATACGTATGGCAAGCGATCTGAAGAAAGCATCAAACAAAAATGATGCTCCAATTTGGGCAAGACTAGCAGAATATGCACTAAAACCATCTATTGCCAGGAGAGATATCAATTTGAATAGAATTGCACAATTAACAAAAGACAACGATACAGTAGTGTTTCCAGGAAAAGTTCTAGGAACAGGAGATATTTCTCATAAAATTACATTATGTTCATTCTCAATTTCAGACTCTGCAGCAAATAAAATAATTGAAAAAGGTGGGAAATTAATCAATTATTCAAAATTAATTGAAGAAAATCCTACAGGAAAAGGAGTAGTTTTACTTGGCTAATGGAAGAATTAACAAGTCTGTTAGAATGACTAAACAGGAAACAGTTGTTAGAACAGATAGACCAATTGTAGTAAATGCAGAAAATCATATTGCTGGAAGATTATCCTCACATGTTGCAAAATTACTAATGAAAGGTAATAGAGTATCAGTTGTAAATTGTGAGAAAATTATGATGAGTGGAACTAGAAGTAACTTAATTCAAGAATACAGAGAATTTTTAGAGATTAACAGTATTATCAATGTAAAACATGGTCCTGTACACTATAGAAGACCAGATACAATCATTAGAAAAATGATCAGAGGAATGTTACCATATGAAGGAAAGCCATCAGGAATTGCTGCACACAAAAGATTAAGAACATACATTGGGTCTCCAAAAGAATTAAAATCACTAGAAAAAATTCAATTTGAAAAGGCATTGATTAAAAAGACTGCATCAAACTATACAACAATGACAGAGTTATGCAGAGTAATAGGGTGGACTGAATGACAGTACCAAAAACTGAAATTTATTTTGCAACTAGAAAAACAGCTAGTGCACATATTTACATTACAAAAGGTCAAGGAAAAGTTAGAATTAACAATATTCCAGTTGAAATGATTCCACAAGAAACTGCACGTGAAGTAATTTTAGCACCACTAGAAATTACAGGTGATTTGAGAGATAAAATTGATATTTCTGTTAGAGTTAGAGGAGGAGGTTTCATGGGACAAGCAAGTGCTGTGGCAACTGGAATTTCTAGAGCATTAACAGGATGGACTAAATCAAAAAAAGAGCCTAAAGAACATCCATTCCCAAAATCTACCAGAGAAGACCTCAGAAAGAGAATCTCAGATTTTGACAAATATTTAATCAGCGGAGATGCCAGAAGAAAAGAACCAAAGAAATTTGGCGGACCTGGTGCAAGAAGAAGAAAGCAAAAATCATACCGTTAGACTGTGAAGGCTGTAATTCTTGCAGGTGGCAAAGGAACCAGAGGCAAACCATATACTGAATATTTTCCAAAAGCAATGTTACCAATCAACGATAAACCGTTAATTGGTTATGTTGTAAATTATCTAAAATCATTTAGTTTCATTAAAGAAATTATCATAATTTCAGATTTTAATGGGTTAGGAGGTCAAATCAAAAATTATTTTGGAAATGAAAATAACATTACATTTGTTCAAGATTCACAGAGTGGGACAGGTGGAGATTTACTACATATTGAAAAAAAACTCAAAGGGGAATCAGAATTTTTACTATGGTTTGTAGATAATCTATGTGCAGTAGATGTAAAAAAAATGAGGGAAACATTCAGAAAGAAAAATAGTTCTGCATGCATCACCACCAGAACTAAACGAAAAGAAGAGACAGGATTTGCGATAGTAGAAAATGACATCATTATGGAATTCAAAGAAAAACCTGTAATGAAATTACAATTATCAGAATGTTTAGGAATTTACATGCTAGGAAAAGATATCATTAGTAGAATAAAGAAAAAAGCAAAACAAAAAGAAATTAACTTATCATATGATATTTTACAGCAATTATCAAAAGAAGGGAAAGTTAGTGCTTTTGATATTGGAGATAATGATTGGTTAGATGCAGAATCACCTACAATTCTAGAAAGAAATGAAAAAACAGTGAAGAAGATTATAAAACAGATGGGGTTTTAGATTTTTTTTCAAATTCAGAAATCTTGTCTTCTAACTGAAAAGTTTGTGCAATATCATCTAATCCTTCTAAAAGAATTTTTTTTTTGTGAGAATCAATTTTGAATGAAATTTCTCTAGAATCAGTTAAGATGAGTTGTTTTTCCAAATCTACATGAATTAAACCATTTTCGGTGTAAAGAGAATTAACAATTTCTTGATCCAATGAAATGGGCAAAATTCCATTTTTGAAGCAATTACTAAAGAAAATATCAGCAAATGAAGGAGCAATAATTACAGAAAAACCATAATCTTGTAATGCCCAAACAGCATGTTCTCTACTTGAACCACAACCAAAATTATCTCCAGCAATTAGAATTTTAGAATCATTATATTTTGAATCATTTAAGATGAAATCTGTTTTTTCGTTTTCATTCTCATCAAATCTCCAATTATAAAACAAAAATTTTCCAAACCCAGATTTTTGAACTAACTTTAAGAATTGTTTAGGAACAATTTGATCAGTGTCAACATTTACCTTATCAAGTGGAGTTACAATACTTTTGATATTTTTGAAGGGTTCCATGAAAATTCCATCCTGATTTTAAAATTAAGCGTATTGATTTGTTATCCAAACTTTGAACAATAATTGAATTTTTGAGATCATCTTCCCCGTCTTGTGAAGCTAGGCTCAATTTTACAGTTAGATGCCGCAGATTTTTGGGATTTTTTGTCTGTTTTTTCATTTTTTATTTTTTCTGAATTTGTCTTATGTTCGATTTTGAAGATTTTTTCAACAGTTGTATCATCTTTTGTGGTTTTTTGATTAGGGATAATATTTGTTGGAGAAATGGCTTTTTTCTTTTTTATTTTTGGTTTACTTTCAGTTTGAATTTTTTTACTCCATTTGATATTATTTACATCGGTTGAAGAAGACTGTTCAATATTATAATCACCTAAAGATTTTACCATACTAATTCAAATCCAATTTTCTGACATCTATAAAGTGTCCCTGAATAGCAGCAGCTGCAGCCATTACAGGGCTAACAAGATGAGTTCTACCTCCAGTTCCTTGTCTACCTTCAAAATTTCTGTTTGATGTACTAGCACATCTTTCTCCAGGAGATAAAATATCAGGATTCATTCCAAGACACATACTACATCCAGCTTCACGCCATTCAAAATTAGCATCAACAAAAATTTTGTCTAGACCCATCTCTTCAGCTTGTTTTTTCACCATCTGTGAACCGGGAACTACCATAGCTTTAACATTTGGAGAGATTTTTTGTCCTTGAATTACTTTAGATGCTTCAATAAGATCTTCCAGTCTTGCATTAGTACATGAACCGATAAAAACTCGGTCAATTTTGATTTCTTCAATTGGAGTTCCAGATTCAAGATCCATGTAATCAAGTGCCTTTTGTGCACCTTTCTTTTGATTATCATCACCATTTGAAAAATCATCAGGAGAAGGAATCGATTCAGTAACATCACAAGTCATTCCAGGATTGGTGCCCCAACTTACTTGAGGGGCAATATCATCAATGTGTAAAATGAATTGTTTTTCAAATTTTGCGTCAGAATCGGTTTTTAATTCCTCTTTCCATGAATCAACTAGAGATTCATAATTTTTAGGAGTGTATTGTCTTCCACGTAAATATTCAAATGTTTTTTCATCAGGTGCAATCAACCCAGCACGTGCTCCTGCTTCAATAGACATATTACAAATAGTCATTCTCTGTTCCATTGAAAGATCAGATATTCCCTGTCCACGATACTCAATTACAGTTCCAGTACCACCACCAGTCCCAATATTTTTGATTATGGATAACACAATGTCCTTAGCAGTAACTGCATGAGGGTTCTTTCTTTTTCCTTCAACCCTAATTTCAAAAGGTTTTGGTTTTTCTAACCACATAGTTTGAGATGCCAAAACATGTTCAACATCACTTGTTCCAATTCCAAGAGCTAATGCACCAAAAGCTCCATGAGTTGAGGTATGACTATCGCCACAAACAATTGTAGCACCAGGCAAAGTAATCCCCAACTGAGGACCAATTACATGTACAATTCCCTGATTAGGACTATCAATGTCAAATAATTTGATACCAAAATCTTTACAATTTTTTGCCAATGTTTGAATTTGAATTGAAGATGTTTGATCTAATATTGGAAGAGACCTGTCAGTTGTAGGAACATTGTGATCCATTGTAGCAATGGTAAGATCAGGGCGTCTAACTTTTCTGTTATTCATTCGTAATCCATCAAATGCCTGAGGAGAAGTTACTTCATGAACAAGATGCCTATCAATGTAAATTAAAGAAGGGCCATCTGCGGAATTAGAAACAATATGGGATTCCCAAATTTTTTCAAAAAGTGTTTTTCCCATTTTAATCCAAGTCTGGCTTGTATTTGAAAAGACCACCAGCGGCAATTATCTTTCCAATAATATCTGAGAAAGGTTTCATCTGGTATGTTTGATTTTTTGTTATATTTTTAATCTCATTTATTGAAATGTTAATTTCAATTTCATCACCTTCAGCAATTCCGTCATAAGCATCTTGATCAATCTCAATTGGGAGTAGAAATGCACCATCTACTGCATTTCTATAAAATATTCTTGCAAAAGACAACGCTAGAACAGCTTTAACTCCAGAATGAGATAAAGCAATTGGAGCATGTTCTCTACTTGAACCACAACCAAAATTTTTTCCAGATAAAATGAAATCACCTTCCTTTACTTTAGAATGAAAATCAGGATCTAATCCTTCCATTGCATGAGTTGCAAGTTCAGCATAATCATGTACTTTGAGATATTGGCCAGGAATAATTACATCTGTATCGATGTTGTCTCTAGCATATTTTATGATATTTCCTTTCAATTCAAGTCCCTCGGATCAGTGATTTTCCCAGTTACTGCAGAAGCAGCAGCTACAAGTGGGGATGAAAGATAAGTTTGTGATTCAACATGACCCATTCGTCCAGGGAAGTTTCTGTTAGTAGTACTAATACAAATTTCATCTTTTGCTAGCACACCCATATGAGCACCACAACATGCACCACAGGTAGGAGGGCCAACAGTGACTCCAGCATCTAAGAAAATTTTTAATAAACCATTTTCCATTGCACGTTTGTAAATTGAGATTGATGCAGGTAAAACTTCAGTTCTAATTTTTACGGTTCTTCCTTTCAGTATTTTAGCAGCCGCTTCCAAGTCCTCATATTTTGCACCAGTGCAAGAACCGATGTAAGATTTGTCTAATTCTACAGACGGAGCTTCCCGAACAACAGTTACATTTTCAGGAGAAAAGGGTTTTGCAACAGTGGGTTCCATCTCTGAACTTTCATATTCAAAGACTTGAGCATATTCTGAATCAAAATCACCTTTAATCAAATTTACATTTGTAGCTCCTCTGCTTGAAAGGTAATCAATAACTTTTTGATCAGGTTCGACAATACCATTTTTGGCACCAGCTTCCGTGGTCATATTACATAAAGTCAATCTACTTTCTACAGACATTTCATCAATACCACTACCTCCAAATTGCATTGTTCTATATGCACCACCATCAGTTCCAATATCTCCAATAATTTTTAGAATCAGATCCTTTGCCATCACATGTTCAGGTAGATTGCCATTAAGTTTAAAGTAAATTGTTTCTGGAACCTTAAACCAAATTTTTCCATTTAATAAAACATAAGCAATATCAGTATGACCTAATCCACATGCAAATGCACCTAATGCACCTGTTGTATTTGTATGAGAATCACCCCCAACATAAACATCTCCAGGCATCACCATTGCTTCTTCATGAGAAAGAGTATGACAAATTCCATATTGACCCATTCCATATTTGAAATGTTTTTCAATTCCATAATTTTTTGTAAAGTTTGATAATTTTACGATATTTTCAGCAGATACTTTTTCAGCTGAAGGAACAAAATGATCTTCAGCTACCCAAACTTTGGCAGGATCCCATAATTTGTCAACAGCAATTCCTTGTTTTTTTAATTTGTCAAATACTTTGATAACACCTGGACCAGATACATCATGAACCATTACTTTGTCGACATTTGCAAATACTACATCATCAGGAGAAACAGATGATTTTCCAGATGAGCGTGCAAGGATTTTCTCAACAATATTCATAATCAAAAAACCTTCTTCTACAGATTAAAAGCTTTTCAGAACAATAAAAAAGAAAAACAATGCTCCAAATGTAATGCAATTAACAGTTTTACCCCTCCTAGCCAAGAGAATGGAAGGAAAATTTGATGTTTTTGAGGAATTGTTTGAAACATTGGCGAATAATAAAGAAAAATTACAAGATGGGGACGTTATAGTCATTTCAACTAAATACATATCAAATTCTCAAGGAAGACTTGTAGATTTACCGAATGTCAAAATATCAGAAAAAGGTAATCAGGTTTCAAAAAAATATCAATTAAAACCACAAATTGCAGAAATTATCATCAGGGAATCAGAAAAAATTTTTGGAGGAATTGGAGGATTTGTCATCACATCATCAGAAAATATCATGGCACCTAATGCAGGAATTGACAAATCCAATGCAAAAAAAGACAAGATTATCCTATATCCAACAAACCCGTATCTTATTGCAGAACAAATTCGTAGAAAGATTTTCCTAAAATTATTTATCCATATTGGAATTATTCTAGTAGACAGCAGACTAATGCCTGCAAGGATTGGCACATCAGGAGTTGCAATTGCTTGTGCAGGAATTGAACCTGTTTTAGATATGAGATCAAAAAAAGATCTTGATGGAAATCCATTAAAAGTTACATTTCAAGCAGTGGTAGATAATCTTGCAACAATCGCAAATCACAAAATGGGTGAAGGTGCAGAATCAAAACCATTTGCAATAGTAAGAGGGTCAGGGGCAAAACTCACTGACAGAAAAATCAATCCTCTAGAAATGGCAATATCTCCAGATCAATGTGTCTACGTTAGAGGCTTATCAAATCCTCCAAAGATTCAGGATTGAAATCAGTTCTCCTTTAAATAGAGGTATTCTGAGTGGAGAATTATGGAATATCTTACAACATATCCTAAGACGATTTCATTTTTGGATGGATTAAAACACAAAATCAATGTCGATAATAAAGATGGAGTCGAACAACTACACATTGTTGTAAAGAAAAGTTTTGAAGAATTAATGAAAATTTTTACAGAAGAAGGATTTACCAAGGTAAAACTTGAACATAAACAACCAGATCAAATAGGCAATGGACTAAATCTCAAATTAAAAAAACCATGGGAGATGCACATTAGAATGGTTGATTTGAAAAAAGGACTGATTGGAATTCATGCAGAAGTAGAAGTTTCAAGAGATTATCTTCAGCATCTCTTCTCACAAAGAACACCAGTTGTTTACGAAGTAGAAGAAATTCTAAAAAAATATCATGTCGAATATAACGTATGGCATGATAAAATAAAGAAAAATGTTTTAGAAATTGCAGATAATTACAAGGTAAAACTTGCAACACCAGGTATTCCAGTATTTGCATGGAAACCAATGTTATTTGTTATTGCAACTGTTGCAGCATTTTATGGCTGGAAATTTTTTGATACTATTTGGTAATCATAATAAAAAGCAATACAAAAAAATTTTGAATAAATAAAAACAAATGTTAAAAGAATAATTTAGACACCAAGTGTTTCTGCTTTACTTAGTTCTAGAAATACTTTATCTCCAACTGAAAGACCCATGTCTTTGTATTCATGCATTTCAAGTTTTAATTGAGTAACACCACTTTGAGCACCCATTCCACCCACACCAGACATCATCTTGTTAAGATCCTTCATCATATCATTCATGTTTGAAAAACCCATTACTTTTGGACTACCAAAAGGAGGTTGAGGATTTTGAGTTCCCTCTTTAAGATCTTTAATGGAGGACAATGAAACCACAACATATGGTGCACCATCAGGGGCCGAATCAATACTTTTTACTACAAATTCTTTCTTCATGTCTAAAATTCTAACTTTATCCATATAATTTTAATTTTAAGATGGATTTATGCCAAAAAGACTCAATGTTGAAGCTTTAATTACAATTTTGGGCATTTGAAATCATTGGTTGAAAATTTAGAGACAACATTACAATATTATGGGATTTCACCATGGGAAATTGAAGTTCTTCATGGGTTTCTAAATTCTCACTTTACCATAATTCAAGATGAAATTGAGATAAATGATGATAATTTTGTGAGTTTTTTAGAGATAGAAATTCCACTTGCGTTTAATGAAGAATTTTTTCAGTGGCTTGATTTTAAGCGCTGGGAGAAAATTAAATCAGTTTTCAAAGAGATGAAAAGAAGAAGAGGGAGTGGAAATGCTTTAAAAATCAAAATAAATTTTTCAGGAAACCCAAGGATTATTTTCAATATTGATACTCAAGATAAACAATGGTTTGATAATGCTGTTGAAAAAATTGATTCAGTACTTGAACTACTACCATATCATTTAGATCCACAAAAAACACCTTCAGAAATATCAGAGATTATTTACAAATTTGACTCGGAATCAATAAGATGGCGTTTATTTAATGCGTCATCAGAAAATAAAAAATTTTCATTCACAGATGAATCGTGGAAAGAGATCAAGTAAGATCTTTTTGTAGTGGCTCTAATAATTTATGAAGTTCTTTGTATTTTGATTCCATAAAATCAAGAGCGTCAAGTAATTTTTTAGACTTGCCATATTTGAAACGAATTAGTTCACGATGATGCCAGAATGTTTTTCCTTCATCAACTGATAGAGTAGTAAAAAAATCAGGGCCGATTAAATTATCAAACAATTTTACATCATAAGGAAATAACATGTCTACAATAAACCACTCATCACCATCTGGATAATCAGAACCAGTATCCAAATCGAAAAACATATGCAATAAATCAGATTGCATCAAACCATCGTCATTAATTGAAGGATGTTTAATGGATGATTTTTTAAAATCTAAATTTAATAATTGTGGTTCAAAGAAACCTCTAAGAATAGATTTTCTAAAAATTTTATTTGACTCAGATATATTCAAACGTAAAATAAAATTAGGTGAAACTTGCCTATAACTTCTTAGGTAAAAAGTTGGAAATCATACTTCTAAAGAATCTAAAATTTTTGAAAGATCCGTATTAGAATAACCATTTTTTGAGATATTTTGTTTTGATGGAGGGTTTTCTAAATAATTTGGAATCTTGTCTCGTAATCGAACAGTGTAAGGAGTTGTGTTTTCATTTTTGTAAAATACACCAGTTGGTATCTTATTTCCCCATTCTAATGATTTGATTAATGCCTGAGATAATTTTTCATTTGCTTCAATTTCAGTATCATAATGAACCGTTGGCTCAAAACCAGTTTCTTCTAGTTTATAGATTCTAGAATGTCTTTTTTGTGCCTCATCCATTAAATCAGTACCAGCATACCAATCTCTGGTATTCAAATCATTGTAAGTTGGACATGGTTGTAAAACATCTAGAAAAGAAAGCCCAGGATGTTTTACAGCTTGAATAATAAGATCTTTGAGGTGTTTAACATCATAAGAATAGCCACGGGCTACAAATGTAAATCCACTTGCAATTGCCAATCCAATTGGGTTAACATTTGAATTAGTATTTGGTGAAGGAAGTGATTTTGTTTTTTCCCCTAGTTTCAAAGTTGGGGATGCTTGTCCTTTTGTTAAACCATAAACACCATTATCAAAAATAATGTAAGTCATGTCTACATTTCGTCTACCAGCAGCTACAAAATGGCCAGCACCAATTCCTAAACCATCACCATCACCACCTACAGCAACAACAGTCATCGCAGGATTTGCAATCTTTGCACCCTGTGCAAATGTTAAGACCCGTCCATGTAGTGTATGAACACCATATGTATTGATAAAATGTGAAGTCTTTCCAGAACAACCAATTCCAGAAAATATAGTAGTCTTATCTCTTTGTACACCCATATCAGCCAGGGCCATTTGGATTGCATTAACTATACCAAAATCACCACATCCAGGACACCAATCATTGTGAACATCAGTTTTGAATTCAGCAGGTTTAAGCGCCATGCATTAGTACCTCTCGTTTGTCTGCTTTGTTTTCAACAATTTTCTTTAGTGAATGATAGACTTCAGTACTAGTCATTGCTCGTCCAGTATATTTTAAAATAAAATAATCAATATCACGTTGAATATTTTGTTTGAAAATTTTTCCTAGTTGTCCTGAGTGATTTGCTTCAACATCAATTATTGTCTTGACATTTTTTAGTAATGATTTAACATAAGCAGTAGGGAAAGGATGCATTAATTTTAATTGGATTAAACCAATTGAAATCCCATCTTTTTTTAGCATATTTATGGCATCTTTGACAGGACCAATGGTAGAACCCCAAGAAATTATTGTGAAATCATCAACACCATATGACACTACTTGTTCATCTTTTGGAATTCCATCTAATATCAAATCCAATCTAGACATTCTCTTATCCATCATTTTTACACGTAACACTGGATCTTCTAAAATATGTCCAGTTTCATCAGATTCATCCCCAGTATTCCAAAAAATCCCATTATCTATTCCTAATCTAGAGCGAGGAGATATTCCATCATCAGTGAATTCAAATCGTCTATACCCATCTTCAACTTTTTCTAATAATTTTCCACGATTAATGGGAATTTTTTTTGTGTCCCATCTTTTACAAGTGATTACAGAACTTGCATGGAATTTATCCATCATGTGAATAACAGGAACCTGAAAAATTTCTGCATAATTAAAACAGTTTCCAGTATCATAGAAACTCTCTTCAATTTCACCTGAGGCATAAACAAGTTTTGGAAAATCCCCATGTCCTGCAAATATTGAAAAAAGTAAATCATCTTGTCCATGTCTTGTTGGAAGACCAGTTGAAGGGCCACTTCTCTGATAATTAGTGATTACAATTGGAACTTCATTGATTCCTGCCCAACCTAACATTTCAGTCATTAATGCAAATCCGGGTCCAGACGTACAAGTGGCAGAACGAGTTCCAGTAAGTGCACCGCCAATAGTCATACCCATTGCAGATATTTCATCTTCAGTTTGAATAACAGCAGTAGAACCAGGCCTATCATCAATAATTTCTAAAAGTTCATGGGATTCTAAAAAAACGGATTCATCAGAGGCGGGCGTAATTGGATAGTATGGTTGAAATCTGCATCCACAAGCCATTTTCCCCAAAGCAGTTCCATGAAATCCCTGAACCAAAAGAGTTTCAGGTTCTTTTTCGGTTCCCAATAAAGTATAATCAAAATTTTCAAACTTTGTAATCGCATAATTGTAAGAGTAAGTTGCAGTTTGTCGGTTAATTTTTGCAATTTCATGTTTTTTTGAAAAAATTGTATCAATTGTTTTTTGTAATGAGTTTGGAGGCATTCGTACCAATCCCAAAGAAAGAGAGACTCCAATCACATTATACATTCTTACTAGTCCACGTAAACGCGGATTTTCATTCTCTTCAGATAATGTTTGAAGAATTGATTTGAAAGAAACGGGAAATAACAAAACACCCTTTTCTTTTGCAATCTCCAAAACACCTGCAACGGTAAATGGTTTATTTTTTGATTCTAATTCTTGGTGTAATCTTTCTTTGAACGGAGTATCAAGGGTTCGAACAGTATCAGTTTTTGTCTCGACAATATCGGAGTCATAAATTATCCCACCACCAGAAATTACTTCATCATAATGACGAAAAATGGTTTCAGCATCAAATGATGCCATCAAATTAACATCATTAACATTTGAATGAATTTTTTTATCAGCAATTCTTACTGTAAAATAGCTATGTTCGCCTTTGATGTTAGAGTAAAATTCTCTTTTTCCAAATACTTGATAGCCCATCTCGGCACAAACACGAGAGAAAATATTTGCGCCAGACTCCACACCACTTCCTTGAGGACCACCAATTAACCACGTAAAATCAATTGAACTCACAACAAATCACCAACATATTGAATAATAATTGGTCTTGTCAATTTTATTATCCTCCAGTTGCAGCATCAAACAATGCACATTCACATTTATCACGTTCACCACAATAAGGACAAACACAGACACATTTTTCAATAGAATTTGCACATTCAACACAAATTGCAAATTCTTCTTCAACTTTAGAAGACATCTAAATTAATTAAAAGGAAATCGTATAAATGGTTTGAGATAATTCTTAAGGATAATGCAAAAAAAAAGAGTATTTCTTACTAGAACACTTCATGACTTTGCATTAAAAGAATTAAAGAAAAAATATCAGATTGAAATTCACACAGGTAAAATTCCAATTCCTAAAAATATTTTAAAAAATAAAATTAAAGTCGTTGAGGGATTGATTTGTTTTCCATATGATAAAATAGATAGTGAAATAATTGATCTGGGTGAAAATCTTAAAGTCATCAGTACGTTTAGTGTAGGTTTTGATCATATTGATATCAATCATGCAAAAAAGAAAAAAATTCGAGTTGGATATACTCCAAAAGTACTAACGGATGCAACCGCGGATTTAGCATTTGCATTGATGATAGATTTAGTACGAAGAGTTTCTGAAGGAGATAGAATTATTCGAAATGGTAAATGGAGACAGATTTACGGTGCACATGATTATGTAGGAATGGATCTTCAAGGAAAAACTTTAGGAATATTAGGCATGGGACGAATTGGAAGCACTCTTGCAAAAAGAGCTAAAGCATTTGATATGAAAATTATTTATCATAATAGAAGTCACGTTTCAAAAAGCAGAGAAAAATCATTAGGAGTAAAATATGTCTCACTAAACAAATTGATCACACAAAGTGATGTAATTTCAATTCATGTTCCACACACACCAGAAACAGATCAAATGTTTAACAATAAAATTTTCAAAAAAATGAAAAATTCTTCATTTTTGATAAATACTGCAAGAGGTAAAATTGTAAATGAAAAAGACCTTAGTATTGCACTCAAGAAGGGAATTATTGCTGGCGCAGGGATAGACGTATTTGAATCTGAGCCAATTGGGAAAAATCATCCATTTACAAAGATCCCAAATATTGTATTAGCACCACATATTGGAAGTTCATCTAAAGAGACAAGAGAGATGATGGCAAGGATAACTGTAAAGAATTTGAATTTGGGAATAAATGGGGAAAAACCAATTTATTCTGTAGGATATTAGAATTTAGGCATAATTTAGAGAATTATTTCAAAGAAAAGAGAGAAAAAAAACTGCAGTTTTTATATGTAAATTGTAACACATAATCAGAATGAAAAAATTCAAGCATACAAATGAAGAATTAGAATTAGCTAAACTACAGTCTGAAAAAGAGAAGAAGAAGAAAGAATCTGAAGAATAATATTTTTTCTCCTTGTCTTTTTCAGACAAGGTTTTTTTTAAAAATTAACCTTAGAAGAATATTTTTGGTTTAATTGAACATAGATTTTTGTTCTTTCAGAAAGTAGTGTTTTAGTTTCATCATATATTTTTGTAAAAAATGCTGTCAAAACACGTTCCTCATTTTCATTAAAAAATATCACATTAAAACTAGTACATTCAGGTTTTATCTCTTTTACAAATTCTGCAGATGTAATCAATTCTGAATCAATATGCATGTGTGCAGGATCATCATTATCCCCAATAGTGATCCATTTTTCTTTTTGTTTAATACTAAAAGAATTATTTCTAATCTCACTTACAACACCTGAATTTCTTACAATAAACAAAATATTTTCAATTTTTACTAAATCAGATAATAGTTCAAATAGCAATACAAACTATTAAAATTAAAATTATTTCAATTTTTAGAATTATTTCATATCAATTTGGATAAAATCATCTGCATCACCATGAATGCAATCAGTTCCAACTGCTTTAACAGGGGAGAAACTAACTTTGCCATCATGAATTCTTCTTTCTTTTTGAAGAAATCCAATTTTTCCAGTTACAACCTGCTTGTGTCTCCCACAAGTAACACCCACCATATATTCATCCTTATTATCAATTATCGATACGATGAATTCTGGAGGGTTAACACATTGTTTACCTTCTTTTGATACAGAGCATTTATCAGGTAACATGATGAAATGCATTTATTATTAGATATTAAGTTTGGTCACAACAGATTCAATTTAATATCAATAAAAATAAAATAAAGATTGAATTAAGTGGCAAAAAATTTCGATGTAGTAATTATAGGAGGAGGAATTCTTGGTACATCCATATCATATTTTCTGTCATTTTTGAATAAATCAAAAAAAATTGCAGTAATTGAACAATCTCACAAAGTTGCATTTCATACAAGTGGTCGAAATACAGGAAAAATTCATGCACCGTATTTGTACAATCCTGAGAAAAAAAAATTGTTTGCAAAAGCTGCATTTCATGGATATGAAATGTGGGAAAAATATTCCAAGCTAAAAAATTTACCATTTAAAAAAGATGGAGTGATTGAAGTTGCATTAGACAAAAAAGGTATCAAAGTTCTTGAAAAATATCTCAAATGGGGAAAACAAAACGGTCTTGAAGAAAAAGACATCAAACTATTAGATAAAGATGAAATAAAGAAAATGGAACCCGAGATAGAATGCGAGGCTGCTCTTTATGTTTACAGAGATGGTTCCGTAGATTATGCAATATTTACTGATTCAATAATGAAAGACAGTAAAGAAAATGGAACAGAATTTCTTTTAAAGTCTAAAGTAACGAAAATTAAAAAACAAAATGAACAGTGGGAAATTACACTAAATGACAAAAATAAAATTTTTACAAAATTTTTCATAAATGCCGCAGGTGGAGAATCAGTAAATATTGCACATGATATCGGAGTTGCAAAAAACTTTACAGATGTGCATTTTAGAGGAGAGTACTGGATTGTTCCAAAAGAATTCCACAATCTAACTAAAACAAGCATATATTCAGTTCCTGAATTTCCAGATTATCCATTTTTAGATCCTCATTGGATTATTCGTGTAGATGGAAGTTGTGAGATTGGACCAAATGCAGTTCCAGTTTTTAGTCCGTATGGATACAATAATGTAGAAAATATCAAAGAATTCATTCCAAAAATACTGGAAATGCTCAATTCAGGTGCTAGAAAAACAATCTTTGATAAACAATTTCAAGAATTAGCAATAAATGAAATTCAATCATCAATGTCAAAAACTACAATGATTAACAGAGTCAAAAAATTCTTGCCAAATATAGATTCAGAGAAAATTATAAAAAAAGGAACCGCAGGAATTCGTTCATCAGTAATTAATGAAGATGGAAAATTTGTTCCGGATGTGATATTAATTGATGAAGAAAAATCATTTCATATTCTAAATTATAATTCTCCAGGAGCTACTGGTGCATTGCCTTTTGCAGCACATATTGTAAATCTCATTAACAAAAAAGAATTATTTGAAAATGAATCAACAGATGCACAATGCGGCCCATGGAAATTTTCTGAAATTATTGATAAACTAGAAAAATAAAAAGGCGCCGGGAGGGAGATTTGAACTCCCGTTCCCTTGCGAGAACGCGCTTTATGGTTAATTATTTCCAGGCGCGCGCCCTACCAGGCTAGGCGACCCCGGCACAAGTCTTGCGACAAATATGATTAACAAAATCAGATTATATATTGTGTTATTTTGTAATTGAAAAACTATTTCCAGATTGTGATAGTGGTAGATTTTTCTACCTTATTTCCAGATAAATCCATAGCATTTGTAGATATTTTGTAAAGACCCTCTAATGCAACATTGTCATCGTTTTTGATTTGATTCCATGAAAAAATAATTTCTTCTCCGGGTTCAAGAGTAGAAACCACTTGGACTGCAACAGGAGAATACATCAAAATTCCAGACAATCCAGTAATTTTAAGACCATAAGACCCATCAGAAAAGGTCAGCGGAGTAGTTCCAGAATTTACAATTTTGATGTCAATCTCTTCTCCTGTTTTAAAATCAAATTTTTCAGTAACAATTGAAACAGAAGCACCATCGACAAATACTAGCTGACTAGTATTTTTTACATCAATTAAATAAATTCCAAAAACAAGGCCAGTGATTAGACCAACTCCAATAAAGATTACAAGACTTTTTGCTAACAATTTACAGAATAATTTCCAAATTAATCCTTAGTGGGTGTCGGTTTAGTTCTCCATTTTTTTGGATAGGTTTTTGGAGCCATGATGATTCTCTTTGTCTCAAATGCATATCCTTTGGTAGCATCACGAATTTCTTCTTCAGACATTGTAGATTCAGCTAAAGCAACAGCCTCACCTTTTTGAGTATAAACTCCAACAATATCACCACTCTTTAGATTTGGAGAAATTTTTAAAATACCAGGGATTGCTAGTTGTGCACCATGACACATTGCATCAACGGCAGAATCACGAATTATTACAGTTTTTAATTCACTAAAGGCATATTCAACAGGCTTTATCATCTTCATTAATTTGCTATCGTCTTTCTTTTCTTCCCACAATGCAAATGCATTAGCAAGTTCATGCAAAGTTACTAATCCATCAGTTTCACGGAATTGATCAACTCTAGTTCGTCGAAGTTCAATCATAGTAGCACCTGGTCCAAGAATTTCTCCCAAATCATAATACAGTTTTCTAATGTATGTACCTGCTTCACATAAAACCCGAGTTAATAGCAATCGTTCTTTTTGTTCTAATACTTCAAACTCATAGATACTTCTTGTTCTTGTTTGCCTTACCACTGCAGAACGTTGTGGGGGTTTTTGAAAAATCTCACCTTGAAACATTTCAATTACTTCTTTTAATTTTTCTTTTGACGGAAGTGAGTGTACACGTCCTAATGCATGATATTCTTTTGGACCAAATAACAAAACGCCTAATGCTTTTGTTGCCTCACCCAATCCTAAAGGAAGAACACCAGACACCTGAGGATCCAATGTTCCACTGTGACCAATCTTTGGAAGTTTTAGAATTCTCTTAGTCCATGCCACAGTTTCATGACTTGTAGGACCTGGAGGTTTATCTAAAATAATTATTCCATAATTCAATAATTGTTCAATTGATCTTTTGTCATAATATGTGCCATATGCATCATCAGTAAAATCCTGATCAATTTCAATTAAATTTTCAAATTGTTTTAAAGTCATAATAATTTTCTCACAGTTTCTTTTGCAACATCAATTACTTGTTTTGCAGTTAGATTATCAGTATTAATTATTAAATCAAAAACAGATTTATCATCACCAAAATCAAAATTGTATAATTTTTTGTATAATGCCTTATTCTTATCAAATCGTCGTTTTGTTATTTCAAAAGCATCTTCCGGGCTCATATTATCCCGAGATTGCATTCTTTTGGAACTGCTTGCACGAGAACCCTCTAACCAAATTTTTATTCCATCTTTAATTAACCATGGAAGAGTGTAACTAGTGATAACTGTTTTTCCTTCATTAAATAATTCAATTAATTTTTTATCTAATTTTTTATCAAATTCAGAATTTTCCTCACGTTGACTAAGAAATTTCATTCCATCTTCAGTGTCCCACCAATCATCACCTTGAGAATCAAAACCATGTTCTGTTGCCATTTCTTTTAGAACATCACCACCACTAAGATATTTAAATTCAAATTCTTCAGCTAATCCTTTAGCAACAGTAGTTTTTCCTACTGCAGGTGGACCAGAAATAACAATGGATTTTGTCAACTGAGATCCATTGATGTTTTGGTAAGTCTCATAATTATTCCACTAAATGCAATTGATGAAAGGAAATACCATGCCCAAAGCATTAGATGATTTTCTTTACCTTCACAAATATGTCCAACTTCTAAAGCTTGTTCTGCACTACAAGTTAGTTGGAACATGTCTCCAGGAATTACATTTAGGGGTATTGGAGAAATAGCTACAGTGTAAGTGAATAGTACTGGTAAAACAAGATAAAATATTAGAATTAAAGGTACAAAAGTAATCATCATTGGTCGCATATTCATTTGCATCATCTCCATAGACATTTTGTTCATGTACGAAGATTTTTTGTTTAATTCAGCAGTTTTTGCTGCATCTTTTGCTCGCATTGCAGACATTCTTTCTTTTTGCCATCCACGGGTTTCTTTCATAATTCGTTTTAGTTTTGTTTGATCAACCATCTTCTTTCTAACTCCAGAATTGAAAACATTTAGTAAAATTCCAAATCCAGTTACAGCAAACATGGTAGGAATCAAACCCTTAACCCAGGCATCTTCAGGTTCAGCACCAAGTGCCATTCTACCTTCACCTCCAAGAAAATCTGGGAGTTGTAGGTGTATAAAATCAATGAAGAGTAGTATAAAGTTAATATCCATTTTTTTACAGTCCTATCGCATTAATTATCTTGTCTGCTGCTTCATCAATCTTTCCCTCACCGTTAAGAATGTGTCTAACAGGGGCACCTGTAATCACAGCACACGCAGAAATCATGCCTGTTTGATACTCCAACTCCTTTCTGATGTTGATTAATGTAATTTTATCTCTATCTCGAGATTCATCTTTCATTCGTCTGTTGTAGATTTCCTCAGGTTTTGCAGCTACCGAAACAAAATTTGTGGGTTTGATAATTTTTAAAACATGTTCAGGCAATCCTGGATAATATCCTTCAGGAGAACTGATAAATGCATGAGTGTCAATTATTATGATTTCTGCTTTGTCTAAAGCAATTTTTTCAGCAGCAAGTTTTTGAAGTTTTTGTTGTTCCAACACAGGTAATTTTCTTAAACAATCTCTATCTTCCATACCATTTTCTTTTGCAACATTAAACATCAAAGTTCCATAATTTATGACAGAAACTATTTTGTTTTTCTTTTTTAAATATTCAACAATTTCAGATAGTAAACTAGTTTTTCCAACACCTGGTATTCCTACCAATACAATTTTCTTATTTTCTGCCAAGTAAAGCACCCAATCGCGGCATCACAACTTCTACTTGTTCTCGTACTAATTGTGTGTAATAGTTGATGAGAATATCGACCATAAGTAAAATTCCAATTCCAGAGCCAAATACACCAAGTACATCAGATACACCCGCCAATAGACCCAAAATCATAGAGCCAAGGATGGTAACTGATGGAATATACTTGTTTAGTAATGCTTCAACTGGTTTGTTTGATCTTCTAAATCCAGGAACTTGTACATCTGCATCAAGTAAGTTCTGAGCTGCACTCTTTGGAGATAAACCACCAAGTTCAACCCATAGCCTTCCAAATACAACAACAATTCCAATCATAAATAGAACATAACCTACAGCACGTCCAGGATCTAAAGCAGCAACATCTAATCCTCTTGGAGGAGTTATGTAGTAAATAATTCCGCCTATCGGAGTATTCGGACTTGTCGGGTCAAATTGCGCTATAAAATTCATAAAGAAATTATTGTTACGCGGATTCATGTTAGCCCATAACATTTGGAACATGAACACAGCATTTGCAGTAAGAGCAGATGCCAAAATTACTGGAATGTTTGAAACATACATCAATTTGATAGGATAAACTGCTGCAAAGCCTCTATATTTTGTTGAAACAATTGGAATCTCAATTTTCATACCTTGTGTAAATACAAGAATTAACAGAATTCCCGCAGTCAGACATAATCCAAAAATACTAGGCAGTTGATTTGAACGGAATAAGATATTTGAAATATCGCCACCTCCTATAGACTGAGCAATATATGGAATTATTCCAATCATTCCTCCATCACCTGCAGGCAGCGGGCTGAACATACTCCAAAGAATTTGTTGAGAAACTCCAGCCATAATGAATAAACTAATTCCACTACCAAGACCCCAACCTTTCTGAATTAACTCATCTAGAAACATGATCATAATAGACGCAACCATCAGCTGTCCAATCATTACATACAAAAAGTAAGGTTCCGATACGGAGCCACCATAAACTGCAATAGCATAGACAACAGATTCAGCTATGATTACAATATACGTAACAAGTTTAGTTGCAGTTTGAAATATTCCTCGTTCTTCAGGTTTCTTAAAATCAAATTTCAAAATATCTGAACCCCTAAGCAATTGCATTAACAATCCAGCAGTTACAATCGGCCCAATTCCTAATTCAACAAGGGTTCCTTGTTGTGATGCAAAAATAACTCTAGCAAAGGCTAGAAAATCAAATTCTGGTGCTGATGCTCCAAATAACGGAGTTTGCCCCATGACCATATAGATGAGTAAGCATACTCCACACCAAAGTAGTCTAGTTTGAAGTGAGATTTTCTTTTTTGGTTTTGGAACTTGTGGAAGATATGGTTCTGCTTTGAAAACAACTTTTCTAATAATTGAAGTAATAGTTCCCTCAGCCATTATCAATTAACACCTAGTCCTCAGCAGGTTTTTTGTCTACAGTAGATTGAAAAATTTCTCCGCCAACAGCCTTTAATTTCTCTTCAGCTGATGCTGTAAATTTGGATATTTTGATAGAATATGCATTTGTTAATTTTCCACCGCCAAGAAGTTTATCATATCCTGCACTTTCAAGGTCTACTATTTTCTTTCCACCATCTTCTTTTCCAAACTTCGTAAACAAATCATCTAAATCACGAACACTAGCCCATTTTTTTGTAATATTTGGGTGAGGTGGTCTTGGGGCATCATGGCCATAATGATCTGGATCTTCTTTTAGTAATGTACTATAGTGATGTTTTTGCATACCAGTAATTCCAAGGCCTCCCTTGTGACCACTTGCACGATGTTGACCAACTTGGCCCCATCCCATATGTCGTCCACCACGAAGTCGTCTAGTTTTTCTTAATCGAGTTGCCATGTTAAATCATTCTCCTTACTATAGTTCCTAATTCTTTATTTTTTCCTAAAACACCTTTTTGACCATACAACTTCTTTGTACTTCTCTTAAATCCATGTCTTGGAGGAGATAATGCAAACCAAGGTTTTAGGGGTTTTAATTTAGATAACATTGTTTTTCCTTCACTCAAAGCCGTTGCGAGTTCATCAGAACTTGCAAATCCAAGTTCTTTAAGATCTTCTGCAGTGATTTTTTGATAACCAGACTTTCTTGCTTTTTTATCAATCAATTCTTTTGCCAAATCTGTATCAAGTTCTACCCACGATACATAATGTTGTACTTTTTTTAGCATTCCCAACAAATTGTCTTTTGCTGGAAGGATTGTTGCACGATATTTTTTTTCTAACTTTAGTAAAGTCATAGTATGAGTTGCCCAATATGGACAGTCTGCTTGACCTTTAATTCTAACAACGAGGACTGCATTTGCCATTTTTATCATCCTTGACTGAATGTCTGTCTGAGACAATCCAAGATAGCTTTTGATGTTGAACTCATTGTAGGTGTAGAACCTTTTGCTGTAGTCCAGGCATCTTTAAGACCTGCTAATTCTAATAATCGTTTAATTTTACCGCCTGCAACCAAACCTAATCCACGAGGTGCAGGAATAATCTCAATTGTCACACTTCCACCTTTACCCTTAACTTTGAAAGGAACAGAATGTTTTTGGTCACATCTACATTCCCAACTACCACATCCTAATTTGATTGGATTAACATTAAGGAATGCCTGACTAGTTGCTTTTTCAATTGCAATTCTCATTTGTTTGGATTTTCCTCTACCAATTCCCAAGTAACCATTTTCATTACCTGCAGCAACAATTGCTTTGAATCTAGTTGATTGACCATTTGAAGTCATTTTTTGAATAATACCTACATCTACTACTTCACTTTTCAAATCAGGAAGTAATTTTTTGATAATTCCTGATTCTTGAATTCTTAATCCTGATTCAAGAATTTCTTCAAGTGAAGTGATTTCTCCAGATTCAACTTTTTTACCTAGAATTGTTTTTGGAACCCAAACTTCTTCTACTGGTTCTCTTCGTGGTCTTCGTGGTTTATCACCAGTTCTTCCACCAGGTGGACCTCGTCCATAAACAGGTGCATCTCTTCCTCTACCACCAGATTGACCTTGAGGTTTTGTTGTCTGACTCATTTTATTTTACCTCACCATCAATAGTAGATTTCATTTTAGAAATATCATTTTTTACTGTAAGATGTTCACCGTTAATTCTATCTTCAGATGGGAATGTTTCTTCATTAGCTGGAACTTGTAAACCAGCATCAATTACACCTTTCAAGGCTGCAGCCATTCTTTGAGTATATCTTTTAGTTCCAGTGTAAAGAATTGCATCTTTTGCACCTTGACCAAGTGCTTTCTTTCCTGCCAGATATCCTGTTAGATATGCAGCAGATACACTTTTTCTAGAACCTTTCCATCCTTTTTCAAGTAGATATCTAGAATGTGCAGACGAAACAACTTTGTCACCAGTCATTCCAGGTGTAAGAATTTGAACTTGAGTATTTTGATTAGAAATATTTACAGTGATAAAATCTCGCTTGCCCATCAACATCGTACCACGTTTACGATAATTGGTCTTTTCTTCTCTAAGTCTACGTAATATTTTGGAATAAGCCATCTATAGAAATCGAGTTTGAATCTGCTCTTATATACGTTAAGCGTGAATAAGTGCAGCAAGTAAAGATTTCTGAGTATGGAGACGATTTTCTGCCTCATCCCAAACTACAGATTGTGATCCATCAATTACAGCTGATGTGACTTCTTGATTTCGTTTTGCAGGAAGACAATGCATGAAGATCGCATCTTTATTTGCACTACTCATTAATTTTGAATTTACTTGAAAGGTTGGAAGGAATTTTTTCATTCTTTTTAGATCACGATTATGAATGGATGAAAAAGTATCAGAGACTACAACATCTGCATTTTTTGTTGCTGTAAATGGATCTGAGGTTAATTCAATATCAGTTGATTTTTTTGATTCTTTTAGAACAATCTTGTTTGGTTCAAATCCTTTAGGAGTAGCAATAGACATTGAAACTCCTGATAATGCAGCACCATACATCATAGAATTACAAACATTGTTCCCATCACCAATCCATGCAATTTTTAATCCTTTGAATTTTTTCTTCTTCTCTTTAATTGTCATAAAATCTGCCAATATTTGACAAGGATGGAAAGTATCAGAAAGCCCATTAATTACGGGAACTGTAGAATGTTCGGATAATTTTTCTAGCAATTCATGTTCATAAACACGTGCCATTATACAATCAGTATATCGAGAAAGAGTTTTTGCAGTGTCTTCAACAGATTCGCCACGAGATAATTGTGTATCATCAGATGATAAATTAATTGCATGACCACCCAATTGATACATTCCAGTTTCGAAACTAACACGTGTTCGAGTAGATGGTTTTTGAAAAATCATTGTAAGTGTTTTATTTTTTAAGATAGGTTTGTTGCCTTTGTTTTTGAATTGTTTTTTTAGTTTGATTGAATCATCAATTAGTCCAGAAAATTCTTTGGGGGTTAATTCCGCTAAAGTGAGTAAATCTTTTGTTTTAAGTTTCATTTTTTAAAGAATCCGAATCTACCTCGTTTCTTTTCAGGTTTTTCTTCTTTATCATGTTTGTGTACATCTTCATCTTCATAATCATCATCTTTTGTTTCACCAGGTTTCAATCTTCCATTTTTAATCCACTCACGAATCTTTTTGCCTAGCTTGAATGCATCATCGTCATTTTCTGGTGGGGGTATATCAAACAATTCAGAATAAGTTGCAATTTCATTATCACTAATACCATCAAAAGGATCATCTGAAGTAATTTCAGGTTCTGGTGTTGGTTCAGGTTCTGGTGTTGGTTCAGGTTCTGGTGTTGGTTCAGGTTCTGGTGTTGGTTCAGGTTCTGGTGTTGGTTCTTTCTTCAAATCAATATTATCCAATGAACCAAAAACAGTTTCGAGAAATGATTTCTTGTCAAAAGGTTTAAGATCAGGATATTCTTGTCCAACTCCAACAAATAGAACAGGTGTAGAAGTAACTTTCACAATAGATAATGCAGCACCACCTCGGGCATCAGCATCACTTTTCGTTAAAATAGAAGCATCAAATTTTACATGTTCAAAAAATTCTCGTGCTTGGTTAACAGTATCATTTCCAGCTAGAGAATCACCAACAAAGATTTTCATATCAGGGTTTACGACTTTGGTAATTTTTGCAATTTGTTGCATTAAGTTTTCACTTGTTTGCATTCTTCCTGCAGTATCAATTAGTACACAATCAGTTTTGTGGGATTTTGCATACAATACTGCATCTCTTGCAACAGCTGCAGGATCAGAATTATAATTTTGAGCAACAAGTTTCAGATTTAATCGGTTAGTATGTTCACGTAATTGTTCAATAGCACCAGCTCTAAAAGTATCAGCGGCAGCTACCACAACAGAGTATTTTTCTTGTTGTAGCAAATGTGCGATTTTAGCTAATGACGTAGTTTTACCAGTACCATTAATTCCTACAAATAAAATAAGAAAAGGTTGTCCTTGTTCTTTTTTCTCATTTATTTTTCCAAATAGATCATAAGTTCCTGCATCATCAAACAACAAAGAGATGTTAGAAATCAAACTATCTTTAACAAACTTTTCAATTTCATTTTTGTCAATTTTAGAACCAATCAATTTTTCTTTAAGTTCACCTTTGATTCCATCAATCACTTCAATTGCAACATCTGACTCTAACAATGAAATTTCTAATTCGAAAAGAATTTCCTCTATGTCTTTTTCATTTAGTTCTTTTTCACCAAGACTTTTCGCTGCATCTGAAAATGCACTACGAAGTTTATCAAACATGGTTTATTCGGAAGTAGGGGGCTGTTTCATAGCTTGCATCATTTGATTGACTTGTGCTTTTCCTTGCTCTAATCTGGATGCAGCATCTTGTTTTTTAGCAGAAGTGTCTTGTAAGGCAATTTCAACTTCTTTAATTCGTGCTTCAAGATAATTTATTGCAGAAGCAAAATCTTTCTCTACAGCAATACCGGCACCTATATTCAAAACTATTTTTTGAGTAGATGAAATTTTTGTTGGGATATACGTTCCCATTCCAATTGGGACCAGTGTTTCTGACTCAGGTTTTTCATTAAGAGATTGAATAGATTGGATTGCAGAAGTAGTTTCTCTCAAAATACCAACAAATGTTTGCTCTCTTTGAGATAAATCTGAAAAATATGTTTCAAGCATTTGCATTTGTTGCATTAATTGCTCTGCCTGTTCTTCACTCATTTACAACAAACCTCGTCCAGATGGTTATAAATTCATTCATGATGTTAGATTAGAAATTGAAAAATAAATAAAAAATAAAGAATTATCTTTATTTTGCTTTAGAGAATCTATCTTCTACTTCATCCCAGTTAACTACATTCCACCATGCTTCAATGTATACTGGTCTTTTGTTTTGATAGTTTAGATAATATGCATGTTCCCAAACATCACAACCCAATAACGGTACTAATCCTTCAGTTCTTGGACTAGTTTGATTTGGCATTGATTTGTATTCAACTTTAGATGTCGAAGGGTTGTATACTAACCATCCCCAACCACTGCCTTGAATTACTGCAGTAGTAGATGTGAATTTCTCTTTGAAGTTAGCAAAGCTTCCAAAAGAATCGTTAATTGCATCTGCAATTGATCCTCCAGGTTCTCCACCACCATTCTGTTTCATGTTATTCCAAAATAACCTGTGGTTATCATAACCACCACCGTTGAAATTAATAGCGCCTCTTTTGTCCTCAGGTACTGAATTGATATCAGACAAAATGTCAATGATATCTTTTTCTTGAATTTCAGTTGGACATGTTTCAAGTGCTGCATTTAATTTGTCAGTATATGTTTGATGATGTTTTGTGTGATGAATCTCCATTGTTTTTGCATCAATATGAGGTTCTAATGCATCATAAGCATATGGCATTTCAGGAAGTGTGTATTTTCCCATAAAGTATTTTGTATGTCTATTCCATTTATTGGTTTACTAAACAATTCCTTTTTTACTTGTTAAAAAAAATAGAAAATTTGTGAAAGTATTAATTTTTTCATTAATAATGGTATTTTTATCTAGTTTCATTTTTCTCCAATTAGAAACGGAAGATGGAATTCAAACATACTTGGATAGAAGTGTACCATTTGTTGGAACAGACATTCCAAGAATTCAGGGGATTGATGGAAAAGGAATTAAAATTGCAGTAATAGATACAGGAGTAGATTTCACTCATCCAGATTTACTTGGTTGGGGGGAAGAAGGGAAAGTCATAGGAGGATTCAACTTTGTTGAAGAAAATGAGCCTCCAACAGATACAAATGGTCATGGAACTCAAGTTGCAGGAGTAATTGCAGCTGATGGTGGAAAAAAAGGTGTGGCACCTAAAGCAAAAATTTTAGCATACAAAGTTTCTGAAGATGGAGAAGGTGTTTCATCTGAACTAATCATCAGGGCAATTGACAAAGCAATTGAAGATGGGGCAGATATTATCAATATTAGTTTAGGGGAAAACAAAATTGATTCCAAAATTGACCACGCAGTAAATCATGCATTAGAAAATGGGGTTTTTGTGGTCACAGCTGCTGGAAATGACGGTCCAGATTTTAAAACAATTGGCAGTCCAGGAAGTAATCATAATTCTATAACAGTGGGTGCAACATACAACAACCTTCCTTCAAGTTTAGTTGCAACATTAGAAGTTAATGGGGAACCATTTACTGTAATGCCAATGGTGGGGACTTTAGAAATAGATGAACCAATTAATGGAAAAATAATTTTTGGAGAGTATGGGAAAATAGTTGATCTTGAAAAAATGGATGTAAAAGATACAATTCTGATTGTAGAGAGAGGGAGTAATGTAGAAGGAGAATTATTATATTTTTCAGTTAAGGAAAAAAATTCAGCTGATGCAGGAGCAAGGGCGTTGATTGTGTATAATAATGAACCAGGAATTTTCTTAGGTGAACTTGTTCATGAATTTATAGAACCAGATTATTCTCCACAAATTCCAGTAGTATCTATCGACAGAAAAGAGGGGTTAGAAATAATGGAATTAATAAAAAATGAAAATACTGCATCTATGAATCTATTTTATAATCCCGACTATCTAGCATCTTTTAGTTCAAGAGGACCTGTTTCACCATTTTATATCAAACCAGAAATTGTAGCACCAGGAGCATATATCGATACCACAAAAAATAATGAAGGATATAATGTAGTCAGTGGAACAAGTTATGCTGCACCACATGTAAGCGGAGCTGCAGCATTACTGTTACAAAAAAATCCAGAACTACAGCATCATGAGATAAAATCATTATTGTTAACAACTACAATGCCTGTTTCAGATGCCTATGAACAAGAATTCTCAATTTTGGAAGTAGGTTCAGGAAGACTCGATATTGGAAACGCCTTTAATGCAAATTTGATTATTTTACCACCAAATTTTGTTGCAAGTGTATCTTCAGATAATTTAGAATTTTCAAAACAATTTGAGTTAAAACTCATTGATGGAACTTTAGATGGATTAAAAGTAATTTTTGAAGGACCGGATTTCATTGACTTTTCATATTTTCTTAAAGGAGATAAGTTGCAAATTAAGATGAATGTAAATGAGAAAAACTTTGGCGACCATGAAGGAAAATTAATTATAAATCATAAAAATACAAAGTACACTATTCCATTTTTACTACACTATACACCAGGTTCAGTTTTTGTTAATCAAGAAAATCAAAAATTATTCTTTGAGATTAATCATCCAGAAGAATGGAGTTTTGCAAAAATTTCTGTAATTAATAGTAAAAATGGAAAAACATTCACTACAACTATGACACCAAATAAAAATTCAACAATTGAAATTTATGAAAATGGAGAGTATTGGATTGATGCAAAAATTAGAGTTAACGGAACCACATCAAATGCATTTAACACAATTAAAATTTCCACACTTTCAGATAATGTAGATAGGTTTTGGATAGATATTCCAGAAAAACAAATTGGAATAATTTCAGGAATTATCACACTAGTAGGAATTGTTGGATTGTTAAAAAGAAGATAAGTTTATGGAGAATATTTTGGACCAGCACTAACGACATCTGCTGAAACATTTTCAAATTTCTTAAAGTTTTCAACAAACATTTGAGCAAGTTTTTTTGCTGAAAGGTTGTAAGAGTCCTTATCAATCCAAGTATTTTTTGGATCTAAGATTTCTGAAGGAACACCATCTACTTCAGTTGGAATATCTAAATTGAAAAGATCATCATGCCTATACTTTACAATATCAAGGGCACCAGTAAGAGCTGCAGTAACCATTGCTCTACTGTATTTGATCTTGATTCTTTTGCCAACACCATATGCACCACCAGACCAACCAGTATTTACAAGATAAACTACAGTATTGTGTTGATTAATTTTTTCTCCAAGTAATTTTGCATAAACAGAAGCAGGTCTAGGCATAAACGGGGCTCCAAAGCATTGAGAAAAGACAGATTTTGGTTCTTTAATCCCTCTTTCTGTACCTGCTAATTTGCTAGTATATCCAGACATAAAGTGATACATTGCACCCTCTTTTGTTAATCTAGAAACAGGCGGTAAAACGCCCAATGCATCTGCAGTAAGAAATATGATCACTCTAGGATTTCCACCAACACTAGGAATTACAGCTCCTGGAATGTAATCTAACGGATAACCTACACGAGTATTTTCGGTTAATGAATTATCATCATAATCTGGAACATTGTCTTTTAAGACAACATTTTCCAAAAGTGCACCAGGTTTGATTGCATTCCAAATTTCGGGTTCTGCTTCTTGACTAAGGTTGATACATTTTGCATAGCAACCACCTTCAAAATTAAAAGTTCCATTATCAGACCAACCATGTTCATCATCACCAATTAATTTTCTGTTAGGATCTGCAGAAAGGGTGGTTTTTCCAGTACCAGATAAACCAAAGAACAATGCAGTGTCACCTTTCTCTCCAATATTTGCAGAACAGTGCATTGGAAAAATTCCTTTATCAGGCAATAAGAAATTCATTACACCAAACATGGATTTTTTCATTTCTCCAGCATACTCAGTTCCACCAATCAAAACAATTTTTCTTGTTAAATCAATTAAAATAAAAACATCAGTCCGTGTTCCATCGATTTCGGGAACCGTAACAAAGTCATTGATACATAAAATGGTAAATTCAGGTTCATGATTTTCTAACTCTTGATTATTTGGTCGAATAAACAAATTACTTGAAAACATGTTTTGCCAAACATGATCATTAATCACTCTAATGGGTAAACGAGTTTCAGGATCAGCACCTACAAAACCATCAAATACAAAAAGTTCTTTGTTATCAACAAAGTCTTTCATTTTTTCAAAAATTTTCTCAAACTTTCCACTTGGGAATTGATGGTTGATTTTTCCCCAATCAATAGTATCATGAGTTTTATCATCATATACAATAAATCGATCATCAGGAGAACGTCCAGTATATTTTCCAGTATTGACAGAAAGGGAGCCTGTAGAATTTACAACTCCTTCCTTACGATCAACTGCATAACTAACCATTTGTTCAACAGTGAGGTTTCTGTGAACTTTGGACGGATTTATTCCAAATGAGGTCAATTGTGATAAAAATTTTTCAGTTGTAGCAGTACCTACTATCTCAGTCAATAGGATACACCACCAAAAATGTCTGATTTTATCTCATGTTTGTTCATGAATATTTCGATCCGCCTTGTATTTCCTTATTATCTCTTTCTTGCCTGAAATTTTTTGGAGTCTAGGAACGTATTTATTTCAAAATTCAAGACTCATTTTATGACGATCAACAAAGAACTGATTGCAAAGAGACAAGAGATCAAAGAACACAATCCAGATTTTGTCAGACCAGAAAGTTGGCGTTATGTTAGACTTCAAACAAATTGGAGAAAACCAAAAGGTATTGATCATCATCAAAGAAAACAAAAAAGTAGAGGTCGTCCAGGTCTTGTTAAAGTAGGATATGGGGGACCAAGAGATGCAAAAGGATTACACCCATCAGGATTTACAGATAATTTAGTTTACAACATTTCAGATTTAGAAAAACTAGATCCAAAAAAAGACGGGGTCAGATTTGGACACAGTGTTGGTACTAAAAAAAGAAAAGAGATTGTTGTTAAAGCAATTGAGAAAAAGTTCAAAATATTTAATGCAAGAGTGAGTGCAATTGGTAGTAAATCTTAAAGCTAAAAAAAGACTCGTAGCACGAGTCACAGGAGTTGGCATTCACAGAATTAGATTTGATACAGATCATTTAACAGATATTGCAGATGCAATTACTAGAGAAAATATCCGTAGTCTAATTACTGCAAATACAATTACAATCAAATCATTTACAGGAACATCAAAAGGTAGAGCACAAACCAAAAAAGCTCAGAGAAATAAAAGAGGTACAACTCAAGGTTCTAAACAAGGTACAAAAGGTGCCAGAGTAGGAAAAAAAACAGTGTATGTTGCAAAAGTTAGAGCATTAAGACGATTACTAAAAATTGCTAAAGATAGAAAAGATTTGACAAATCCAGAATTCTGGACATTATATAAAAAAGTCGGCGGTAATACAGTTAGAAACAAAGCACATCTTAGAACTTTGATGGATGAAATCAGAGAAAAGAGAAAAGATTAGAATCTATAAATTTTATTTTCCAAATCTACAATCTTACCATTTTGAATTTTTATACCTTCATCATTTAGCATATTTGTTTTAATATTCTTACCAAAAACATAACCACCAATTTTTCCAGTAGACATTACAACCCTATGACAGGGAATTATTACAGGATAAGGATTTTTGTTCATCACTTTTCCAACAACTCTTTGACCATTTTTTAGTCCAATAGCTTTTGCCAATTCACCATAAGTTGTAATTTGACCTTTGGGAACTTGTAGTAATTTTTTGTAAATCTTTTCATCAAGATTCAAAGTTTGATGACCTCAAGATCTGTAGATTCAAGTAAATTAATTACTTTAGATTTATTTGGACCCAATCCTGTCCAATCTAAAAGTGCAATTTTGGCCATTTTATTTTGGGAAATTATATGAGAAAATAATTCATCATCTAAATTATCAAGTGCATGTTTTGGAATTACAGTGCCAAGAGCATATTTTCCCTCAAGTAGTTCTTTAGTGAATTTTGAAGAGTAATGAGTTCCACCGAAACATATGGCTACAGGATTTCTTTCAACCGGTTCAGACATTACTTGATGAACCAAAAATGCAACTGAATTACACAAAGATACATCAGTCCATTGTTTTTCAGTAGTTCCAATTTCAATGAAGATACAGGGTTTTTTCAGAGCAGTTGGACCATGGTGAGTTGCTTCAATTGTGATTTGAAATTCTAAAAATTGATCCTGATTTTTCTTTAAAGTTTTAAGATATTTTTTTTGTAGATTTGGGTGAGGTATTGCAATTTGTTTATCATTTCCACCAAATTTTGCCTCAGAAAAATTTCCAGTACTATGACAAGTTAAAGCCAATTCCCCTGATTCTGCAGCATGTTTTGATAAAAATACAAATCCATCATAATCATATTTTTCATCTAACCAATCAGCAGAAATTGCAGGAGATTGAATGATTAATAGATCATAATATTTTCCATGAAAAAGTTCACCATTTTGAGTCATATTTTTGGAAAGGAATTTTGCCATATTGTGGCCTGCAGGGTCATCTCGATATGCAATTAGGAGTTCCACGAGATAAGGAATATAAGGACACCTTATTAATTTCCACCAATGAACCCTAGGCAGACTTTGAAGAATATGGTCAACACCATGAAAATGGCCAAAAAACCTGACAAAGATGAGTATCAACAACATCTCAGATTAGTATTAATGGGAATTTTGGGTGTGGGTGCCATTGGATTTACAATACAGTTTGTCTTTTCAGTAGTTACATTTGGTAGATAAAATTGTCTGAAGAAATAAAATCACATCTATTTGCAATTAGAACCACAGGAGGACAAGAAAAAGTGGTAATGAGATTATTAGAAGCTAAAGCCAATGCCAATCAAATAACCATTCAATCAGTTTTACTTGTTGATGGACTCAAAGGATATGTTGTAATTGAGGCAATTAATCCAAGTGACGCATACATGGCAGTAGAAGGAGTTAGACATATTCGAGGTCAATTAAGAGGGGAATTAGAATTCAAAGATATCGAAGGATACTTAATCAAAAAATCAACAGTTTCACAATTAGCAGTAGATAACGTTATAGAAATTACAGGCGGTCCATTCAAGGGAATGAAAGCAACAATTACTAGAATTGATGTAGATAAAGAAGAAGCTACAGTAGTTTTATTGGATGCATCTTATCAATTACCAGTAACAGTTGATGCAAACTATCTAAAACTTTCGAGTGAGGCTTAGGAAGAATTAAATTTTCATTTTGAGTTGAATAAATAATGGGAGAACAAAAAATATCAGCACTTGTAACAGGAGGAGGAGCATCAGCAGGTCCACCATTAGGTCCAGCACTCGGTCCACTTGGAGTCAACATCATGGAAGTCATTAATTCAATAAATGAAAAGACCAAAGACTTTGAAGGAATGAAAGTTCCAGTAACAGTAATTGTTGATAGTGATACAAAAAAATATGAAATTGAAATTGGTATTCCATCTGCCGCAGCATTAATCATGAAAGAAGCAGGAATTCAAAAAGGTTCAGGCGCATCAGGTACTGAATGGGTAGGTGATATTACAATAGATTCAATTGTCAAAGTTGCAAAAACTAAACTTGACAAATCTTATGCTTCATCATTGAAATCAGTTGCAAAAACTATCATTGGTACATGTGTAGCATTAGGAGTTAAAATTGAAGGAAAAACACCTAAAGAAATCACTGCTGAAATCAATGAAGGTAAATGGGACGAAAAACTCCAATAAAAAATTAATTTTAAAATTATTTTTCTTTATCAAATAATATTTTATTAAAGAATTTTTAGAAAATTTCAATAATTAATCAATTAGATAAACAGGTTCTTTATCGGTTTTTTGTAATTCTACAAAGGTTTCAGTATTTTGAATTCCTTCAATTTTTCCAATTTTTTCAATCACTACACTGTGAAGTGCTTCCAAATTCTTGGCATATACTTTTATCACAATATCAAATCTACCAGTGATTTCAGATATGGATACAACTTCTTTTGTTTCCATGAATTTTTTATGAATTGATTCTTTAAACTTTGGATCTCTGTTAATGCCAACTAAGGCTTTGACTCCAATTCCTAATAGAGAGTCATCAATATCAATAGTGAATTTTTTGATTAGTTTTTTCTTCATTAATCTCTTAATTCGACTATAAAGCACCGAAGCGTTAATGTTCAGTTTTTTAGACAAAATAGGAACAGAGATAGATCCATCATTTGTTAATTCATAAAGTAATTTCATATCAAGTTCGTCGAATCGGTGCACTTCGATACAAAATCGTGGTTTTGATTTAATATATGTAGGCTTTAAGCAATTTTTTTATTAAATTTTTAGGTTATTTTTATAAAATATGTAATTTTTTAAAATAAACAATCTCCAAAATTTTCAGTCACTAAACGATTTTAAGTAGGCTTTCTCGAAATTGTTCATTATGATTACAGAGGCACAATTTGCGGAAATGGTAAAAGAGGCAAAAGCTGCAACAAAAGAGAGAAAATTCAAGCAATCAATAGAATTGATCGTTAATTTCAAAGATATTGATGTAAAAAAAGGATTTGCTCTCAATGAAGTAGTTCAACTTCCAAAAACTAGCTCACCTGCAACTGTTTGTGTCATGGCTACAGGAGATATGGGATTAAAGGCAAAAGATGCAAAAGCAGATTCTGTAATAGGTACTGAAGAATTAGATAAATTTGCAACTAATAAAAGAGAATCTAGAAAATTCATTAACAAATATGATTTCTTTTTGGCAGACACTCAAGTCATGCCACTTGTCGGTAAAACTTTAGGTCAACTTTTAGGCCCTAGAGGAAAAATGCCAACACCAGTTCCATTTAATGCACCAATTGATGCATTCTTATCAAGATTTAGATCATCAATCAAAGTTAGAACAAGAGCATCACTTTCTGTTGCATGTAAAATTGGAGATATGACAATGGATGATAATGATTTAGCAATTAATGCACATGCAGTTCTTAGTGCAATTGAAAAGAAATTACCGAACGGTGAAAAAAATGTAAAGAGAATTTTACTAAAAACTACAATGGGCAAACCAGTAAAACAAATACAAGAGGTTAGGAAGAAATATGCACGAAAATAGAACCACTTATCCTAAAAGAAAAGCTCAAATGTTTCAACAATTACAAGAGCTTCCAAAAAAATACAAAGTAATGGCAGTTATCAAAATGACGAAAGTTCGTTCAACACAAATTCTACCATTAAGAAAAACCCTCAAGGGTCAAGTAGAATTTGCATGTGTCAAAGATAAAGTTGCAATAAAAGCCATTGAACAATTAGACGTTCCAGGAATTAAAGATATGATTGGGGAGTTAAAAGGACAAATCATGTTCATGTTTACAGACATGTCACCATTCAAGCTAAATGTTTTACTTTCAAAAAATAAAATTATGATGGCTGCAAGGGGTGGAGATATTGCAAGTATCGATATTTTAGTTCCTGCAAAAAATACAGGAATTGCTCCAGGACCAATGCTAACTGAATTCAAAGAAGCAGGAATTCCAACAAAAATTGATCAAGGAACAATTTGGATTGCAAAAGACAGTACGCCAGTAGAAGCAGGCGGGGTAATCAACGAAAAACTAGCAGCATTATTAGGTAAATTAGATATCAAACCAGTAGAAGCAGGAATTTCACTTTTCACAGCATTAGAAGACGGATTAAAGTATTCAGAATCTGAAATGGTAATTGATGTTGAGAAAATTAGAAATGAATTTGCACAAGCACATCAAGAAGCAATTTCTCTATCAATTGAGGCAGCATACATTACTGCTGAAAACGTTTCACAAATTCTTGCTAAGGCAGCACAATCTGCACGTTCAGTATCTGTTGAATCAGGATTCATGACTGATGAAACAAAAGAACAAATTTTACAAAAAGCAGATGCTCAAGCAAAAGGTGTTGCAGGTCAAGCAAAAGATTACACACCATCATAAACCAAATTTTTTAGATTGAAGAAAAATATTCAAACAATATTCAACCAGAACTTTATACACTAGTTCAATTTACAAAATTTTGAGTCATATGGTAAAAATCAATAATGTTGATCTTGAAAAAGTTTCCAATACAATAGCAAGGGGGAAAGAAGACAAGAACACATTAAGAAAACCAGTCA